>Ga0224502_10000795_pt1 | contig 10825 bp, 13 predicted proteins | sample SF_Oct11_sed_USG_5_FD_169104 | JGI IMG/M metagenome (GOLD analysis project Ga0224502, IMG submission 169104) | Sediment microbial communities from San Francisco Bay, California, United States - SF_Oct11_sed_USGS_13 | ecosystem: Environmental > Aquatic > Marine > Sediment | place: USA... | reverse complement strand
GCATGGCGAAGCTGCGCGCAAGCCCGCCTGCACAGCGCCGGGTTTTGCCTCGCGGACCGCGCACCATATCGCCCCCTCCAACGCAAGCGCGGGGGGTTCCCCCTCTAGCGAGTACACGACCGCGCGGTAGCGTAAACGCCCGGCGCGCATTAGACCGAGTACACTTTGTAGGGGTCGACGAGTGAATTTAAATAGGGCACGGTCGAGACAGCGCCCCCCGCGGTCGCGCTTTCGCGGTTCTCATACAGGGTGCCTATCTTTAACTTCATCCAACTTCTCACGGGCTCGGGTACGTCGGCCGCTACCGAGCCAAAACCGGCTACCCACCGGATGATAACGCAGTCCGCGTCGCCGCGGAGATTGGGCCAGGTTACCCCGTACTCGGGAATTAGCTCCGCGTTTTCTGCCCCGGTCAGCCTGTACTGGTCGGCCGCGAGGGTTTGTTCGGCGCCGTCGGGGTCGATGTACTTCACTGACGTGATGGAGCGTACCGCCAGCACCGGTAAGCGTATGCACGCCGAACCCCACCCGCGCATTTTCAGTTCCCACGTTTGGTCGATCAAAGCGCGCGCGGTGTACTTCTCGACATCCTGCCGGGCCGCTTTGATCATTGTGGCTAAAACTACCTCGTCCTCCTCTAACTCGGCCGTGCCGATGCGGAGGTGGGACGCTAACTCGCGGATCGTTAGCGGTTCGTTAGCCGGTGCGGTGATCAATGCGTAGTGCATAGCGCCCTCAAAAAGTTACGCGTTGCCCGCGGTAAACGTGAACGACGTGACCGTGAATTGTTGCCCGGTGGAAAAGCTGGTGTTGTCCACTTCCATGTCCCCACCACCAGCCGTCACCGTAACGGTGCCTTGGCCGTGGCAGGTGGTGCCGTCGGATGCGTACAGTCGAAAGTGGGCAGCCGTGCCTGTTGCGTCCGCGCTGGTATCTTCCCACGTGCCTAATTTAGCTTTCGTGCCCGCAGACGCCGCGGCCAGGTAATCTGTTGGAAGGGTGCACGATGCCAACACTGTGCCGCTGTCCGCGGTGGCGCAAGTGGCCGGTTGGGCGCCGGTGCGGATTTTCAACACCGCGGCAGTGCCTATGGCAGTTTCCACCGCGTCTAGTTGAGCGTTTCGTACTAAGACTGAAAATTGAAAAGACATCTTTAATTCCCTCCTGAATTAGCCCTGCTGGGGCGATACGTAAAAACTAATAGGCGCCGACTCCTGTACCACGGCACCCTGCGTAACCTCCCACGCGCGCGACCAAACCCCCGCCGCTTGCAGGTCACTCACTTCGGAATCGTAGTAAGCGGTGCCGTCGCCAGCTACCAACACGCTGCCCGCCTTTTGCGTTACCACCCCTGCGGGGGACCGTAAAAAGAGCAGGACCGCTGCGCCGGTGAGGTCCCACGTAACTTCGTCTTTCGTCGCGGTCAATTTAAAACGGTATGTGTTACCCAAAACGACCATTTCCACAAACCTCTCAACTAGAAATTGACGACATCGGCTACTGTGTACCCGAAATCCACCGCGTCGGGAATGATGGGCCGCTTATGCACTTCTTCTGTGCCCGCGCTGGCTACTGTAGTGTCCGCCAGCGTGATGCCCGACGTCGCGACGAGATACAACACCGCCGTGCCGCTAGCCGTAGTGTCCGCTAGCGTGATGGCCGACGTCGCGGCGAGATACAACACCGCCGTGCCGCTAGCCGTAGCGTCCGCCAGCGTTATGCCCGCGGAGCCGCTGATACCGCTGGATACCGTAGCGGCGCTGCTTGTCGTAGCGTCCGCTAGCGTGATGGCCGACGTCGCTGCAATGTCCAGTGTCGCGGCGCTGCTTGTCGTAGCGTCCGCTAGCGTGATGGCCGCGGCACCGGCGACCACGTCCCCTAGTGCGCCCGTGGCGACTACCGTAGTGTCCGCCAGTGTGGTAGCCGACGTCGCTGCGATGTCCAGTGTCGCGGCGCTGCTTGTCGTAGCGTCCGCTAGCGTGATGGCCGACGTCGCTGCAATGTCCAGTGTCGCGGCGCTGCTTGTCGTAGCGTCCGCTAAAGTGATGTTCGCGGAGCCGCTGATACCGCTGGATACCGTAGCAGCGCTGACTACCGTGGTATCCGCCAGCGTGATGCCCGACGTCGCTGCGATGTCCAGTGTCGCGGCGCTGCTTGTCGTAGCGTCCGCCAGCGTGATGCCCGACGTCGCTGCGATGTCCAGTGCCGCGGCGCTGCTTGTCGTAGCGTCCGCTAAAGTGATGGCCGACGTCGCTGCGATGTCCAGTGTCGCGGCGCTGCTTGTCGTAGCGTCCGCTAAAGTGATGTTCGCGGAGCCGCTGATACCGCTGGACACGGGCAGGAAAACAGAACGCGAGCGCGTGACCAACATCGCATCGGGATTTTCCCCCCATGCGTGCTGCTCCTCAAGCGTCATCGCGCGGCCGAAAATCACGCCGCAGCGATCGATCCACCCGGTGAGCATGAATGACAACGCGGTCGGGTATGTCGCCCAGCGCGCCCCCATCATCATGGGCGCCCCAGTATTACCGGATGCCGTAGACTCACTCGCCGAATGTTCGCCGCCGTTGGCGGTCAAGTACATGTCGCTGCCGGTGTGGGACATACCGACTACATTCACCCCCGTTGGGACCGCAAGGGAGGTATTGACTATCCCACCGCCGCGCCGCCCCGCCAGTTTCCGGCCCGTCGAGTTAACGACATACATTTGATACGCGCAATTAGAGCCATTGCGCGCGCCTACTATAGTCCCGTCAAGGGAGGTAGGGCCAAGCCGGGCCAACGTAGTCAACGGGTCCGTCAGCGACCTCAGCCCGTGCGTACTGGCTTGGTTAAAATCCCTCCCTCCGGCGCCGCTGTAATTGTCGCCGATCCCCCCGGCGGTTAGTATAGCGGTTGGCCCCGTCCCGCGATCAACCCACACAGTCCGCCCAGGGTCGGCAAGTACGAAAGGCGGTAGGTCGCGGCCCGCGAAAACGAAAGCGTTATACCCATCGCCGACAAACTCGGGATTTATCGCTACGTCCCCCGGCTGTGGGATAGATGTCCAACGCCTGCCGGGAATTCGAAACAACATCATTGGGGCCTGTGTGCACTCACGCGAGCCTTGACCGTTATTGCCCGGCCCGCGGAATTGTTGACGCAGTGCAGCTTAAACCCCAGCGCGGCGCTAGGCACGAACCACGTTCGGCACGCGGGATCTTCGCCGGGTGTTTCCGCCGCGTACGTATTCAGCCTGCCGAGTTTATGCGCGTGCTCTACAGTGTCGTAGTCGCTGCCGCCACCCGTGAGGACGTCGCCGGTGGTCCACAGCACGTAAACGTCTACTGTGTCACCGGTGGCGGCCGTGCCGTCGTTGTCAGCGTTGACTTGTAGCGCAACGTCCCAGTCTTCCGCATTAAATGTGTGCGCGTCAGACGTAGCATTGCTCGCCGAGGATATAGATTTAGACGACGCCGTCGCCCACAATACTTGGGTTTCTACGCGTGAGCTGGCCATACCTACTCCGACTCCGCCATCACGGTTGATAGGTCGCCGTGCGTGATAGCACCGCGGAGTGCCATCGTGCCCGGTGCCTCTGTAGTGCCGGCGCCGAGTGCAAATAAGGTCTCGATACGCGATGCCGGGCGTTTCAAGTGGGGCTGTATGCCGGCGTTAGTTGCCGAGTTTTTGCCGAAAGCCTCTTCCAGTCCCAGCCTCTCGTTCGGCTTCTCCGCATTGATGTAGCCTTTGATCATCATAGTATTGAGTATCGCGACCTGTCCGGCGCTCGCGTTTTTCCAGTCTGCCCACACCATGCCGTTTTCCAAAAAAGTGTTCGGATCAACTCGCGGGTTCCATACAATGTACGTCGGGTCGGCATCCTCGTTGAAGTGGTCTTGCAGGCTGATCCAGTCCTGCGCGGTGACCATCGCCAGCAACACCGGATCGGCTTGTATGAATGCCTTCAGCGTCGCGCTTTGCGCCGCCGTGAGTTGCATCGCGTATGTGGCAAACGACGCGGCCATCAATACAGCCATCAGTACAAGTTTTTTAATCATCGCGGTAAGCCCTCTTTAGTACAATGTATTTCAATTCGGTTGGGTTTGATAATCTCGGCGACGGTATCCCTTACCAGTAGCCGCCGCGCTTCGCTCTGCTCGCAGTATTTAGCTATGCCCCCCGCGAGGTCGAACATCGACCACCCACCGAAGAGCTGCATCACGACAAGCCCGCCCGCGAGCACAAGGGCGGCAATGCCACCGCCTTTCGCGGCCTTTACTCCGTTGGGGGTCACGTGCACACCGCATCAGGTGGGCAACCCTGTGGACGGAATAATCCGATCTTCACGCCGCTGTGTACCCACTCGAAAAGATTATCGATAGCTAGTCGAGCCTCGCCGTCAAGCTCACCGGCCCCGACACGCTGTTCCAGTTCCAACCGTAGAAGTGTGACGATATCGTTGAGCGCCACGTACTCTAGCGCGCTCAACTCGTCCCACCTGATAGTCTTCCTCATCGCGCGTTCGAGTGCGGCTACCGTAGTAGTGACCTGCCCATCGACCAGCGCCCGGCCGCGTACGATCGCCGCCTCCCACCGCGCGGCATACTCCTCGCGGGTTGCTGCGTCGTGATCTTCAATGTGCTGCGCGACTATCCCTTGGACCGCCATACGCACCGCTAGTGTTTTCGCTACGTCGCCCGTCCCGGCTAAGATAGCGCATCCCGAAAGCACCGCGATAACCGCGGCAGTAAGAAGTACCCGCATGCTATTTTCCTTTCTCACCAGTGTTTATTCCTGCCCGCTAAGAGCAGGAACGCGTAACCCACGGCCACGAAAACCGCTAACCCTATCGCTAGGAGCCCGAGGGTATAAAGTACATCAGTCAAACCGTACAATCCCTGGGATATAGATTGTTTGCCCGTGCGCCCCCCGGGTGGTAGTCAGTACCTCCCGCTTCGGCGCCGCGTCCCCTGCGGGAACCGACACATGCACCCACTCGCCGTACTCGACAAGCAACTGCTCGAAAGGCAACCCCGCGACCTCCGCGCGTCGCGCTACTTCGTGCGGTGTGCCGTATTCGGGGGCGATAAAATTGGCTGCCAGGCCCAACACGTGCGCGGAACCGGGGTCACCGCCCACCAACACATTGACAACTCTACTGCGGTAGCCGGACGTAATCCGCACGGGAACTCCCAGCAAATCCCGCAGGGGTTGCAGCACGTCACGGCACAGCCGACGCAAGTTGTACTCTACGGGGGAATCCAAGGTCACTCGATTGTCCAACCCCTGCCGTGTGGCGAGGTCTGACCGCTCGAACTCGTCAAGGTTAAAATCAACCGTCAATGCCATTCGGTAGGTCAATGCTTTCGTAGCTTCCGGCCAAGCGTTTTTACAGCATACCCGACCGCGTCGGGGTTGTCGTCCGCGCTTCCAGCTTTGACCAGTGCCTTAGCCTTTCCTGCGTCCAACTCTAGCGCGTCGTTTGCTAAATAGCGCACGCCATCAAGGACTAAATCTATCAGTAGCCTCACAACTATCTTTTTAAGTACCGCCATCTTCCATCCTCCTAAAAAAGAAGGGCGGCCGAAGCCGCCCGCAAAAGCCTCGGGGGAGGGTATTTAGGTGGCGCTGTTGGCGTAGTGCTTCACCGCCCCGCCGGCATCGATCAAGTTGCCGCCGTGGCGTGACCACATCAAGAAGCCGACCTGTCCCAGCTTCACATAAGCCGAGTCCGAAAAACGGAACATGGTCGCGCCCATCACATCGCGCACGTTGTAAAAGCTGAAATCACCGCACAGGATAGACTTAGCATTCGCGGCCATCACGGCCATATCCTGATTGACAGTGATGGGCAGACCTAGCAGCCGATCGCCCATTGCCCCGCCAAGGCCCTCGTAGCCAGGCATGAAGACAGGGCGAGACTGGTCATCTTTCAGTTTGCGAACGACTTTCAACGTGGAGTCATTCATCATAAAACCCATGCGGCCGAGGTTCCGGTAGGCGGGGTCTACCGAATGGAACAGGTCCACAAGATCATCGAAGATGACAGTCGTAGTCTGTCCTGTGGTACCTGTCTTACCCACCGACGAGGCCGTGACAACACCCCGCGGCTCGGAGCTTCCCGTGCCGGTGGTGAACTTAGTGTTTGTGATGCGTCCGATTCGCGTAATCAGGCGCGTATCCACGAAAGCCTCAATATCAACCGCGGAGTCTTGCAACAGTTCGAACGGCACCGCGACGACTTTGGACGAATACTTGTAAGTATTGAGCGCAATAGCAGTAAAAGCGATATCGTCCGCGGTGGCGGTCGTGTTCTCGCTGATCTGCTCGCCGGTCTCCGCCGTCCCGTCGGACGCGGGGAAGGACATTGGGTTGCCTTGCGCAGTCGGCAGGACCGTGGCGACTGAGCGCACGCCGCCGAACGCGGCCAGCGCATCGGCGATCTTCTTCGCTACGTCGGTCTGCACAGTGAACCCGCCTTCGGTATCGGTGGTGGTGCTCATCGTCGCGCGAATGTCGGCCCACTCGGCCGCGGTCACCGCGTTGTCGCCGTGGCGCAACCACCGCTCGCGTACAGAAACCGAGGTAGGCTTGCCGTGGTTTTGACGCGCGGAGGCTTCGACCAAACTTTCGTCAACTCGATCCGCGCGGAATTTTTCCTGTAGCGCGGTGATGCGGCCTATCTCCGCGTCGATGTCGTCCACTTCTTTGAGTGAAGCGTCGTACTTCTCCGCGTTTTTTGTATCGGCGGCCCATTTTTCACCGGGGTTGTTGTCGACCAGTTCGTGCAAAGATTTGGCCAGGGCGTCCCGGCGCTCACGTAATACTTGAATAGACATAATAATTTACCTCGCGGCTATTGCTGATATTAAAAAGCCCGCCGAGTAGGCGGGCCGGTTTTCAACTTGCGCCGGAGCGTCAAGCGATTCTGCGGAGCCGCAAAAGCTCTAGCTGCCTTTTGCGGTGCTCGGTTAAGTCTTCCGCTGCTGCGGCAGGTTCAGGTTCAGGTGCAGCTGCGGCGGGTTCAGGTTCAGGTGCGGCGGGTTCAGGTGCAGCTGCGGCGGGTGCGTTCTTGTAGGCAGAAAGGTCCCAAGCGATCCAGTCTTTCGGCCCGTCCTCTGCAATACGATCAGCGAACCCCAACTCTAACGACGTGGCGGCGTCGATCCATGTCTCCGCCTCCATCAAGGTCTTGATTACCGCGGCATCCTGCCCAGTGCGGGCGGCGTAGGTTTGAACCAACGTGGCGTCTATCTTCTCCAACAGTGCCGCGCGGTCCAGTAAGTCTAACGCGTTGCCGATGGCGATAGTCCAAGCGTTGTGCACCATGAAAAACCCGCCTGGGGCGATCTCTACTTCGTCCGCTGCGAGTGCGACGTAACTCGCAGCGCTGGCCGCGTAGCCGTCGATGTGCGCGATGATACGCGACGGGTGCGCGCGTATAGCGCCCTCCATGACTCGCCCGCCGAAGGCGTCACCGCCGGGTGAGTTCAGGCGTATGTGGATCTCCGGCGCGTCCAATTTATTTAGCGCCGTTACGAACGCTTGGGGGGATACCCCGCCCCCAAATTCCGCGTCGGCGTCGTTAGACGCGATCGCATCGTATACATATAACGTTGGCGTGCTGTTGCTGGCGGCCTCCGCTTTGAGTGCGCGCGGGGTATCGCGATTGTCGCGTAGCAGTTTATTGAGATTCATTGGGCGGGGTCTCCTGAGTGTTGATAGTATCGCCGTTAGGGACCGGGGGGAGGTTCTCTATTCGGCGTACCTCGTTCAAGGTCAAGAACCCGGGCTCGCCCGCGCGACCTAGCGCAATGCGGTGCGCTTCATAGCGCGACTTAGTGTCGCCGCGTTTTAGCCCGGCGGTGACAAACTCGGTAAAGAATGATGTCCCCCGCAATAGCTTGCGATTGTACTCTTGCTGAAATTTAGTCAAATAACGTTGCAGCGTGAACGTGACGAAGCCGATACCCATAGTCTCCACGCCCGAACCCCACGAAGTTGTCTTCTCGGTGCTGCCTATCATGTGCGGGGGCACCCCGTATATCCGCGCGATGTCTTCGACCTGAAAGCGCCGCGTTGCTAACAGTTGCGCGTCCTCCGAATTCATAGTCAGCTCTTTGACCTGTAGCCCGCCCGCTAACACCGCGGGGAGGTGGGCCTTGCCGCTGCCGCCGTAGCGAACTAGCCATGTCTGGCGCAACACATCGGCCTGTTCTTCAGTGATATCCCCCGCGGCCGTTAGCGCGAAATCCGGGCGCGCGCCGTTGGCGAAGAACGCCGCGCTGTACTCGTCCGCGGCGAGCGACACGCCCCCTGCGGATAACAGCGCATTGCGCAAAGGGCTAACCCCGCGGCGCCCGTTGAACCCCGTTCCCGGGACGTGCAACATGTCATCCTGGTCGAGGATACGCGTACCGCCTGTGCGGTCGTCGGGTACTATGTACACCAGCCGGGTATGCCCGGCCATTTCCATCACGTCGACAGTCACGCTTACTGGATTGTGCGGCACCAGTGCCACCGCCTGTGCTACAGATTTGCCGCTCCCGCGGACTATCTCCACGAACGAATCGCCGTGTAGCATCAGCGCCGTGATGCCGTACTCCCAAAAAACCGCGGCGCTAAGCATCTGGTGCGGCTGCTCGTTGAGCAGCGCGCCTAGCGGGTGGCTCACCCGTTCCCGATCGCCGTTTGGGTGACGCCGGTAGATGTGCAGGGGCATGCTAGCAACAGCGCCCGCAATCAACGCAATGCACGCGTATACCGCGCCTATGCGCATCACGGTATGTTCGGTAACTGCTTTGCCCGCGTTGGTCTGCCCCATTGTCAGAAAGTTGTATAGCTCCGAGCCGTAGTTGCCCAACGAGAGTGGGTAAGCGTTGTTTATCCTCGCTATCTGCGCGCGCAGCTCTTCTATCTGCTGCGCTTGCGCCTTAGCTTTCTTTCCGCGTCCGAACATCAAAGCACCACAATATAGGGGGTTGGGATCTCTTCGGTCGGGACCATTGCCCGCCCGCGGGCCATAATCAACGCGACAGGCCCGTCGATTTTGTTTTGCGACACCGCTTTGCGCGGGTAGATGTTGTCCTTCTCATCCGTGCGCGCAATAACATTGCCCATCATCCACGCCATCACCGGATCGCCGTCGTGCCGCAAAACCCCGGCGCGTGTGTCCGCTTCGACCTGCTTCATAGGTTCCGACATGTTCGCCACGATCTGTCTAACTTCCACCATCGGGACCCCCTGTGCTTGCAACTCTGCTGCGAACTGCGTCGCTTGGAACGGATCGAACGCAACCGCTTGCACATCAAGGCGGCTGCACAACTCCACTACGGTCGCCTTTATCACACTAAAGTCAATGACATTGCCCGACGTGAGTGTCACCCACCCGTCAAGCGCCCACCCAGCAAAGTGCGCTAAGGTGCTGTGCGCTTCCGCCTCTACCCTGTCGTGAGGCAGGTAGTACCGGCCGAAGCGCACGAGCTTACCCGGGGCATCCTCTATCAGTATCTCCAGCGCGGCAATGTCGACTTTGCTGGCGAGGTCCAGCGCTAGCCACGCGCGCCGGCCGTTGAACGAGTCCAGCAACAGCGTCGGGTCCGCGTTGCGGTCCCACTCCAGCATGTTCATCCACGCGTTGCCCGCGTTTACCCACAAATTTAGACGCTTGGTCTTGACCGCCGTCTGTTTTGTGGGCGAGTGCTGCGCCTCGTGACACGCCTCCACTAGGCTGTCGTAGCTCACCGATACGCCGATATTGGGGTTCGCTTTTACCCACGCTTTCGGGTTTGTCCAATCGTCCGTCGCGTCTAGTGTGTACACGAGCGCGAATAGATAATCGTCTTTGACTACGCCCCGCAGAACTTTGTCGGCGTATTCCCGCAGCTGATAGCAGGGCCCTTTTCGATTGTACCCCGCTGTAGTCACGGTCCACATCATGGGCTGCATCCGCGCGCCCATGCCGCTGGCCATTGCCTCATATGCGGTCTGCGTCTGGTGCTCGTGGTACTCGTCCACGATCGCAAAGTGTGGGTTCGTGCCGTCGCCGGGGTCGCCAGGGAGTGGACGGAACATCGCATTGGTCGCTGTGCGTGTAATCGCTGCCGCGCCTACCTCCAGTCCGAAACGCCGACATAGTCCGGGACTGCGGCGCGCCATCGCGGCGGCATCGTTCCACACAATTCCGGCTTGGTCTTTCGTCGTAGCGAGCGCGTATACTTCCGCGCCCTCCTCGTCGTCCCCCGCGAGCGCGTACAGGCCCACCGCGGAAGATAGCGTGCTCTTTGCGTTCTTGCGCGCGACTTCCAAATACACGCGCCGAAAGCGCCGCGTGCCATCTCTTCGCAGCCAGCCGAACGGGGCCACCAGCGCGAAGCACTGCCACGGTTCTAGCCGGATCAGTTCCCGGTGTTTTGCCAGCTCGCCTTTTACGTGGGGCAACCTTTCCACGAACCGGCAGACTCTCGCCGCGGCCGCGGCGCTGAAAACGAACGGGTACCCTTTCCCTCGCGCTTTCTTTAAATCGTCGATGTGCCTGCGGCACGCAAGTTTGACGAGCGCACCCGCGGTTATCCGCCGTGCTACTACGTCGCGACAGTACTGTAGCGCGATGCGCGCGTAGTCGCGCTCGCCCGGGGGCTCAGTAATTGTCGAACGGGTCGGCGGGCGCGTTCGCGTTTTTCCCGCCCGCGAGTTTCGCCCGCGCGGCGGGGGTGAGCCCGAATTCGGCGAGCCACGCTCGGAGTCGTTTGTCGGCATCGGATTTTTGCGCCTGCGCGGGATGGGGCCGCAGCATCAGGTCGCCCTTAGGTGATTGCGTCTCGTATGTCGCACCCTGCTCGCG
>Ga0224502_10000793_pt1 | contig 10826 bp, 9 predicted proteins | sample SF_Oct11_sed_USG_5_FD_169104 | JGI IMG/M metagenome (GOLD analysis project Ga0224502, IMG submission 169104) | Sediment microbial communities from San Francisco Bay, California, United States - SF_Oct11_sed_USGS_13 | ecosystem: Environmental > Aquatic > Marine > Sediment | place: USA: California... | reverse complement strand
CCCCAGTCCTCAGCACTCAGTCCTTATTTTCCCTGACACCTGAACACTGACACCTGAAACCATCGTCGTTATGTTATCCGGTGCCCGGGATCTTGTAACTTATGAACCCACCACTTCTAAAAAGGTTGTTTAACACCCTGCCGTGGCTGCATTTTACCGGGGCATGTCTGGTCTTTGTGCTCATCTATCTTTTTACGGCAATCCACAGCCAGCTGGGTCGCGAAATTTCCGCGGGTGAAAGCCCGGGATTTGCCTGGCTTGGACAGCACATATTCATTTTTATGGGCCTGGCGGTCGGTTATTTGATTGCTGTCGGCGGACTGCAGCGCGACTGGATGCGGTCAAACGACAACCTTACTGCGGCTGCGCTTAAATTGCCGGTGCGTATTCAGTTTATAGCCGTTGGACTTCTGGCGCTGGCCGTTTTCAATGGGTGGAGCCATATCATATCTGCTGTTGGGTTTCTATTGCTGGGTTCAATTCTCCTGCAGGGTTATGCCGTCCTCTGGTTTCAAAAGTTTAAAAATGCTGATGACCCGCATCGTTTGCGACAGAGGGCGTCACATACGATAATGTTTCTGGTGTTGGTTTTTGGTTTAAATGTCATGATTGCCCAGCTGGATCCTTCCTGGCATCAGCTAAATCAATACATCCACCCAAATTCGCGTGCGGAGATGGCCCTGCGGAAAATCATTCCAGGGGCTTTTGCCGGTACAACAGGACTTTGGTTTGGTATCGTTACGCTGGCAATAATGGCGCTATCGGTTTTTTTTCAGGCGAAATTGGAACAAAAAACCACCCTCAAAGGAGTTTCCTTTTTTCTGCCGTTTTTGCTGCTTGCCGGATTTTACACCGTTATCACGCTGTCCGCCCTGACCTATGCGATTGAATGGCAGGTCAACAAACTCGGCCTGAGAACCGCTGCCTTTGCGCTGGCTTTCCTGCTGTGCGCAACTGGCGGGGCCCTTTTGTCAAATGCTTACAGCCGGATATCAAACTATCTGCCCCGGGATCGTAAATCGAGTTCGGTGGGGCTTGTTTGTATTTCAATGGGGGCCTTGGTTATTTACCCGCTGCTGTGGTTGGTGACCTCAAAGCCCTATCGCCGCGCTTTATGGATATTTTCCATATTATCAACGGTGTTGCTCTGGGGATTTGTGGGTTATTTGTTACTATATGGCGAATTATTTAATCCGTGGTTTAGCGCCTTTTCCTACCTGAAAAGCATCCTTTTGAAAATTTCAACCCTGGTGGTCGCCGGAACGCTGGTGCTGGGTTTTGAAGAGGTAATTTCTTCTGAAAAGGCCTTTTTGCCCGGATCTGGAAGATACTGGGCGTTGATGGCCTTTGTTTTTTTTCTTGGATTTTTTCCTTTCGCGATTCTCAACAAATATCCGACCGTAAAGGCAACGCTTCTGCAGTTCAGTGAGCTTACCCGGGTGGAAGCGGCCTATGCCAGGGAGCTTGCCGGTTTAATACAGCTGGATTCCTGGGCCCGCCTGGGGCAGAACCCCGGTTTTAATCAGCAACCCCATCCCTGGCCTCAACCCTGGAAATTACATAAGAAGCATTTATCATTGCTTCCTGACGATTTCAATTTAATGGTAATTGTTGTTGATGCGCTAAGAGGCGATGCCTTCCATTCCGCCGGCTACCATCGCAACCTGACACCGTTTTTGGACCGATGGGCCCATGCGGAAGCAATTTCGTTTCGCAGGGTATACAGCCAGGGGGGCGGCTCCTTTGCGGCATTTCCATTTCTGGTTGCCGGAAGAAGTCGCTTCGAGCTTTACGGTCCGGGTTTATTTCAGGAAAATCTTTTCCTTAAAATCGCACAGGCGGAAGGCATGCAGCATTATATGGTCATGGCGGGTTTTGGCCCACGATCCATATTTCCTCCCGGAGATTCGGTCACCGAACTCAGCATCCCCCGCGCCGTCAGCTACCGGCGCACCGCCACTGCAGAAGAAGTATTTCATTCGGCCCGTGAAGCCATTTCGCATATCACGGCGGGTGAGCGGTTTCTTTGTTTTTTGCATTTGATGGATGTGCACAATGATCTTTGGAAGAAACCTGCTGGAATTGATTTCGGCGACAAGCCCCGGGATCTATACGACCATAATCTTTCTTACCTGGACAGCGCTTTCGAGCGTTTTGTCAACTGGCTGAAAGAAAATCATGTTTACGAAAAAACGGTCATCTTGTTTACGTCGGATCACGGAGAACAATTCTGGGAACACGGGGCAAGCCTTCACGGTCATACTCTTTATGAGGAAGAAATTCGAATTCCTGCGATTCTTTTTGTTCCCGGAATTCAAAGACGGTTCGAAGATGTTCCGATTATTGCGGCGGATCTGGTCCCCACCATTGCCGAACTGGCCGGTTACGCGATCGATCCGCCTTACGTCGATTCCCATATGGGGATATCGCTGGCGCCCCTTATTTTAAAAAATGATCGCGCCCGTTATCTCAAAAGAGACATTGTCGGCCGGGCGTCTTTCAAGCGCCGCTATTTTTTATTTCGCGACTGGCAGTGGAAATTCATCTATTTTGCCGAGCTGGATCTTATCCAGTTATTCAACGTGGTTGAAGATCCCCTGGAGAAAAAAAATTTGGTGGAAGAAAAGCCCCGGTTGGCTGCCGAACTGGAGCAACAGCTACTGGGTTATTTGAAACGGGTGGAAGGAAAAACCTATCGCCCGCTGTTGACATCATCCGCTGCGCCTTAGCGACACATAGGCGTAGCCGAAATTTGGTTTTCTTCTCCGCTCATATTGACACTTCCCTCTTTCGTTCCTAACTTTCCGGGTAATAAACAGCTTCCGGAAACATCTTCCCCAAATTTAAAAGGAGAGAAAATTATGAAAAAATGGATATTTATCGGCCTCGGTGCGATTGTCGTCGTCCTTATCGTCGTCGTGGTTGTCGGCCTTTCCAAATTGGGTCCTCTCGTAAAAATGGCAGTCAACAAGTACGGCCCCAAAATTACGGGCACCGAATTGCGGGTGGATGATGTCGGAATTTCCATATTTTCGGCCGAAGCCAAGTTGAAAAAGTTTTTTCTGGGTAATCCAACCGGCTTCAAATCTCCGAGCGCCATGAAAGTCGGCTCGATCTATGTGGATGTTGATGAGGGTTCAATTACAAAAGACACCATCATTATTAATAAGGTCGAAGTGGCCGGACCGGAAATCACGTATGAGAAGCGGGGAAAATCCGATAATTTTCAATCGATTTTAAGCAATGTGCAAAAAAACGTGCCCAAAGGAAAAACCGCTAAAAAAGAGCCTGCGCAGGAGGGCCCGGGAAAGAAGTTGATCATCAATGACTTTCTAATAACCAGTGGCAAGGTGAACCTGGAGGTGGAGATGCCCGGCGGTGTGCTGGGTGACCAGGAAATCAAGGCCGATCTCCCCGACATTCATCTCAAAGATATCGGCAAGAAAAAGGGCGGTGCCTCAGCAGCCGAGGTGGCCAAGGAAATTATTGCGGCGCTGTATGGCAAAATTCAATCACCCATGGTGATGGGCGCTTTAAACGATCAGCTGAAAAAACTGAGTGGCGTTGGCATTGAAGAGATCGGAAAAGCCGCAAAAGGAGCCGCCGGTATTGCAGAGGATGCCGGCAAAGATGCGGGAGGTGTTGCCGATAAGGTGAAGGGGCTGTTCGAGAAAAAGGAGTAGGGTGAGTTCATTGCTGCGCCAAAATCTGCTGTTTGGCTCATAACAGGTTTAAAATACTTAAAATATCGAGTGCGCTAAAGTTGGAAGTGAACTAAAGTGACTAAAGTTAAGGAATTCTGTCATTTTTATAAAAGATGGAGCGCAGCGACACCAAAACTTTAGGCACTTTAGCTCAATTTAGTCACTTTAGTCACTTGTATTTGACTCATCCGACTGGATTTCGTCCAGGGTTTTCTGATATTTTTCAACATGCGGCCCGCCAAGCCTCACGGCGTGACGGGCCGCTTTTATGGCTTCCTGTTTTTTCCCCTGCTTCCATAAAACATGGGCCAGGTTGTTGAAGGCAACGCCTTCCTCGGGGAAAAGAATCGTTGTTTTTTGCAGTACTTTTCGGGCGGATTTCAAATCACCCTGAGCATAATAGCTGTTGCTTAAACCGATGTGGGCGGAAAAGCTCTGCGGCCAGCGACGCAATGCCGTCTTGTACCCTTCAACCGCGCCTGGCCATTGGCGAGCCCTTTCCAGGCCCGCAACTGCTTTGACATAGGAGCTCTCTTCGGCTGTCGCCGGCAGGCGGCCTGGCGGTAACACCACCAATCCCCAGTGTTTGCTTCTGGCCCATGTGTTTTCAAAGGTATTTAACGCGGTTGCTTTCCGATTCGTTATTCCGGAGTGCAGCACGATCACCGCTTTGTCAAGATCATACCCGATGACCACCGCGTAGTGCCAGGCCGGCACCCATGAGAGTCCGAGGTTCTGCAAAACAATGACCGGATGCCCGGCTGCGATTTCCTTCAGCAGCGCATTTGCGCCCGAGACGGGATAGGCAACTCGGCCATGGCGGCGGGCTGCGGTGATCATGGCTGGCTGTAGGCTGCCCTTGAGGGAAGGGGTGTATACCTGCGGGGCGAGCTCATCCGGATCGATCTCAAGGCCGCTCCAGGCCAGGGCCATGGCCAACGATGCGGGTCCGCACTGGTATGCTTCCTGGGGAAAAAACGGCACCGCACTCAATTCATGATAAGGCGGGACGTTGCCGGAGGCCTGGTTCCATTTATTCATCGGTGTGGTGGCGCATCCGCTACAAATGAATAATCCAATGGCCCAACACCAAATAATGCTCCGCTGCCTTAGACCCTGAGTACGGTGTCGCTTGCTTTTTTTATTATCGGACAAATGTAAAGACATTTGTATAGCCCATGGCATCTGTAATGATTAAAATAACGACGATGATGCCAACGACCAATAAGAATGTTACGAAAAAACCGCCACCGGCGGGAAGTTCTTCGATTTCATCGACAATTCGCTGGGCTTCAACATCGGTAAGACTGTCGACCCGCGCCATGGCTTCGAGGGGGTCGATTCCCTGTGCCCTTAAGACCGCCCGAGCGTCTTCGCGCACAAGAATCGTCTTGATAGCATTGCGAGCTTCCTGACCCTTAAGTGTTATATCCAGAGTTGCTTCGGTTTCGATCATCGCTGCCAGTACCGATTGATACGGTACGGCCACCAGAACCATCAAAATGACCAGAAATACACCAGTGGATTTCGAACGTTGCCGAATCAATTTCATTCTATACCTCCTCCTAATTCTATTTATTCTTTTACGTAATAATCGACCCTTTTTGCTGGCTCCAAATTAATTGATTTTTAGTGAGGGTTGTGGATGTTGGAATAAACTACCTGAAAAAAGATACCTCCCAGCGGTGAAATGAAGGCCGGCACTTTTGGAGTTGAATCTCCAGTTATCGTATCCTTAAAACGAATAATTGTCAATTTTAGAGGCTCCAGAGGATTCCGCAGCCCCGGCAGCATTTAGGGGGGGTATCGGTTCGGTGGGTTTCCCTGAATTTTTGGTATCTTGATCCCAACCAGATTTCTTCCAGACCGGATTCAAAAACATTGCCTAAAACAATTGAGGAATAATCAGACGTGGAAAACGGTGATATGCAGCATGGCAGTACGTTGCCGTTTGCGGTGATATACATCAGGGTTTTCGGGCGGAAACATTTTCTCCAGGAAGACCGCTCTGCGGGATCGGTCCGCACGCTTTCAAGCGGCGCTGCCATACCGGAGGCATTGAATTGAATATCGAGCTGTCGTGCCAACGCCTGGCTTTGATTCACCAATTCCCGGCTTTTGCCATCTGAATCCATCAGCGTCTTTTCCGGGGTTGCCACCCCATAGCCGTCGTCGTCCTGGAAAAAAACCAGTCGCTGCAGGTAAACTTCCCTCGCGCCGATGGAGGCGGCCAGCCGGATAAAATCCGGCAGTTCGGCAATATTTTCACGGGTCCCTAAAAACCAGAGTGAGAGCTTCGGTCGGGAAAGCGGGTGATGTCGGATACGGTCAACGAAAGACCGCAAATTTTTGACGATCCGATCAAATTGCTTGCTGTTGCGCATGGCGTTGTATCCCTGAGGAGAAGCCGCATCCAGGGAAATGCGCAATTCATCCAGGCCGGTTGCAATCAGAGCACTTTGCCGGCTTTCATCCAGCAAAATTCCGTTGGAATTAAACTGTACGGATACGTCGCGGTTTTTTAGATGGCGGATCATGGCCGGCAGATCTTCATTTAATAACGGCTCGCCGATGCCGTGAAGGGCAATCCATTCAAGTTCCGGCAACTGGTCGGTTATGCGGATAAGCTCATCCAGTGTGATATCACGCGGCGGTTCCCAGCTTCCTCTATAAAGAATGCAGGCCTTGCATTTGAGGTTGCATCGATTGGTTACCTCTAAATACAAATTCCGCGGAAGGCGTAGCTTTGCCTTATCTGCAGCCATGAATCGATTACCCGTTCTGATTAATATTCATGCAAGATTCAGTTATTTGCCCCTGACGATGGTCGTACAGATACTGCCGGTCCTGATCGGCTTGGCCGCTGATGACAGCTGCCCGTTGAGCTTGATGCGTTTGCCGTTAAATATCGGGCAGAACTCGTCGGGTTGGTCAAAGTGGTTTCCTAATTTCCGCCGGGCCGCACATCCGCCACCGCAATTTTGGACATGTTCGCAATTCAAGCAGAATTGAGGCGTTTGATGGGTCTGCCTGAAATACGGCGATTCGAATATCGTTTCCTGTTGTTGCGCCAGATCTTCAATGGTCAGGTCCGAATCCGGCCAGTAGACGCAGGCTTTTAAATGCCGGTCGGGTGTCACGCGCATGCTCCGGCCGCCGCAGGGCGTGCCTTTGAGGCCGTTGACGCCCAAAAACGTATTGACCAGCGGCTCGGTTACCGAGATAATATCACAATCTTCAAAAAGAATTTTAAAGGCCTGCCAGTATTGGTCGAAATTTGGCATAAATTCAGCTGTATACATGGGTTGATAAACGTTGACTCTAAAATCGGCCCCAAAGGATGCCGCCAGGCCGGCGATTTTGCTCAAGTCTTTATAATTCAAATTCATCAACACCGCCAGAATAGAAACCCGAATTCCCAGCCGACCGCATCTTTCGATACCATCCATAATCGTTTGCCAGTTGCCCCGACCGCGAAATCGGTCCTGCCGCTGCTGATCCGGAAAATCCACCGAAAATTCCACATCGCTGAAATATTTCAGTTTTTCATCGGGTGTGACCGAAAGGGTGTAGCCGTTGGATGCCAGGCTGAGCTTGATCGGTTTGGCGTGCAGATATTCTATAATTTCATGATATTGGGGGTTTAGACCATTTTCACCGGTACCGAAACCGATGGAGCTGATCGGGATGCTTCGACACACGTTTTGAATATCATTCAGGGTAAGATTATCGATTTGGTTCTGATTCCGGTAGCAGTGCGCGCAGGACAAATTACAATTGCTGGTCAGTCCGATTCCGAGAGAAATCATATTTGCTCCTATCGCTAAGCAGGTTGAGCCCGTTGCCCGTTAACCCGTTAGCCGGTTAAAGAAAATCAGACATTACTCATTTTAAACGGGCCTAACCGGCTAAACCGGCAAACGGCGAACCGGTTGATGTGATCTCTGTGGTGAATTATTCCTTTTAACGTTTAAAAAGGTACTTTAGCGGCACGAAAAACATATAATACGCTGCCAGAACGCTGCCGTGCAAGGAGCCCGTCACTTTGGAAATCCCGATTCTTTTGCGGTATCTGATCGGCACACTTTGAATGCGCAATCCTTTGCGCGCAGCCTTTACAACCATTTCCACCGGCCAGCCATAGGTCATCTGTTCCATGTGCAAATCCGCTAACACCCGGGTTCGAATCGCCCGAAACGAACCGATGTCCGTTATGCGGACGCCGTAAAGCAGGCGTAATAGATGCACGATGATACGGTTGCCCAATTTTGCATGCAGCGGCATGGAACCTTTTTCAAGTCTGCCGCCGATTCGGCTGCCGATGACCAGATCTGCCTGACCTTTTATCACCGGCGCGGCAATGAGCTCCAGCTGTGCGGGATCGTCGCTGCGGTCACCGTCCAAAAAAACAATAATGTCACTATTGCCGGCTGCGTTTGCTCCGCTGCAACAGGCCGAACCGTAACCCTTTCGAGGTTCATGAATGACGCGGGCGCCGGCCGCAGCCGCCTGTTCTGCAGTACCATCGGTAGAGCCGTTGTCCACCACAATGATTTCCTGGGTCTTGTTTTGCGGGACGGCACCAATCACCTCGGCGATGGCCTGCGCTTCATTATAGGTCGGGATCACGACGGAAATTTTCATCATATCGATTGCATCAATCCCAGTTTGGCAGTTCGCAATTTGCACAATTTTTTAATCTGCTTCTGGCAGCTGGCCACTCGCAGCCGGCTTCGCGCTTCTTGCTACCGGCTTCTGGCATCTGATATCTGCCTTCAGTCTTTTTTCCCCTGATTCCTGGCCGCTGCCATCAAGGCCCTTTTATCGGCGCCTTAAATCGCAACGGTTTTTTGGCATTCAATGCCCAGTTGTAATGGAGGTACTCTATTTTTGGTTTGCGCTCCAGAAAAGTCATGGCATCCGGTTCTAGGTACGGTTTAATGAACGCCAGAACGGCTCCGGACGTATTCTTAAAATCACCGGCAAACCAGTCAAATAGTTTTGAAAGGTAGAGGGTGTTTTCGGCGTAATCGATGCGGGTGCCCCGCTCGGAGTTTATATATTTGCGTGTCTGTTCTTCCAACTGGCGCTGAACATGTTCTTCGCTGAACGCAAAACGGGCCAATTTCGGGCAACTGGAAGATGCGCAGACAATGGCGAAATGGATTCGCGGGTCTTCCAGTTGTTTGCGCAGGATCTCGTGTTCGATATCGTCCTGGCTCAATTTTTTGCCGGCCACAACATGTTCCCGGCTCGTAAAAAATTTGGTGGATGTCCACAGCCCGCGAATTGCGGTTTCACGTACACTTTTTTTTGGCTTCCATTTGATGACCTTGTCAATGGTCACGGCATTGTAAGCATTGATCCAGAAGGCCAGCCGGCCGTCGATGGTCATTTCATCGGTCCGGGCTGTTTTTAAGTGCTCCATATAATTCTGAAAGCGCCTATCTTTGGCAATTGCGTTATAATCCACCAATCCCTGATCGTCTACATAGGCCTTCAGTATTTGATCAAATTGCGAATGGTCAAAGACCATTGCGTCAGCCACCGGTACAATGATCAGGCTAAAAAGTATTAAAATATATGTATTTTTGTTCATGAGTGAGTTTCCAAAAAATATCGTTGTTTTTGTCTGAGAGACAGGGGGGCCCCCCGGTTTTGATAAGCGATCCATCTGAAGATAAAGCCCCCGGCCAGCAATACAAACAACAGGCCGTATTCCAGCAACAGCACCGTAGTCGGCATGATGCCGGATGGCGTCACATATTTTAAGTAGGACAGCGTCACCATGCAGCTAAAAAGCAACCAGGCGGCCGCCGGATAAAAACATAGAAACGGGATCAATATAATCACATACCAGGCATGCAGGGAAGCAGGCATCAACACCAGCAACCACCCCAACAAAATGTAAGCGTATCGCATCACCTGGTCCTTTTGTTTGGGTTTAAAGAAAATAAACAAACCGGCGGCCGCCAGGGCAAGCAAAAATATTTTGCTCAACAAATAATAATTGAGTTGCGGCAGCAAATGCATCATCAGATATTTCAAACCCAGGTTAAAACTTTCATATGGATTCTGTAGATATATCGGTAGAAACCCCAAAACCTTACGCCCGCCAGCGAAAAAAGGCAGATAGAGCAAGACCATCGAGACGATAAAGGCAAGGCTTCCTTTTATTCGTTGGCCGCGGTTGACCAGTGCCGGCAATAATAGAGCGGGATATAGTTTGATGGCACTTGAAACCGCCAGGGCGGCAATGCCCAGGATTTGTCTGTTTGTTGCATTCAGGTACAGGGCCAGGACCATCCAGAAAACCGTCAGGCCTTCCAGGTGGCCGCTGTAAGCGATTTCAAATATGACCAGCGGATTCCAGGCATAAATCATGAGCCGCGTTTCTTCAAACCCATAAACCCGGAGCAGCGCCAGCAGCACAAAAAGGGTCAGCACATCGAAAACCACCATGAGGCCCTTGTACCCGGCAACACGGTCTCCGACGAGGATGTGGAACAGCCGAAAAAACAGCTGGGCGCCGGCCGGATAGAGGGTGGGGTAGGCTTTTCGATTGATATTCGGATATACTTTTTTATCGCGGAGACCTTTCAGTTCATCTGCATCGGGCGGATGCCGGTAAGGATTGATGCCGTTTTGCTGCACCCGTCCATCCCAGATGTATCGATACATATCTTTAGAGAGCACCGAAGGGGTGGCCGGCACCAATAAAACCCTGAACAGCATCGCAAAGATGATAATGATAAACACCAGGCTTTTTGAATTTCCCCATGTCGCCCGGTGCCTAAAGATCAGATAAATGCCGATCAAGTAAAGCAGGCTTATCACCAAAAATAAAAAAACATAGAAATGAATACGGGTTTTGCCAATCAGCCCGCTTTGCAGAAAAAAAGACTGAAGGCGGAAATTAAAAAAATAGAGCAAACCCGACAAAACACCCAGGCCGACAACGGTTATCGGAAGCAATTTGAAAGGGGCAGCGGATGATTTAGCCTGATGGGGTTTTTCCAAATCCATGTTTCACCGAAAGAAAGAACACATAGAAGAATCCGGAAGTATAAATCAGAAGGAAGGGGCTGACCAGATACTTGCTGAAAAACAAAAACATCAGGA
>Ga0224502_10000791_pt1 | contig 10834 bp, 10 predicted proteins | sample SF_Oct11_sed_USG_5_FD_169104 | JGI IMG/M metagenome (GOLD analysis project Ga0224502, IMG submission 169104) | Sediment microbial communities from San Francisco Bay, California, United States - SF_Oct11_sed_USGS_13 | ecosystem: Environmental > Aquatic > Marine > Sediment | place: USA... | reverse complement strand
AAAACGCTTTGACCGGGAAGGAATTTCGATTCCGTTTCCACAGCAGGATGTCTACATCCACAAAGTCGACTGAGCCGGCCAGAACCGAAAATGGCGGGAAAAGCCGCGCCCTTGCGCGGCTTTTTTCAGTCTGCGACATCCGGCTCGATGAAACTCCACTTGAGCCCGGGCACCCTCGCCTTCAGCTCCCGCTCGAGGCCGTTGATGACCGCGACGGCCTGCTCAATCGCAACCCCCGACCGCATGCGGATCTTGGCGGCCAGTAGCGTGTCCGGACCAAACTGCAACGTGATGACATTGAAGACTTCGGCGATATCCTCGTCGCGGCGAATAACCTCCTGGATAATGCCCTGGATCTCGGGATCTGCCGACCGGCCGACCAGCAGCGAGCGAACACGCAGCGTCAGGAATACCGAGATAACGATCAGAATTGCGCCGATGCTCATGGAGCCGATAGCGTCGAAGACCGGGTTGCCGGTGTACGCGGCAAGAGCAAGGAAGGAGAGGGCCGTCACCAGGCCCAGCAGTGCCGCAATGTCCTCGCCGAGTACGACGACGAGTTCCGAATTACGTGTGTGTCTGAGCCACTCGCGAAACGGCCTGTCGTCACGGATCAGGTTTATTTCCCGGATACAACCCGCTAGAGAAAAAGATTCGAGAACAATTGCGACACCCAGTACCGTGAATGCCACCCACAATTGGTCAAGAGGTTCGGGTTGCTGGATCTTGTGCAAGCCTTCATAGATCGAAAAAAGCCCGCCAAGGCTGAACAGCATCAGCGCGACGATGAAACTCCAGAAATAACTCAACTTGCCGTAACCCAACGGATGTTCGGCGTCCGCCGGTTTGCCTGCCTGCTTCAGCCCTAGGAAAAGGAGCACCTGGTTGCCGGTGTCGGCATAAGAGTGGATAGCCTCGGCCATCATGCTGCCCGAACCAGTCAGCAAGGCCGCCCAGGTCTTGGCGATGGCTATTCCTCCGTTGGCGAGAAACGCGTAAAGGATCGCCCGTGCGGAGCCGCCGTGTGCATTTGTGGACATAGATCGAAACCGCTTCCGCTTCCGTGGCCTGTCAACCTAATAGAAATTCCGACGTTATCATGGTTGGTATTGTCTGCAAGGACGAATTCCAGTGACCCTGCTGAGGTAGCCGCAATGAGGATAGCTGATTCAGCGAGCAAGCTGCTCGTTTCTTGGGCCCTCCTGGCGGGCTGCGCCTCGCACCCGGAGCCGATCATCGACATGAAGGGTGTCGATCCCGTGATCATGCAGGCCGACTGGGAAGACTGCGAGGCTTACTCGGACGAGGTGATCGTTGCCAAAGGTACCGCGAAGGGTGCCGCCGGCGGCGCGGTCGCCGGCGCGGCAGCGGGGGCGATCAGTGGCGATGCTGGCGAAGGCGCCGGTTACGGGGCTGTCCTGGGAGCCACGCGATCGGCGGTTCACGGCGATCGAGAAAAGCAAATGGTCTTCAAGCGCTGCATGCGCGGCCGCGGCTACCGCGTGCTGAACTAGGCGTCCTAAGGGATGGAAAGCGCTGTGTCGGGCCGGCCAGATACTGTATGCTTATACAGTATCTGGAGAGAGCAGTATGACCAACAAAGCACACAAGGGGCGCGGCGCTGTTTCCTCGCCCATTGGGCGATTTGCGACGAGATCGACAGAGCCTGAAGAGCCTCCCACCGGGACGGCCCCGGAAACAATCCTTCGCGCGATGCAGGCAAAGGGAATCATCAGTATCAACCGCTCGCCCGATGTGCCCTTCGACCGCTCCATCAACCCCTACCAGGGTTGCGAACACGGCTGCGTCTATTGTTACGCCAGGCCCAGCCACAGTTACCTGGACCTCTCCCCGGGGCTCGACTTTGAAACCCGTATCTTCTACAAGCCGAACGCCGTCGCCCGGCTGATGGAAGAATGGGAGAAGCCGGGCTACGACTGCCAGCCGATCGCCATCGGCGCCAACACCGACCCCTACCAGCCGGCCGAGAAGAAGCTCGGTATAACCCGGGAGCTGCTCGAGACCTTTCTGCGCTTTCGCCACCCGGTCAGCCTGATCACCAAGGGCGGGCTGATGATACGAGACCTGGATGTGCTTGCCGAACTCGCCTCGCACAACCTGGTGTCAGTTGCCGTTAGCGTGCCTACCATGGATGCGCCCTTAAAGCGCATCCTCGAACCCAGGGTCGCCGACGCAAGTGTTCGCCTGCGGCTGATGCAGGCTCTCCGTGAAGCTGGCGTGCCGGTAAGCTTGCTGGTCGCACCGGTCATCCCGGCAATCAACGATAAAGAGATTGAGGCGATCGTGGCGGAGGCCGCAGCCCACGGCGCGAGCCGCGCCTCCTGGATACTGCTGCGCCTGCCACACGAGCTCAAGCAGATTTTCCGGGACTGGCTCGAAACCCACCTTCCCGAGCGCGCTGCGCACGTGATGAGCCTCTTGCGTCAGGCCAGCGGAGGCGGCGATTACGACAGCCGGTTCGGGGCCCGGCAAACCGGCCGGGGAGCCTACGCCAGCATGATCGGGGACCGCTTCCGTGCCGCCTGCCGCCGCCACGGGCTGAATGTCGGCGAAGGCTCCGGGCCTCTGGACTGCACCAAGTTCCGGCGACCGGGTCAACGGCAGATGGCTCTTGGATTCGACTGATGAGGTATAGTTAACGCCACCGACAGTGACACGAACTATTCCACACGCTGACAGTCTCAGGACACATCAGGCAACATCTCGTAAATCGATGAATTCGAGCAGGAAATCTACCGTAATAATCGCCGCCGTCGCTTTCGGGCTGGCCTGCGTGGCTGGACCCGCGGCGGGCCAGCAGGCAGGTCAGGAAGACGAAATCGAAGAAATCGCTATCCCGTCGGGTGGCGACGACAACCCGGAAAACGTGCCCGACGAGGAATTCGATGACCTCGTTTTTGACGAAGACACCGGTAGCTACCGGCTGGTAATCGACGACGAGGGAGACGACTGGGTCGAGGAGCCACCCGAGCAGGAAGTTCTGGCGGAGGAAATCCGCCGGTTGTTCGAACTCTACAAGGAATCGCTTGAAAACTCCCAGTTCCTGGAGGCCGACACTCTCGCGAAGCAAATTGTGGAATTGTCCATCCGCGTAAACGGCCTGGACAGCTTCGATTCTGCGAAAGCCATTTCTAACCTGGCAATCGTGCAGCATCGCAACCGCGACTACGATTCTGCCTTACGCAATTTCGAGGCATCGATTGACATCATCGAGCGAATCGACAACAGGCTGAGTCGTGAACTCATCAATCCCCTGCAAGGGCTGGCTGCAACCCACGCTTCCATGGGCCGGCCGGATGTAGCGAGCAGGACCTACCAGAGGGCCGTTCATGTAAGCCATGTAAATGATGGCCCGCACAACAAGGACCAGGTCGAGACGCTCGGCTCGATGGCGGAGCTATACCTGTCGCTGGGCGAATACGAAGATGCGACCGACATCCAGGAGTCCATTTTTTCGATCCAATCGCGCAACATCGACCCGGATAGCATCGATATTCTGCCTGCGCTTAGCAACCGAGCGGACTGGGAGCACAGGCTGCAACGCTATGAAAGGGAGCGGTCCACCTGGCGTCGCATCATCGACGTCCTGGAAAGTGAGTACGGCAAGGATAGCCTCGAGCTTATCGATCCGCTTACAAACCTCGGCAAATCCTATCTCTTTATCAGCCCGGTCGAGTTCGAGTACCAGCCACAGGTGTCGTCCGCGTCGGGAGAGACATACCTGCGCCGGGCGCTGAAGATTGCCCAGAGTAACCCCGACTCGGAATGGAAAACCGTAGAAAGGACGATGCTCTCACTTGGCGACTATTACATTCTTTCCGGCCGCCCTAATCGGGCAGGACGGAGCTATCAGGAGGCCTGGGATTTTCTGACCGAGGGTGACGACCCTGAAAAGCTTCGCCATCGGCGTGATAACCTGGAAAAGGTCGCCGTACTTCAGCAGGTCTTTCCGCCGCGATACTACAACAGTCAGCGCGAAGACACCGGGCAGCCGCCACCCGAGAATTTTTTGACCGGGACGATGAGTTTCAGCTACACCATCGGGCCAAGCGGACGAGTCGAAGACGTCGTCCACATCGAGACGCAACCGCGTGACATAAAGGAGTTTTCGGACTCTGTCGGCCGCATGTTACGCCGCCAGATGTACCGTCCACGCCTCGTCGACGGCGAACTGGTCCCCACGCCGGAGATCATTTACACGCACGAATTCTTCTATCGTCCATCCGACCTGCCAGAACCCGCCGAAGAGGAAAATGTCCTGGATGACGAGGGAGAGGAGCTTGGGCCTATGGACGACCCGGTTGAAGAGGGAAATTCGACCGGCAAAGACGCCGAAGAATAAGCAGGCATTAGTCAAATTTTCCCGTATGCCTTGACCTCGGACCACGTGTTCTTCTAAGTTAGCAGGCATAAGAAGGAACCAATCACAACGGAACGTGATGAAGAGTCCCTGGATTATTGACATGCACCATTGCGGCGTCTTGGCAATTCTGGCGGCCGCGCTGCTTATGCAAAGTCCGACAATGGCGAACTGCGCCGACGACTGGCTGTCTATCAGGGAAGTCCAGACCGGGGACGGCGTCGAACTGTACGCGACCAACAACCAGAACTACCCTATTACGTATGCCCTGATGATCGATCAGGATAAGCGTACTGGTCCCGCGACGCAGACTATTTCGAAAACGCTGCCCGGCCAGCAGTCACAGCGCGTAATGGTTCTGCCGAGGCAGGAAGATTCAGTGGATATTTCCTGTACGTGGACGATCGGCAGCCGTGACGCGACCCACGATGACGATCACGTTTATCGGTTACCTTACGCCGAGGGCGAAAGCTTTCGCGTGCTGCAAGGCTTCGAGTCCGACTGGAGCCATCGCGGCGACGAACAGTTTGCGATCGACTTCAAGATGCCGGTCGGAACGCCGGTGCACGCGGCCAGGTCGGGCATCGTGGCGCGCAAGGAGGAGAGGTGGGACCAGGGATGCTGGGACCAGACCTGCGACCGCTTCGCCAATTTCATCGTTGTGCTGCATGACGACGGCACGACCGGCGAGTACTACCACCTGCTGCGAGACGGCGCGCTGGTAGAAGTGGGCCAGCGAGTCGCGACCGGTCAGCGAATTGGATTATCCGGCGATACGGGCCGATCGGCCGAACCACATCTGCATTTTGCCGTTTACCACGCGACCAGGTCCGGGAATTCGCAGTCCATTCCGATCAGCTTCCTGACGGCCGGCGGTATTGTCTACGAGCCCCGAAATGGCCATTATTACTCTGCTGTCAGCAGACAGGACACTGGAGACTAAAGTGGACGCCCCGCGCAAGGCACATTTCGTAAATGGAAACCCGATCGAGCCGCCGTTTCCCGACGGCATGCAGCAGGCCGTGTTCGGCATGGGCTGCTTCTGGGGTGCGGAGAGGCTTTTCTGGCAAACACCGGGCGTCTACTCGACCGCCGTGGCCTATGCCGGCGGCGATGTTGGCGAGGTGGATTACAAGCAGGTCTGCGCCGGGAACACCGGGCATGCGGAAGTCGTGCTGGTGGTATTCGACCCTGAGCAGATCAGCTACGAAAGCCTGTTAAGAGTTTTCTGGGAGAACCACGATCCAACCCAGGGAAACCGGCAGGGCAACGACATCGGCGAACAGTATCGCTCGGTAATCATGACCGGCAATGCCGAACAGGAAAGCGCCGCGCGCGAGTCACTCCGGGCCTACCAGCAGGAGCTGGATGATGCAGGATACGGTCCCATTACGACCGAAATACTGCCGGTGTCCGAGCTCTGGTACGCCGAGGATTACCATCAGCAGTACCTGGCCAAGAATCCCGCCGGCTACTGCGGCCTCGGCGGCACCGGCATCTCCTGCCCCGTCGGAGTCGCTGCCGGCAGCTAGCCCGAATATCACACCAGTGTGGTGTGCTCTCGCTAATGCTTTGACCGATCTTACACGCCAACTGATGCACTATTCGAGCTAAATGCCGGAGCTTCCGGACCTCGACGTCTACATCGAACGTCTCGACGAGCGCGTGCGTGGCACGATGCTCGCGGACGTTCGCATTCACAGCCCGTTTCTGCTGCGTAGCGTCGATCCACCGCTGGCAGATGCGTTTGGCAAGCACGTATGCGAACTCAGGCGTATCGGCAAACGTATCGCAATCGGCCTGGAAGATGAGTTCTGGCTTGTATTGCACCTGATGGTCGCGGGGCGACTTCATTGGCGGGACAGTAAGATCAAACTGGGTGGTAAACAGCAGCTTGCCGCGTTCGATTTCGCCTCGGGCACTGTGCTGCTGACCGAGGCCGGCACGCGAAAGAAAGCCTCTCTGCACCTCGTTCGCGGCGCCCGGGCGCTGGCCGAGCACGACCCTGGAGGCGTCGAGCCGCTCGAATGCTCGCTCGAAACGTTCACAGACCGGCTACGCCGTCACAACCGGACGCTCAAACGTGCATTGTCGGATCCCGGTTCTTTCAGCGGAATTGGTAACGCCTATTCCGACGAGATCCTGCATGCCGCCTGCCTGTCACCGCTGCAACTGACGGGAAAACTGGAGCAGCGGCAGATCGAACGCCTGTTCGGGGCAACCGTCGAAACCTTGTCCCGCTGGCGGGAGCGACTGCGCCAGGAATCAGCGAGCGGCTTTCCCGAAAAGGTCACCGCTTTTCGCCCGCAGATGGCAGTTCACGGCAAGTTTGGTGAACCCTGCCCAACCTGCGGCACAACTGTCGCCCGAATACGCTACAAGGACCGGGAAACCAATTACTGCCCCCGATGCCAGACCGACGGTCGGGTACTCGCCGACCGCTCCCTGTCCCGCCTGCTGAAAGACGGCTGGACCGACAGCGTGTAAAATCACGGTCCATCAGCGGACGAAGGAAGACCATCGTGGCCAAGAAGAAAGCACAAGGCAAACCCCGCCGGCCCACGCGAAAGCAAGCCGAAGAAGCCGTAAGGACCCTTTTGCTATGGGCGGGCGAAGACCCCGCCAGGGAAGGCCTCGTCGATACGCCGAAGCGCGTCGCCACCGCCTACGAAGACTGGTTCAGCGGCTACCAGGTCGACCCGGTACGCTTCCTGAAACGCACGTTCGAGGAAGTCGAGGGCTACGACGAGATAATCGTTCTGCGGGACATCTCTTTCGAGTCGCATTGCGAGCATCACATGGCACCGATCATCGGCGTCGCCCACGTAGGCTACCTGCCCAGTAATAAAGTCGTCGGTATCAGCAAGCTCGCGCGCGTCGTCGAAACCTTTGCCCGCCGTTTCCAGGTCCAGGAAAAGCTGACGGCACAGATCGCCAATTGTATCGAGGAGGTCCTCAAGCCTCGAGGCGTGGGCGTCGTCATTGATGCAACGCATCAATGCATGACGACCCGTGGCATCCACAAGTCCGGCGTATCGATGGTCACTAGCCAGATGCTCGGCGCATTCCGCAAGGACGCGCGGACGCGCAGTGAATTCCTGACGATGATCGGCAAGCAACTCTGAGCACATGAGACTCATCAGCCGGCTGTCCCTGATCGGCGGCGCGCTGCTTGCCGGCATAGCAGTCTATCTGCTTGCCTGGCCGGTACCCATTGATCCAGTCGCCTGGGAGGCTCCGCCCGATGCCGGGCTGGTTGACCCATTCGATGTTAATGACCGCCTGGCGCCGGCGCGGCCGCTGGACCTCGGCTCACACGAGGGGCCCGAGGATATCGCGCTCGGCCCGGACGGACGACTTTACTCGGGCACCGCCGACGGGCTTATCCTGCGTTTCGATACATCGGGTCGAGCGGAAATTTTCGCCGACACCGGCGGCCGACCACTGGGCCTCGAATTCGACGGCGCCGGAAACCTGCTGGTTGCAAATGCCTACCTGGGCTTGCAAAGGATCGGGCAGGACGGCCGCGTCGAGGTCCTGGCGAATGAATACGACGGTATAAAGATCGACTATGCCAACGATGTCGCCGTGGCGCTCGATGGCACGATCTTTTTCTCCGACTCCAGTACCAAGTTCGGCGCAATGAAGAGTGGCGGCTCCTACGAGGCCAGCCTGCTCGACATTATGGAGCACGGCGGCCACGGGCGGGTTTTTCGCCACGACCCGCTGAGCGGGGAGACTACCTTGCTCGTCGATTCGCTCAACTATGCCAACGGCGTCGCAATCAGCGCCGACCAGAGTCAACTGCTGATAAACGAAACCGGCGGTTACCGCGTATTACGCTACGGGCTTACGGGCCCGAATGCCGGCAATGTCGAAGTGGTCATCGACAATCTCCCGGGATTTCCGGACAACATCAACAATGGACTGAACGGCCGGCTATGGATTGGCCTCGTAGCACCACGCAATCGATTGCTTGACCGCATGTCCGGCAGCCCTTTCCTGAGAAAGGTCGTGCAGCGCCTGCCTGCCGCATTACGCCCCAGGGCGGTGCCCTCTTCACACGTCATTGCCGTCAATGCCGACGGTGAAGTACTGATGAACCTTCAGGACACGGCGGCGAGCATACCCGCGCTGACCGGCGTACTGGAGACCCGTGATGCGCTGTGGCTGTCGAGCCTGTTCGGCAACCAGGTCGGGCGCCTGGACAAGAGCGAGCTCACGCCTCCCTAGTTAGTGCGACTACTGGGCCCGGAATGGACTGCCGCTACAGACCCAGCTCGGCGGGGCCCTGGCTGAACACGATATCCACGGGGATATCCGCGTAAGTCAGTCGATCAAGGTCCTGCTGTAGCTGCTCGCCGATGATGCCCTTGCCGTTCGTCAGGGACATTGCCCCTTCGTAATCGCCATTGCCCTGCAGCGTCAATAACAGGTTCGACAGGGAGGTCATGGCGTCCACCATGCGATCGAAATCGACGCTGTAGGTCCCCTTCTCCGCATCGCGCACGAACGCACCCTGCTCGGCGAAGTAATTGAAGCGCACCATGTTGGCCTTGCCGTGAGCGCTGCTGGCGCCAAATCGCACCGACCGAAAAATACCGGCCATGAACGTCACGTAATAGTCGTGCAAGTCCACGTCACCGAGCTCGCCCGCCTCGTGCAGCCGTGAAATCATGTACAGACCGAGAATATCGGCCTTGCCCTCTTCCATGCTGGAGGCAACGTCGCGCAGCGCCTCGCGAACGGTGCCGCGGCCGTTGATCGTGTTCTTGATGCCCAGCCCGTGGGCCACCTCGTGAAACATCGTGTTGGCGAAGAACGCGTCGAAACTGACATGCTCGCGCTGGGACTCGTCGATCAGAACGTCGGCTATGGGCTCGAGGATCTTCTCGTACTTGGCCTGCATCGCATTCTTCAGTTGCAGGCGCCGCGTTCCCTTGGCCAGTTGCACCTCTTCGTCGTTCGGCAAGTTGATCGCAATGGTCTTCGAACCGGCATTAGACTGCCCGGCGTAGTAAATGACGTCGTAGGCGTTGAGATCGGAATCGGTGCCGGGAACCTCTGACTTGAGGTCGTCATCCACGGGCAATCCTTCCTGCAACTCGGGGAGAAAATCCGCGAAGCGCGCCAGCTGCTCGCTCCAGTCCTGGTCCTTGATCAGAACGTAGGACTCGTAAGCCGCCCGGTAACCGAAAAGCCGGTCCTCGTAGGTTTCGATCGCGCCAATTACCAGCTCGATCGGATTCGATTTCATATCCATCCAGGCAAGATCGCTCGCCTGGTACTCGTCTGTGACCAGTGCGTCCGCGCGCAGTCGCAGGTAGTCGGCAAATCCCTCGTGCCCGGCCAGATCGGCAGCCTGGCGCAGCAAGATCGCGGCTTTTAACAGCTGCTCGGCATAGGCCACGTGATACGGAACGAGTGTCAACGCACCGTCGGCATCACGCCGCAACAGCGAATACAGACCGGTCTTTCCCGGCAGGTCGGCGGATTCGAATTCCTCGCGGCTCATGTCCGACGGATAGAACTGCGCGCCCAGCGGCTTTTCACCCACGCCGGGCATAAAGGGTGCCTCGTCCGCCAATCGATCCCAGGGGCCATAGTTAATCTCTGCAAACCGCCGCGTCTCGGCGACACCTATCGATGCCAGCCACTCCTGGTAATCATCGCCGTAGGACTGCCGCCAGAAGAGGTCGTCCATAACCTGGGACGCCTCAATCAGCAGCAAGAGCATCTGCCGCTGATTGTCGGAGAGGCCACGGAGGTCGGCGACCAGGGCAAACTCGGCATAGACGTCGGGCCGGGGCGCGGCACGATCGTCGCCCGGGATCTGCGCGTGTTCGACCTGCGGAGAAGCCGCCTCGGGCTCCGCAATGGGCTGTTCTGGTCGACCGCAGGCAGCCACCAGGGTCAGGGACAGGATAGCTAGGGCGAGGGCAATGTCTTTCACGGCAGGAGTCCCAGGAAATGTAATGGGCGGCGATTATCGCACAGGCAGGTCGATTGACTTAAGCGCGCGGCCTTCTATGATTTGCCCATGAATGCTTTGTGGCGCCGCAGCGGTATCGCGATTCTCGTCGTTATCGTCGTCGGACTGATCCTTCCATCCGATGCCAACGTCGAACGCTCGGTCGAGATCGATGCACGACCGGCCATGGTTTATGCGCTACTCAACGACTTTCGCTGGGTCGCCGAATGGACAACACGCACACTGGACGACCCAAATGCACGCACGGCCATTTCGGGGCCGCTGCGGGGCGTCGACGCCATGTTCACCTGGGACGGCGCCATCGCAGGCTCCGGCAGCGAGCGCATCGTGGCCAACGAACCGTACAACAGAGTCGAAACCCGCATTGACCTGGGCGATGGTCGCGATACCCGCTCCGTGTTCACACTCGAAAACGACGGCGCCTTGACAACCTTGCACTGGACGTGGGAACGCCACTACGG
>Ga0224502_10000790_pt1 | contig 10844 bp, 12 predicted proteins | sample SF_Oct11_sed_USG_5_FD_169104 | JGI IMG/M metagenome (GOLD analysis project Ga0224502, IMG submission 169104) | Sediment microbial communities from San Francisco Bay, California, United States - SF_Oct11_sed_USGS_13 | ecosystem: Environmental > Aquatic > Marine > Sediment | place: USA... | reverse complement strand
ATCTTTTTCTGCCGTTGTGTTCATAAATGTAATGTCAGAACCGTGATCAGGTTCTGTGAAAGCACCTGCAGAAAGCATTTTCCCTTCAGCAACGGGCGGCAAATATTTTTCTTTGAGCGCATCGCTGCCAAAACGCAAAATACATTCAGATGCAAACCCGGCGAGGATCAAAGCACTGCCGATGGAAGAATCCCCGCTGCAGAACTCCTCCGCAACAAGGATATTTTCCAAAACGCCAAGCCCCTGACCGGAATATTCTTCCGGAAAATGAATGCCGATAAATCCCAGATCAGCGGCTTTTCTCCAGATCTTATCTGGAAATTCATGTTTTCTGTCGAGTTCGAGTGCAAGCGCCTTGTCAAATTCCCCCTTGGCAAAATCCCTGGCTGCTTTCTGAATCTCTTTTTGTGATTTTGTCAGTTCGAAATCCATCTCTATTTTCCATCCCTTTTAAAGTGTTTCCTTAAATTAAGATATTATTTTGGGGAAATTTAGCATATGCCCTGAACTATTGCAAGGAGTTTGAACTTTAGCAGCGTATGCGAACCACGTAAGTTCTTAAACATTCGGAAAAGGTGCTTGACTGAACCGTTCAACTGGAATAATTACATAATTTTAGAATTCTTCGAAACCATGGACATCAACCCATAACTTGAAAAGGAAATTAGATACCATGCCGTTTTCAATTGCACTTGCAGGAAAAGGAGGCACCGGAAAAACAACTCTGGCGGGTCTGCTCATCAAATATCTGGTAAAGACGGATAGAACACCCATCCTTGCAGTCGATGCAGACAGTAACGCCAACCTCAATGAAGTCTGTGGCCTTGAAGTCACGGATACACTTGGCAACGCCCGTGAAGAGATGAAAAAAGGAATCGTGCCCAGCGGAATGACAAAGGACATTTTTATCAACATGAAACTGCAGCAGGCCGTTGTGGAAGACGACGGATTCGACCTCATTGTTATGGGACGGCCTGAAGGCCCGGGATGTTATTGTGCTGCAAATACCCTCCTCACAGGATTTTTGGAGAAACTGACCGGCAACTATCCTTATATCGTCATGGATAATGAAGCTGGAATGGAACATATCAGCCGGCTAACCACCAACAATGTCGACATTCTGCTTATCACTTCGGACACCTCCCGCCGTGCGCTTCAGGCCGCCATTCGAATCAATGATCTGGCTAAAGATCTTAACATCGGTGTCTCCAAAAGCTATCTGATAATCAATCAGGTTAAAGAAGCGCCATCTGATACGATTTTGAACATCATTAAAGAAAAAGGCCTGGAACTTGCCGGGACCATACCTGAAGATAATGAAGTATATGAATATGATTTGAACGGACGTCCGACCATTGAACTACCGGAAGACAATAAGGCGGTTAAAGCTGCATATGAAATATTTGATAAAATAATCGAATAGCTCCTTTTGTGATGACATGAAAAGAACAGGCTTTCTGTACGATGAAAGATATCTGCTTCACGATACAGGCCCTAACCATCCCGAGTCGCCTGAAAGACTAAAGGCTATTTATCAAGGGATAAAACAAGCCGGCCTCCTCCCAAATCTGACTTTAATTCAGGCCATGCGGGCAGATTTAGAATGGATTGAAACTGTCCATTCAAAAAATTATATCAAACGCTTTGAAGCTGCCTGCCGTTCGGGTAATTCCACGTTTGACTCTCCGGACAATCAAATGTGTGCCGAAACTTTCGAGACGGCACTTCTGGCTGTAGGCGGTGTACTCGATACCGTACGACAGGTCATGACCGGTCAAATAGATAATGTTTTTTGTGCGGTCAGGCCCCCGGGTCACCATGCTGAACGCGAATTCGCCATGGGATTCTGCTATTTCAACAACGTTGCAATCGCCGCCAGATATCTTCAAGCAGAATGGGCCATTCAACGGGTTGGAATCGTGGATTTCGACGTGCATCATGGAAACGGCACCCAACATATTTTTGAAGAAGATCCAACGGTATTCTATTACTCCATCCATCAGCACCCGACATTTGCTTTCCCAGGAACCGGTCGTGTTTTTGAAACCGGTGAGGATGAAGGGGTCGGAACGACCCGGAATTATCCGGTTCTGCCGGGTCATGGGGACAAGGAATACCAGGGGCTTGTGGAAAGAGATCTTATGCCGGTGATGGAAGCATTCAGCCCTGAAGTGATCTTGGTATCGGCGGGTTTTGATGCCCATGTCGACGACGACATGTCAGACATACAACTTTCAACAGAAGGGTATTCAAGGATCATGCAAAGGATCGTCGCGCTGGCGGAACATTGTTCAAACGGAAGATTGATTTCCGTCCTTGAGGGGGGATACTGCATAAAACGCTTACCGGAATTGGCCGCAAATCATGTCAAAATTTTATTGAATATTTAACCCGGATCCTCCTGAGGCGGAGAACCAAAAAGGATTGAGAATGTTCAATTGTCTTCAACACAGAAATTTGTCGTTTAGAAGGTTTTGGCCAAAACATGAAAAATTAAGGGACTAAGATCCACAACCATTGGAGGCTAAAATGTTTATCAGCAAAATAATGACCAGAAATCCCGTAACCGTCGACCAAGACGCTGATATCTTGCACGCACAGGAACTCATGTCCAAACATCACTTCCACCAGCTTCCCGTGGTCGACGCGCATAATTTTCTTATTGGAATCGTCACGGATCGTGATATCAGAAGTTCTTTGTGGCCGTCTCATCTGGAAGATGACCTCGGCAAGGCAGAATGGAAACGTTTTTCAGCGATTAAAATTAAAGATATCATGACAAAAAAGCCGGTCACCATTTCTCCGTTATATACCCTTCAAGACGCCCTTCTTCTGCTGCAAAAAAAACGTGTCGGAGCATTTCCTGTTGTCGATGAAACGGGGATTCTTAAGGGCATTATCTCTGTCAGCGACCTGTTAAAGGAATTCATCAACGTCCTGGGGTTAGAAGAACCCGGAATGCTGTTGTGCATTATCGTTGAGAATAAAATCGGGCAGATGAAAAAAATTGTCGATGCCATTACCGAGGAACATATTTCATTCGGTAGTATTCTGGTTGCCAGATACTGGGAAGAAGGAAAACGGGCAGTCTTTCCATATCTTTTAACTCAAAATATCGGTCCGTTGAAAAGAAAGCTTAAAAATATGGGGTATACATTGCTCGACCCAATGGATTGGCATACGGATCGATGACCCAAAAATGACTGAAGGAAAACAAGGAGTTAAAGATCGCCGAAAATTTATAGATCCCCCTTATAAAGATCTTTATATCTACTATCTTGATGGCCGGTTGAAATCGAACCATAAAATATTCCACGATCATTTTATCGGCAACTGGCAGGAAGATGAATTCTCTTTTCTTTTCTTTTCCAGACCATCTCCGAAGGAAGTGGGAAAAACACTGCGTTCAAACCCCGGATTGGCCCTTCTTGAAGAATTCCATATGACATACGACCAATGGCAGGGAGACAAGATCGTCCCGTTTAAGATCGGTCGGTTTCATATCATACCACCCTGGGAAAAACCGCCGAACAGAACGGGCAAATCCTCCAAAGAACTCACCGTTCTTCTCGATCCAGGTGTGGTCTTCGGCAATGGATTGCATACCACAACGCAAGATTGCCTCGAAGCTCTTGAAATGGTATTCCTCCGTGAAAATATCGCGTCCGCCCTCGATCTCGGAACAGGAACGGGCCTGCTATCCCTTGCTGTATCTCTGCTCGGCTGCAATACCACACTTGCCGTCGACTTTAATTTTTTAGCCGCAATTACGGCGTTAAGAAACGTACGCTTAAACGGCTTGGAAAACACGATTCTGGTCGCTCAAGGTCGGGCCGAGGATTTTATTGACTCACCTTCAGATCTTATGATAGCAAATATCCACTATGATGTTATGAAGCAGTTAATAACTGCTCAAGGTTTTTTGAAAAAAAAATGGTTTATTCTGTCCGGCCTTTTGCGAAGCCAGGCAAGGGATTTGCGCTTGAAATTGTCGCGGCTCCCGGTAACTATCATTAAAGAATGGGAACGTGACGGCATCTGGCATACTTTTTTAGCAAAGAAAGGTTGACAATGTATATCAAATGCTGGGGGTCAAGAGGCTCCATTCCAGTTTCGGGGAAAGATTTCATAAAATACGGTGGAGATACCACCTGCCTGGAAATCAGAACAAAAAGTGACGACATCATCATCGTTGATGCCGGAACCGGTATCCGACGGCTTGGCAACCGTTTAATCCAGGAAAACCGCTACAAGTACAATATCATTTTCACCCATGCCCACTGGGATCATTTAATGGGGTTCCCCTTTTTCAAGCCGCTCTACAGCGAAGCGGCTGAATTCAGGATGTACAGGTGCCCATTTCACAGTGAATTCGTGGAAACCATCCTTTCCAGGATCATGACCCCGCCGAGCTTTCCGGTGAGATATTCTGAAATAAACGCAAAAATGGAATATGTCGGGGCATTTGTTAAGGAGTTTCAAATCGGCTCTGTAACGATAACACCGATCCCAATCAGTCATCCAAACAAAGGCAGCGGATACAAATTTACCGAAGACGGCAAATCTTTCGTCTTTCTGACCGACAATGAACTGAGCTTCGTACACCCCGGCGGTCTGACGTATAAAGACTATCTGGAATTTTCTGAAGGTGCTGACCTTTTTATTCATGATGCCGAATACATCCCTGAAGAGTATCCATCCACCAAAGAATGGGGGCACTCGGTATTTACCGAAACGCTCGACCTTGCCCTTGAAGCCGGAGTCAAAAAGTATGGCTTGTTTCATTTAAACCAGGAGCGGACGGATCGTCAGGTGGATGAAATTGTCGAGACCTGCAGACAAACCATCGCCCATAAAGGTCATAAACTCGAATGTTTCGCTGTGGCCTCCGATATGACGTTTACCATGTAACTATAATCTCACCGTTCTCTGTCTCTGTGATGATGGATGACCCTATTCAAATAGCTGCTAAAGATCTTGCCGGCACCCAAAAAGTTGTCGCCTTAACCGGCGCAGGGATCTCTGTTGAAAGTGGAATTCCACCCTTCAGGGGGAAAGGTGGATTGTGGGAAAGATTCGATCCCATGGAGTACGCCCATATCAACGCCTTTATGAAAAATCCGGCCAAGGTTTGGAATGTCCTCATCAAAGAAATGAAAGGGATCATCGACAAGGCCAGGCCCAATGATGCCCACAAAGGGCTGGCCAGGCTCGAAGACCTTGGAATATTAACAACGATTATCACCCAGAATGTCGATGGGCTTCATCAGATGGCCGGTAATACGGATGTCATCGAATATCACGGAAACTTTGCTTGGCAGCTTTGCTTGGATTGTGGCAACAGATGCGAAACAGCCAAAATCGACGTAACGCGAATTCCCCCCCGATGCGAATGCGGCGGGATTTACAGGCCGGACTGTGTCTTCTTTGGTGAGATGATCCCGCCACAACATCTGTATCGGGCTGAAAAGGTCGCTTCGAATTGCGACATCATGCTGGTGGTGGGGACATCGGCCCTTATTCAACCTGCCGCTTCTATTCCTGTTGTGGCAAAGCAGGCAGGCGCAAAGATCATAGAAATCAATCCTGAAAGAACACCTCTTTCAGAAAAAACCAGTGACTATATCATCATGGGAAAGGCCGGCGAGGTTATAAAACGCTTAACAGCCGAAATTGAACATTTGAAGAATTTGAACCCTACGTAACCAAAACAGGAACAAGCGATGCTCCGTGCAGACCTTTACGAGAAAGACATCGACATAGAGCCTTATGTCTCTTCCACCGACTGCAGGGCCTGCGGGTTTCACAGTCGGACAGAGTTTATAGACAAACTTCGCGGCGGACAGCTCAGACCCTCCCATTGCAAGATGGCCAAAATGCGCTTCCTTCCTTTACTCTGGGCGGCAAGGCCCAATGAGATTCTGCCCGAAGTGGAAGTTTTACAGCTCCCGAATCCCGTCCCCACCGGACTCTTTCCAATCAACCAGCCGGAAGAAAATTCTCCCATCCTGGTGTCGGGCAACTCAAGGCTTACCGGTGAGGTTCTCACGGCGGTCCTTTCCACGACCTTGAGTCCGTTCTGGTACCTGGTCGTGGACACGGATGGACATACTGTGGACATGGCCATGGTCTACGAAGCGCTGACCGCTGAGAGGATTATGAAGGGACTGTTTCAAGAAAAAGTGGATCGAATCGCTCCGGAATCGACCCTTTTCCTGCCGGGCTTTGCGGCTTCGATACGTGATCAACTGGCTGAACAAAGTGGTCGGCCGGTAACCGTCGGACCGGTATGCGCTGCTGAGCTTCCTATTTTTTTTGGAAAAACACACTGGAAGTTGGCTTGACACACGTTCACAGCTTAACTGTCGCAAATGTTGAGCCGATAGGATTCGTCCGATCGGGAAATTTTTTTATGGGATTTCTTCCTTCTCAGATCTTGGAATTACTTACGGCTCTAATGCCCGCAAGCGAAAAACGGGTAATGTGGTCTGCCAGGCGTTTGATCAAGTCCGGGGTAAGGGACTGGTCCAGGAGGTACTCCAAATCATTGCGGTTGATGGTCAGGAGAGCACGGCACTGGTTGATAATACTCATTTCGCAGAACAGGACCGTTTCATTGATAGTTTCGACGCCCAAAATTTTACATATAATCCCGAGCAGTTTTTGCCGGCGGGGTTCGATCAGGTCGAGCCAAGTGTCTTGGATCAGTCCTGTGGGATTGGCCAGTTCCATCATGTACAGGCGGGTAAAGTATCCCTGCTGGCCCTTTACCATAAAATTTTGCATAAGGGTCTGGATGTAGGCCTTCAGTTGATCGTCCGGTGAAGTACGCACCCAATCAGACGATTCGGAGATTGCATATTTATTAAAAGCATGCCGCCAAGCTTCGGTGTAAAGACTGCCTTTGTCGCCAAAGTAATAGTTTACAGCCGCCACGTTGGCATCGGCTCGGCGACAGATCTCCGCCACCTTGGCGTTACGATAGCCTTTTTCAGCAAACACCTCACAGGCTGCGTTCAGCAGCCGGCTGCGGGTTTCCTTGCCATCTTCTCTCTGGGCCATGGTATATCCTCCCTTAAGCATTCTTGCAAAAGCTGAAGCCGGAATAAATTAAATGGAGATTTAAAGTTTTTACTTGAATTAACCGTTTAACTGTATTATCGTGTCTTTTCAAATAGACATTTAAAATATATATTTAAAATAGTCAAATGGTTTATTGTCAACAACGATAAAAACTTAATCCGCTCTGATTGATTAAGAGAATCAGAAATGTTGCAAACGAAGTTCAGCTTCAATTATCCTCAAGCGATAACCGTTAGGATATCCACCGATTATACGTATCTGTGGTTGGGGCTCTTAAAAATGGATGTCATTAAGCGCTATTGCAGATCGGTTGCCCGTTTTATAGGTCTTTTGTTGATGATCGTTTTTCCGATTATGGTGATCGCTGGTCCTGTCGGCCCAAGCGGACCACCGCCCCTGGTGGTGGTGGACGCCACCCAGGACATGCTGGGGGTTCGGGATGAGACTTTCGGTCCGGTAAGTTTTATCAGTACTTTAGAGATACCGATGAAGCGTTGGAACTGGTTCGGGACAATCGGTATGGATTAAGAGCATCGGTTTATGGCGATGAAACGGCCGTCCATTTCGGCAATGAACTTGTGGGAGAGCCGTATTGTCATCCGGTGGATAAAATGGTTTTTGGAGTGTTCGGCACCGTCGGGGTGAACCAGGGGCGGTCGGAATCCTGGAAAAAAGCTTTTTTATCAAAGCCGTTGGGCGGTTATGGCTATTCCGGATGGATATGGGAAACCATTGATGACAAATTTATTCTAAAACAAGGGCCGAAACTGCTAAGCCTGGAAACATCACAAAAGACATGTTAAAAAGAGAAGTTATGGAACGGGAAAAAAAAGAAATGACAACCAAGAGCGATAAGAATGTCGAACCTGTATCTTCAAGCAAAAACTCCACCCGTAAGCGGACTCGAAAATGGCTTTTCGTCATTCTTGCATTTGGAATCCTCGTGGGGTCTTTTTACGGCATTCGCTGGCTCCATTATTACATTACGCATGCCAGCACCGACGATGCCAATGTCGAAGGAGACCTGATTTCGGTAAGCTCAACGGTTTCCGGCAAGATAAGACAGATTCCGATCCGTGAAGGAGAACAAGTCAAAAAAGGACAATTGATTGCCCAGCTTCGGGAAGAAGATTACCAGGCAAAAGTTGATGTCGCTGCCGGCGCGGTTCAGTCGATCCATGCATCGCTCAATGAGGCGATGGCCGATGTATTACTGGTCAAGGAAAAGACAGAAAAAGACGTGCAGCGAGCCGAAGCGGTCTTGTATGCATCCCAGGCCCGATATAAAGAAGCTGAAGCAAATATGCAACTGGCAACATTGGATTTTAAGCGGGTCGGCAAATTATACAAAAGAAAAACGGTTTCAGCGAGCGAAATGGACAAGGTGCAGGCAGCTTACACGCTGGCTCAAGCCAGGCTAGCAACAGCGCAGGAAGAAATTAATGAAAACCGGTCCAAGCTCGAAGTTGTTCAGGCCGATATCGGCCAAGTAACCTTAAAGCAGCGGCGGGTCGAATCGTTAAAAGGAAAACTGAAAGAAGCGACAGCGGAACTTGAGGCTGCACGACTTAAACTCGCCCACACGACCGTAACCAGCCCCATTGACGGGGTCGTCGCCAAAAAAATTTCCCATATCGGAGAAGTCATCACGGCAGGCCAACCTGTTGCCGTCATCGTCGATTTGAACAATATTTGGGTGGAAGCAAACCTTGAAGAGACCCAGGTGGAACACGTCCGATTGGGACAGGCTGTTGATCTTAAAGTCGATGCCTATCCAAACACAAGATTCACAGGCAACGTTATTAACATTGGGGCTGCGACAGCCTCTGAGTTTGCCCTGATTCCGGGAAACCGTTCGGCCGGGAACTTTACCAAGGTCACCCAAAGGATCCCCATAAAAATTGAGGTTGTCGATCCTGCCGAACAGCTTCGGCCCGGCATGATGGTAACGGTTGGTATCGACACCTGGAAGACTAAAAAATGATATCTGCAATGACCGGGGCAGACCAGAGACCGTTTTATAAGTGGCTGGTGGTGATCGCGGTGATGAGCGGAGCGTTCCTGGTCGTGCTCGACACCACCGTTGTGAATGTAGCACTGCCTAAGATTATGGCTGCATTCGGCGTCAATGTAGATAAGATTCAATGGATAGTCACCGCATATATGATCGCCATGGCGATCATGATGCCGTCTGTCGGCTGGTTTAGCGCCAGAATCGGCAACAAAACCCTTTTCATGGCGAGCCTGATAATTTTTACAGCAGCATCATGCCTTAGCGGGGCGGCATGGAATGTGGATGCACTGATTGTTTTCCGAATCCTTCAAGGTGTTGGCGCCGGCGCATTAATGCCCATCGCCATGGTCATCATTTTCGAGGCCTTTCCGCCTGAAGAACGGGGGCTGGCCATGGGAGTTTACGGCATTGGCGCCACTTTCGGCCCGGCCATCGGCCCTTCCCTCGGTGGTTATCTGACGGACCAGTTTTCCTGGCATCTTATCTTCTATATCAATATCCCCATCGGTCTTATCGGTATAGTTTTGGCTGCAATTATTTTGCCCCCGGATGAAGACAAAAAAGAGAAGCACTTTGATATCCTGGGATTTTTAACCATGTCTGTTTTCCTGGGAAGCTTGCTCGCGGCCCTCAGCCAGGGCCAGAGAGAAGGCTGGAGCTCTTTTTATATTCTGACACTTTTTACCGTTGCCGCTTTTGGACTGGTGACTTTTTTATGGGCAGAACGTGTCGCAAAAGAGCCATTTATTGATCTTAGCGTATACAAGACCTTTGCACATTCCCTGGCGACCCTTGTGTTTATGATCCAGGGTTTTGGCCTGTATGGTTCTACCTTCCTTATCCCGCTTTATTTTGAGAGTATGCTGGACTATACCGCCCTTCAGGCCGGCCTACTCATGTTGCCCATGGCGCTGGTTGTAGCTATCGTTCTGCCGATAGCAGGACGCATGGCAGACCGAATGGACGCACGCATTCCGATTACTTTGGGCGTGTTGTTTTCAGCCCTTTCCCTGTACTGGCTGTCTTTCGTCGATCTGAGGACCTCTCAAACAACGGCCTATCTGATGTTGATCGTTCGAGGCTTGGGCATCGGATTTATTTTTCCACCGCTGATGAACGTGGCCCTTAAATGCTTGCCTCCGGAAAAAACCGCCGTCGGTTCGGGGCTGATGAATGTTTCTCGACAAATAGGCGGTGCGTTCGGAGTGGCCATTGTCGGGGTACTACTTGACCGCCGGGAGGTTTTTCACCATTCGCTTTTTGCTCAAGCTCAAAATCTCAATTCTTTTGCCACTAAAAATTTTTTAAGCCATGTTCAGGAATTTTTTCAGAAACTTGGGAGCGTGGAAAGCACAGCATATCAGAAAGCGCTGACCATGTTGCATCTCATGGTGAAAAAGGAAGCCATGGTCGCAGCCTTTGATGACTGCTTTCTTATCGCAGGGATATTTTTTTTGTTTGCAATGGTTCCAACCCTGATGCTACGCGTTTCTGAAACCGGAGGAACGCCTTGAGCTGGATAAATGGTGTGAAAACCATATTGTAATAGGATGTTTACCAATGGAGTTTGGAGATACCTCGCAACCATCTATTTTCACACACAAAGAGATACCATAATGATATCTCGACAAATATTCTCCCCTTAACTCCCGATCTACCAATATTACCGGTATTCAAAATTCGATCTTATTAACGGATATTATCTAATGGCCGGTGTTAATGACTTTGAGAAATGACGTTATTTTCG
>Ga0224502_10000787_pt1 | contig 10871 bp, 10 predicted proteins | sample SF_Oct11_sed_USG_5_FD_169104 | JGI IMG/M metagenome (GOLD analysis project Ga0224502, IMG submission 169104) | Sediment microbial communities from San Francisco Bay, California, United States - SF_Oct11_sed_USGS_13 | ecosystem: Environmental > Aquatic > Marine > Sediment | place: USA... | reverse complement strand
ATATCGACGCGGCAATAGCGACCACGCAACCCACAGTCAACGCCGCCGCCTTGCCCATCGTATCGGTCCAGCCAAACAGCAAAAAGATTGAAGCCGTGCCGAGTAACGCAGCAATCGTCATGCCGCTGGTCGGATTGCTCGTCACGCCGACAAGACCCACGATGCGCGACGCAACCGTGACAAAAAAGAATGCGAACACGACGACACAAATGGCTGCCGCGGTGCGAATCTCCACACCGCCCACAGCCCCGAAGACCTGCGGCACCAGAACCAGCACGGCAGCAATGGCGAGTACACCAATACCCACGACGCGCAGCGGCAGGTCCGCACCGGTCCGCTCGGTTTTGACCTCACGTATGTCACTGCTCATTCGCTGGCTGAGTTCGGCCGAACCGATCTTGAAGCTGCTGACCATTACAGGGATGCTGCGGATCAGGGTTATGATGCCTGCCGTTGCCACCGCACCGGCGCCGATGTAGCGCACGTAGCGTGTCCATATCTGGCTCGGCGACATATCCCGGATCAGGTTGACGGTTTCCGGGTAAAACGGCGCCGTCAGGTCTGCCCCCCAGTAATCGATCAGGGGAATAATGATGAGCCAGGACAGAAGGCCACCACCGACCATCACCGCCGCAATCCGGGGCCCAAGGATATAGCCCACGCCGAAAAGAGCCGGGGACAGATCCATACCGAGCTCGCCTTTCCTCAGGAACGGCACCTTGGCGTGGATGGCATGCGGAATCACGTGAATCCACGATGTCAGGAACTTGAAGAACGCGCCGCCAGCCAGCCCGTAGAAAACAAAGCGCGCACGGCCACCACCAATTTCGTTGGCAACCAGGACCTCCGCGCAAGCCGTGCCCTCCGGATACGGAAGCTTGCCGTGTTCCCGTTCGATGAGAAACCGGCGCAGCGGAATCATGAACAGTATGCCGAGCAGCCCACCGCACATGGCGAGCAAGGTCATTTGCAGCAATTCGGGGGGCATGCCCCACATGAACAACGCCGGTAGCGTGAAGATCACGCCACTGGCCAGCGAACTCGAGGCCGAGCCTGTCGTCTGCGAAATATTTGTCTCGAGTATCGTCCCCCGAATACCCACACCACGCAGAGCGCGAAAGACGGCGACCGTCATGACGGCGACCGGAATCGAGGTGCTGATTGTCAGCCCTGCGCGCAGCCCGAGGTATGCATTTGCGGCGCCAAATATTATGCCGAAGAGAATGCCGAGAAATATGGCCTTGAAAGTAAATTCGGCCGGTGATTCGTCAGGTGAAACGAATGGGTCGTAGGTGTCGCCTTCGGCAATGGGTACATAGGCTTTCTGGCTCAATCCGTCTTTTCGCATGTTCTTGTCCGGTTTTGGGCAGTCGCTGATTCTACTGAATTGCGATGGCCGCAGTCAGGGTTTTGCTTTGTCGAATATGGAAATCACAGGTAAGTGATACTCTTGACGTTGGCTGCAACGATGGGGATGCAGGTAACAAAAATGACGAACAAGCGAGCATTAATCACAGGAGCATCTGCAGGACTCGGCAAGGAGTTCGCACGTCAACTGGCAGCGACCGGCAAGAACCTGATCCTGGTTGCCAGGCGCCGCGAACCGATGGAAAAACTCGCAGCCGAATTACGTGACGCCCATGGCATTGAGATTGAGATTCTCACCGCCGATATGTCGGATGCCGCTGCGCCGGCGAGGCTCTTCAGGGAGACGCAGCAAAAAGGTCTCGAGGTTGACTACCTCATCAACAACGCCGGCTCTGAGGGTCCCGACCTTATAAAGGTTCGCGACTGGGAAAGACAGGACGCGTACCTGCGACTCATGATGACCTCGGTCGCGGCAATGTGTCATGAATTCATGCCGGGCATGATCGAAGCAGGCTACGGGCGCGTCATCAATGTCGCGTCAGTGGCCGGCCTAATGACCGTCGCCAACGATTACAGCTACGGCCCGACAAAGGCCTACCTGGTCGCTTTGTCGAAAGCCCTGGCCTCCACCTACAAAGAAAAAGGCGTCAATGTCATGGCTCTTTGCCCTGGCTTTACACACACCGATTTCCATGCATCCGAGCGATTGACCGCCATGAAGGTCAACATGCCGAAGTTCGCCTGGTACAGCGCGAACGTGGTTATCCGGGATGGCCTGGCTGCGATCGAAAAGGGCAAGGATGTCTGTATTTCCGGACGCTTATACCGATTGCTCGTGCCGGTCTTTCGTCAGCGCTGGACACAAGGACTGCTGAAGCTGCTCGGTGTAGGCATATAAGGCGCCCCCGCCAAACTACGTATAACTGACAATTGTCAGTCTCGACCCTCAGACGTATAAAAAAGGATTAACAATAAGATGACCTAAAAGGGGGCAGATTATGCTCAAACGTATTCTCCTCGCACTCGTACTTTCGCCTGTCCTTGCCGTATCTGCTTACGCGCAGTCCTGTGACTCCAGCAACAACAACCTCGTAATTGACCCACCGTTATTTAGTTGGAAACCTGGCAACGAACATGGCAACGAGTATGAAGTCGGCACACTGGTCATGGACGAGGCTACGCTGACGCTCAATAACGGCGAAACGCTGACGACCCGAGTCTATGGCCAGGATGGCTATCCAGACACGTATTCGATTCCTGGCCCGACGCTGATCATGAAACCGGGCAGCAAGTACGTCGTGCAGTTCGAAAATCGGCTGATCAAGGAAGCGGTCAGCGAGGAGCACAACGTCTACAAGGACCCGAACGTCACAAACGTACACACGCACGGCGTGCACATCTCGGGCGAAACACCGGGAGACGATGTAACCCGAGTCTTTGCGGGCGAGGAAGGCGGTGACTACGTTTACGATATCCCCGCCAACCACATGGGCGGGACGTTCTGGTATCACGCGCACCATCACGGTTCGACTTTCCTGCAGGTTTCGACTGGCGCATTTGGTCTGATCATTATCGATGATCAACTTGACGCTATGCCCAACAACGTCAGGGCAATGGACGAAAGACACCTGTTGCTCGGTTACCTCGAACCGAATAATGCAGCTGGCACAGGCGGTGACTCTCTGATCAGCGGCACGTTCAGCGACGGCTGGACCATCAACGGCAAGGCCAATGGGGACGTCTGCGTGCCGCCGAACACCTGGCAGCATTGGCGCATGCTGGTTGCCGACCAGGATGCACGCCTCGTCGATCTCGAGATTGGTGCCGGTTGCGAAGTCGAACTCATGGCGCGTGACGGTGTCTGGCGCACCGAGGTACCGAAGGCGCTTCCCGACGGCACTCTGACCCTGACGGGCGCATCCCGTGCCGACCTGGCCGTGCGTTGCAGTGCCGATTCGACAATCACGGTTGGTGGCGTTCAGGTCGCCAATATTCTCGTCGATGAAAATGCACCGGTAAGAAACGATGTTGGCCCTTATGCAACCAGCGATCCCGACAATCGTGCGACTTGGTCTTCAGCACGACCGGCCTACCTGCGTGATCTGCGCGACGGTGCCCCAAACGCTGGTTTCGTAGCGGACTCACAGACAATTCGCATGGGTGCGCGCTCGGTTCTGGGCAGAAAGTTCGATGCCACGATACCCAACCTCATCAAGGAAGCAAATGGAGTTCAGGAGTGGTCATTGAACGGCGCAACCAATCACCCATTTCACCTGCATATCTATCACGTGCAGGTACAGGAAGATTGCGGGCCTTACGAGGGCGGTGAATTCTATGACGTCATTGCAGGCAACTGCGACCTGCGCTTCGACATGAGCCCAGAGGAAGCCTACGAGGGCAAGACAATCTTCCATTGCCATATCCTGCAGCACGAGGACCAAGGCGCCATGGGTTGGATGCAGGTGAATGGAGGCCGGTTGCCTCCTGACTTCCCAAATGATGAGCTGTTCAGCGCTCATTACCCGCTTGGTGGCGAGCAACCGACGGGACCGGCCGCACCTTCGAACCTGAAAGCAACAGCGGCTACCAGTGACCAGATTGATTTGACCTGGAAGGATAATTCGGATAACGAAGAGTTCTTCATCATCGAACGAGACTCTCAGGTACTGATAAGCAACTGGCCGGCCAACGCGACCACGTTTACGGATACCGGGCTGAATCCTTCAACGATGTACACGTACAGGGTGGCTGCCAGGAAGGGCGATGTGGACTCTTATTCCGCTCCGGCTAGTGCGACAACACTGACCGATAGTGGTAACGCGACGAGCGTGCAGGTCCAGAGCGTCGTGGTTTCGACGGTTAACCAAGGCAAGGGTGTGAAGTCCGGCCTGGCGGTGGTCACGATTGTCGATGACCTCGGCATCCCAGTTGAAGACGCGGTCGTATCCGGTGCCTTCAGTGGCGATGTCAACGAGGACGCAAACGGCACAACTGACGCGAATGGCATCGTCTTGCTGTCCAGCGGCTCAACGAAACCGCTAAACAACTTGACCTTCTGCGTAACCGCAGTGACGCACCCAACGCTGGCCGACTTCAGCGGCTTGGAATGCTCGTCACTTTAGGTTCAGGTCGCAAGTAATGTACGACGCCCGCCAATCGGCGGGCGTCTTCGTTCCGGTCAGGCTGCCTTGGCTGCACCGTACTGAAACGTGATGCTGATTTCGGTGTCTTCACGAATACTCGCCATGACGGGGCAAAGTTCAGCCGCGCGTTCCAGCTTCATGCAGTCCGCTGCCGAGAAATTCCGCGGGATATCAAAAGCCAGCGTAATCGCATCGACGTGTGGAAACGTCTTTTCCATGCCACTAAATTTCACATCGACGACCGTGCCCTTGATGTCCAGGCCATCATGTTGCGCGATTGCGCCCATCGACAAGAGCATGCAACTCGCGACGCTGAGTGCGAGCAAACTTCCCGGCGAGAATTCCTCGCCTTTGCCTGTGAAGGGACAGTCAATCGCAACCACGTTGTGGTGCGGCTCGTTCACCGCTGTAGCATGCTGGCCGCCATCGTAGGAAACCTTGAGCGAAGACACAGCGCCACTCCCATTTCGCAGAGGAAATCGAATCCTCGCTATGATTTTCGCGCCCATTTCGGATTGAGCGCAATTCGGAGTTACCCCTAGCTTGGAACGTTTCAGGCTTCTGCCTTGCTCGCACACTCGATGCAAAGTGTCACGGTCGGATCGAACTCGAGACGTTTCGGGTTGATCGGCTCGTCACACTGAAGGCAATAACCGAATTCATCGGTCTCGATGCGCTTGAGCGCCGCATCGATATGTCGCAGCGTCTGCTCGCGACGCTGCTCCGATGCCTGTGCCATCGCCTGTGCCTGCATCGCGTCCATGCGCGATAACCGGCCGACCTTGGTTTGGTCGAGTTCAACGACCGCGGCCGCCTCTTTACCGGCTTCGGCAGCAGCAAGCAGTTCTGCGCGTAACTGGAGCAATTTCTCGCGAAAGCGTTGCTCGCTCACAACGACTCCTCGTTGAACGGCCTGATCATGAGACGAAAGCCTCCTTGGAAACTCAAAGCCACTTTGCGACGCTTCGCCATTTGCTGTCAAATATCCGGATGTTCCCCGAGCCCCATTTTGTTGAGTCGAACGGTTTACGCATGGCGGTCTACGAGCAGGGCCGGGGCCCGGCCGTCATTCTGCTGCATGGCTTTCCTGAACTGGCCTTCTCCTGGCGGCACCAGCTACCGGCACTCGCGGGCGCCGGTTTTCGTGCCATCGCACCGGATCAGCGAGGCTACGGGCGCACGACGGTACCCTCGAATGTCAGCGACTATCGGATGTCGGAGCTGATCGCAGACATGCACGGTTTACTCGACGCACTGGACCTCGAGAGCGCAACGTTTGTCGGTCACGACTGGGGCGCCCTGGTGCTTTGGCACATGGCCATGCTCGCTCCCGAGCGCATAGACAGACTCGTCATCCTGAATATTCCACATTTCCCCCGCTTGCCTGTCGAGCCGATCGGCATGATTCGGGAACTCCTCGGAAACGACTACTACATTGTTAATTTCCAGGATTCCGATGAGGCGGACCGGGTCTTTAACAGCGACCCGAGACACTTTATCAACCGCATGATGCGCAGGAACCAGATCACGCGCGAGGAGTTCGACAGGCTACCGCCGGAGCACCAGGTGATCAGCCTGCTGCGGTCCGTAAAGAGCGCTCACGCCAGCGGTGAGGCGTTGCTGTCCAAAGCTGAGCTGGACTACTACGCGAGTGCGTTTGCGCGGTCAGGTTTCACCGGTCCGATCAACTGGTACCGAAACTGGACGCACAACTGGGAGCAACTGGAAGGCGTTGAGCAGCGGATCGACATTCCAACGCTCTTCATCGGTGCCAAGGATGACGTTGTCATAGGCTTGCAGCACATCGAAGGCATGAAGCCACTGGTCAGCGACCTGTCGGTGCACGTTCTCGAGCAATGCGGACACTGGACTCAGCAAGAAAAGCCCGAGGAGGTCAACCGGCTGATCCTCGAGTGGTTAGTGCAGCGTGGGTGAAACCAGCGAGTCCGTTCCTTCGCCAAACATCGCCCGGTCAAATGCCGTGACGATACTCTCGGTTGGCTGAGCGCCAACAACCAGCAAACGCCTGTTGAGCAGAAAGCCCGGTGTCGACATCAGGCCCGAGCTTCGCACCTGTGCTTCTCTCGTAACCACGACCTGTCTGGCCTGATCACTGCCAATTGCCTCGCGTATTTCAGGCGCGGTCATACCGTGCCGCTCGGCGATGTCGATCAAGACGCCACGCTCACCGATATTCCGGCCTTCCTCGAAGAAAGCCGACAGGAGGTCGTCTGCCAGCGCAGACTGGTCCAATCCCAACGCCTCGACGCGCTGCATTACCTGGTGGACCGGCAAGGTATTGGGCACATGCTCGATCCTGTCAAAACGAAAATCGATCCTGGCTCCCTTACCCTCCTCCACCAGGTGTTCGAGCACGGGCTCGAGATTCGCCGGGTTGCCGAAGCGCCTCGTCAGGTAAACGTCGAATGGCAGGCCCTCCGGCGGAATATCAGGATTGAGCTGGAACGGATACCAGCTGACGTCGGACGGGCCTTTGACCGCCCGCAGCGCCTCATCGAGGCGCCGCTTGCCGACAAAGGAGAACGGGCACACGAAATCCGCGATCACCTCGACGTGCAAAGCCGCCGTCGGGTTGATGCGGTCGTTGTCGCGAACGATGTTGGAAAGTGGTGTGCTCATCTGCTCGATCCTCCTCACTAAGCCCTGAGATAAGGTCGCCGGACTTGATATCAACCGTACCGCAGGACGATTGAATCGAAGCTGAACAGCCGCAGCAGGAAGAACCCCGCTTCATCGAGAAACTGGCACGATCACGGTACTGAGTAACTCTTTCTTCATTGTTTCGCGACAATCATGGATTTTCGCGACTGGTTAGCTGTGTCAGGCCCTTCATCCAGGCCAGGTAGGCCACACTTCCCGAGATTACAAAGTTTATGATTTCCTGAATCGTCACGAACTGGCCAGTTCCCTCGAAGATCGCATCAGATGGCACCATTACACGCGCCGCCATCGCGAAAATGAGCGCAATCAACGTCACCAGTGACTCGAACGTGCCGATCAGTGTTGTCCAGGCAGGTCGCCACAGCATCAACGCAAAGCAGGCGAAACAGATGCCGTAGTAGGCCAGGCGCGCCGTTGGCACGGATTCGAGAAAAGCCAGGCGAATATTCACGCCAAAGCCGTAATCCATGAGCAGGAAAAGGATGGTGCCAGCGTAATACCAGGGAAGAATTCGGTCGGCTCTCATGCTGTGGATTATCGTAACAATTTGTTGCCACGTCTTCCCGACGAGCACAAATGTGAAATATTCTGCCTGTAACCCCGGTCTTGTCAGCTAGAGACCGCTTTAACGGAGCAAGCTGTTGTTGATCAAAAAGCCATCCGACGTTCGCCCGTCCGAGATAACGAGCCCGGAGAACTACCTTAATCGCCGTGACTTCATTCGGGCGGGCGCGATCGCCAGCGGCTCGCTGCTGGCGCCAGCGGCACTGGCAGCCGTCGTGCCGGATTCGCGACGCGCGAAATTGCCGGACGTTAGCCGCAGTCCGTTCAGCACGGACGACACTCCGAACAGTTACGACGACATTACAACCTACAACAACTTCTACGAGTTCGGGACAGGGAAAGATGACCCGGTCGTGTATGCGCGCGAGTTCGAACCGCGGCCCTGGACGATCAGCGTCGAGGGACACGCGGAAAAAACCGGCACCTTCGATTTCGAGGATTTCATCAAGCCCTTTGATCTCGAGGAGCGCATCTACCGGATGCGCTGCGTCGAGGCCTGGTCGATGGTAATTCCGTGGGTCGGCATCTCGCTGGCCGACGTCGTGAAATACCTGCAGCCGACGTCCAAAGCCAAGTACATCGCTTTCGAGACGCTGAATGATCCGGAACGCATGCCCGGTGTGCGCAGACGCGTGCTCGACTGGCCCTACCGGGAAGGTCTTACGATCGCCGAGGCCACCAATCCGCTGCCAATTCTTGCCGTTGGTCTATATGGCGAGGTTATTCCGAACCAGAATGGTGCGCCGATTCGGCTCGTCGTGCCCTGGAAGTACGGCTTCAAAGGCATCAAGAGCATTGTGAAAATACGGTTCACCGAGCGCCAGCCCAAGTGCAGCTGGAACATGTCGCAACCGCGCGAGTATGGCTTCTACGCCAACGTCAATCCCGACGTCGATCACCCTCGCTGGAGCCAGGCTCGCGAACGACGCATCGGCGCCGGCATTTTTGCCGAGAAACAGCCGACGCTCATGTTTAACGGTTACGGTGAGCAGGTCGCGCACCTGTACAAAGGCCTCGACCTCCGACGCAACTACTAAATACCCTTGAACACGCTGCAACAAGTCCGGTTCTTCTGGAAGCCCGCCGTTTTCGTTGCGTGCCTGCTGCCCTTCACCCTCGTTGTTGGAGACCTGTTTGAAATCACGGGTCAACTGGGCGCGAACCCGATCGAAGAGATCATGGATCGCTTCGGCAACTGGTCACTGCGCTTCATTCTGCTAACGCTTGCAGTCACTCCCGTGCGCCGCATCAGCGGCTGGAACTGGCTCGCAAGATTCCGCCGCATGTTCGGGCTCTTCACCTTTTTCTATGTGCTCATGCACTTTCTGACCTGGCTGATTCTCGATCAGGGCATCCTGTTGCCGGCGATCATCGAGGATATCGCGAAACGACCGTTCATCACCGTGGGCTTCATCGCGCTGGTGCTCCTGACGGCGCTCGCAGCTACATCAACTGCAGCTATTCGCCGACGCATGGGCCGGCACTGGCAGACGCTTCACAATGCCGCCTACGTTGTCGGTATCCTGGGGGTCTGGCACTACTGGTGGCAGGTCAAGAAAGACATCACCGAGCCATTGCTTTACGCCGTGCTCCTGGCCGCCCTTTTGGCTCCCCGCCTCTGGTGGCGTTTTCGGCGGCGCAAATAAAAACCGGGGCGGCCGAAGCCGTCCCGGCAATCACAACACAGCTACTTCGTCAGGCAACTTTCACTGTGTGTTTTTCCGCCACCCGGATCTTCGGAAGCGTGATTTTGAGGATTCCTTCTTTAAGTTCGGCGTGGATGCTTTCACCGTCCACTTCAACTGGCAGGACAACCGTTCTCATGAGTTTGCCGTAGCCAAGTTCATGCCGATAGAAGTCTTCCGCTTCGTCTTCTTCCTCGAACTCCCTCTCGGCCTCAATCATCAGGCGGTCGCCCGCGATCGTGACCTTGACGTCATCTTTCTCGACGCCGGGTAGTTCCGCACGGACGATGAGCTCTTTGTCATGGTCGACCAGATCCAAACGGAATGCCCGTTCATAATCTACATCTGCCGGCCACTTCCAACCGAAGGGCTCAAACGCCTCCATCCAGCGGCGTGGTGGGAAGTCCTCTAGGAACTCCTCCATGCTGCGGGTGAGAGGCATAGTCCGTCTTACGTCAATAGCCCTTTTGCGGGGCTCGAGTTTGCGCAGGATTGACATAGACTCACCTCCTTCCCGTACAAGACTGGCAATTTCTTGCCAGCAGATCGTTTATACGCCTGTTAGATAAGCTGACAATTCGGAATTGCGCGCATTGACAGCTTTTGGCACTAAGGGCGATTTGCTTGAAATCGTGAAACCCGACGGCAGATCAGGTGTCTATAGATTCCAGATTTTTCGGAGACCCTACGATGGTAAAACGTATCGCTCTGTTCCTGGCCACCAACCTGGCCGTAATACTTGTGCTCAGCATCGTCCTGCGCCTGCTGGGTGTCGACCGCATCCTCGATGAGTCCGGCGCGGGACTCAATTACGAGGCACTGCTTGTGCTGTCGCTCGTCATCGGTTTTGGTGGATCCTTTATTTCGCTCGCCATGTCGAAATGGATGGCGAAACGCTCGACAGGCGCCCAGGTTATCACGCAGCCGCGGAATGAAATCGAATCCTGGCTGCTCAACGTCGTCGAACGCCAGGCACGACAGGCCGGCATCGAGATGCCCGAGGTCGCGATTTACAACGCTCCCGACATGAATGCGTTCGCCACTGGCGCGCGTCGCAATGCGGCGCTTGTAGCCGTCAGTACTGGCTTGCTGCAGGGCATGCCGCGTGACGAAGTGGAAGCGGTTCTCGCGCACGAGATTTCACACGTTGCAAACGGCGACATGGTTACGCTTACTCTCGTACAAGGCGTCGTCAACACGTTTGTCATCTTCCTGTCGCGCGTTGTCGGCCACTTCATCGACCGCGCCGTCCTGCGTAACGAATCGGGTCACGGCATAGGCTATTTCGTCTCGGTAATGGTTGCCCAGGTTTTGCTGGGGATTCTCGCGAGCATTATCGTCATGTGGGTATCGAGGCAGCGTGAGTTCCGTGCCGATGCAGGCTCGGCAAAGCTTAATGGCTCGCAGCCGATGATTCGGGCGCTAGCCC
>Ga0224502_10000784_pt1 | contig 10887 bp, 12 predicted proteins | sample SF_Oct11_sed_USG_5_FD_169104 | JGI IMG/M metagenome (GOLD analysis project Ga0224502, IMG submission 169104) | Sediment microbial communities from San Francisco Bay, California, United States - SF_Oct11_sed_USGS_13 | ecosystem: Environmental > Aquatic > Marine > Sediment | place: USA... | reverse complement strand
GAGATCGCCACCGTTGGGGCCTGACGGGCCAGTGGAGTGCTCTTTGGCAAGTGCCTGGAAATCGGCTCCCTCTTCGAGTTGGGCTATCAGGTCGTCTGCTTCGCCCTGGCTCTGCACGAGGATGTGACGGGCCTTGTATTGCTTGGCAGGCGATTGCTCGAGCTGCGCCTCGTACTGGGCGAGGATCTCAGCGTCAGTTGCAGGATTTGACTGTACGAAATCACGGGCGACCGCCTGAGCCAGAGTTCCACGATATTGGAGTTCCAGCTGGGCCTTGATCTGCGGGTCATCCGCAAATTCTTTCGCCTTGGGCTGCGTCGTCAACAGATAGATGTCTGTCAACTCCCGCTCAACCGTGGCGCGTTCGTCGGCAGATGCCTGCGCAGCAGGTTTCTGAAATCGGCTCTCCAGGTACGCATCGAACACCGTGCTGTCGATGTCGACGCCATTGACGGTCGTCACCGTTTCGGCGGTTGCGGTCGAAATCCCGCTCGCCGCCAGTGAGGCAACGGCGAGAACAGTTCCAAATCGGCTGGAACGTGACTTGAAAATCATGATCAGTCCTTTAATTGTTTTGAATAGGCTGATTGGGCTTCATCACCGTCCGGAAGCTCATCGCCTGACAGCATATCAGGCCGGTGCCTGGGCCCAAGCAGCGCACATCATAGACTATCTGGACCCGGGATTGGTCGAATTATCGTTCGGCTGGCGAAAATGCATTGATATTCAGGGCGTGGATATCCGTCTGCATCATTGGTCCCAGGGCCTCGTAAACGAGCCGGTGGCGTTCGATTCGGCTTCGGTCGGCAAAGGAGTCGGCGACGATAGTCACCTCGAAGTGGCCCATGCCGTCGCGGGCGCCGGCGTGCCCTGCATGCAGATGACTCTGATCCTTGACCTGCAGATGTGACGGCGAAAATGCGGCCTCGAGCCTGTCCCGAATCTGCTGGACGCGGTCCGTGCTCACGGTAGCACCAGTTTGAAAGGCTTCACTTTCACTTCCCGGTAGACGCCGGCTTCGACATAAGGATCGTTGTCAGCCCAATGCCTGGCATCCTCGAGGGAGGGAAACTCGGCCACCACAAGACTACCTGTGAATCCGGCTTCTCCCGCGTCTTCTGCGTCGATTGCCGGGTGAGGTCCGGCGAGCAGCAGCTGCCCCTCGGCAGCCAGCGCGTGCAAGCGCTCCAGGTGCGCCGCACGAGCGGCCGCGCGCAGCGGGGTGCTGTTCGGAACGTCCTCGCTGATGATTGCGTACCACATCACTCAGCCTCGCCGGTATCGGCAGCCGCCTCATCGCCACCGAGTTTGGAAACGAGCCAGACGCCTTGCGCCAGCATAAAGATAAACGTCAGCGCGAGCAGGCCGAAGACCTTGAAGTTCACCCAGAATTTCTCGCTGTAATTGTAGGCGACATAGATATTTGCTATCCCCATAGCCGCGAAGAAGACGACCCAGATAAGATTGAGCCGCCGCCAGTCACCGGGCCCGATCTTGTCCGTGGGCAGATCGCCGCCCATTTCGAGGAAACGCCTGACGAGAGGTTTGTCACCGATCCACAGGCTGAGCAGAAATGCCACGGCGACTGCCCAGTAGAAAGCCGTGGGCTTCCAGTAGATGAAATCGGCGTTTCGGAAGTACAGCGCGGCGCCCCCGAATACGAGCAGGAATATCGTCGACCACATGTACATCTTGTCGACCTGGCGCGTGCGTATGTACTTGATGACAAACCCAATCGGCATCGCGACCATCAATGTGCCGATGGCAAAATAGATTCCCTTGTAGAGATAGGCTCCAAGGAACAGGATCAACGGCAGGAATTCGAACAATACTTGCATTGGTGAGGCGGTCGGTTGGCTGGAATTGCGCGCATGATAGCGTGAACTTGATGCCGCGGGCCACGTTTCCAGGGGTATCGGAAGGCGAATGACTTCCCTAAAATTCGCGCGTGGCGAAAATAATCGAAATTCACCCGATCGATCCGCAGCCGCGGCGCGTTGCGGAAATCGTTGAGACAATACGCGAAGGCGGACTTATCGCCTACCCGACGGACTCCAGCTATGCGTTCGGGTGCCACATCGGCGACAAGCGGGCCATGGACCGTATTCGCCGCATCCGGCGCACCGACAAGAATCACAACTTTACGCTGGTGTGCAGCGACCTGTCCGAGATCAGCACTTACGCCCGGGTCGACAACTGGGCGTATCGCATGCTCAAGTCGATGACCCCTGGCCCGTTTACCTTCATCCTGCCGGCGACGCGGGAGGTGCCAAAAAGGCTCCAGCACCCCAAGCGGCGCACGATCGGGCTGCGGGTCCCGGATCACCCGCTGGTGCGCGCGGTTCTCGATGTCCTTGGAGAGCCGATCATGAGTTCGACGTTGTTGCTGCCAGGCGACGAATTACCGCTCACCGATCCGCTCGAGATCGAGGACCGGATTGGCCATGAGATCGACCTGATCGTCGATGCCGGACCGACAGGTATCGAGCCGACCAGCGTTATCGATATCTCGGACGATACGGTCAAAGTGTTGCGAGTGGGTCGCGGTGATGTCAGTGCCTTCCTCTGAGCCGGATTGCGCCGAAGGTCGCCCCGGGCAGGGAAATGGGGGTCGGGGCCTATTTACGCTAAAATGCACCGATATCACCCTGGACAGCCAATGAAACCGGAACTCAAGGTCCTGAAGCGGGAGGATGCCCCGAAACCGCCGCAGGACGAAAAGCAAAGCCCCGCGCAGAGTGAAATGCCGTTCGCCGTCGTTGACGGGGAGCCCATCACCACCTTGCCGCAGGACCTGTACATCCCGCCTTATGCCCTGCAGGTGTTCCTGGAAGCCTTCGAAGGCCCGCTGGACCTGCTGCTATACCTGATCCGCCGCCAGAACATCGATATTCTCGATATCCCGATCGCGGAAATCACGAAGCAGTACGTCCAGTACATCGAGCTGATGAAGGAAATGCAGCTCGAGCTGGCCGGCGAATACCTGGTCATGGCGGCAATGCTTGCGGAGATCAAGTCGCGGATGCTGCTGCCACGCCCTCAGACAGAGGAAGAGGAAGAAGAAGATCCCCGTGCCGAGCTCGTTAGACGGCTGCAGGAATACGAACGCTACAAGCAAGCCGCCCAGGATATCGACGACCTGCCGCGCCTCGAACGCGACGTCTTCGTCGCGAGGGCCGAGGCCCCGGAGCGCAAAGTCGTCGAAAAATTGCCGGACGTCACGCTTAAAGAACTCCTGCTCGCGTTCCATGACGTACTCAAGCGCGCCGAGATGTTTTCGAATCTCCACGTTACGCGAGAGCCACTGTCAGTGCGGCAGCGGATGTCCGAGGTTCTGAGCCGCGTGAAGTCGGGCACATTCACGGGCTTTGCGGAGCTGTTCGATCCGGAAGAGGGACGCCTGGGGGTCGCTGTTACGTTTCTCGCCCTCCTGGAACTGCTCCGTGAGTCACTCATCGAAGTCGTGCAGGCGGATGAGTTCGCGCCACTTCATGTTCGCGCGGCCTCGACCGTGCGCCTCGTCACCGAAGATGACCAGGGGCCTCCGGCCGCCGAGACCTCGCAACCCTGATACGCTACACACGATGGACCAGACAGAAATCAAACACTTTATCGAAGCGGCGCTCCTGGCCGCCGGCCGTCCGCTGAACGTCGATCAGCTGCAGAACCTGTTCGACGGCCGTTCGGCTCCGGCAAAACCGGAAATCCGCGACGCAATTGCCTCGCTCGTGGACGAATACGCGGACCGCGGCATCATGATCGCCGAGGTGGCTTCGGGGTTTCGCATCCAGATTACGGCGGGAATGGCGGAGCGCCTCGGCAAGTTGTGGGAGGAGCGGCCGCCACGTTACTCCCGGGCACTGTTCGAGACGCTCGCACTAATTGCCTACCGGCAACCGATCACCCGCGGAGAAATCGAGGAGGTGCGCGGCGTGTCGGTTAGCCCGAATATCGTCCGAACCTTGCTCGATCGTGACTGGGTGCGGGTCGTCGGCCACAGGGACGTTCCCGGGCGGCCGGAGATGTTCGGCACCACCCGCACGTTCCTCGATTATTTCGGGCTCAAGAAGCTGGACGACCTGCCGGCCCTCGCGGACCTCTCGGATTGGGAGAGCCTGCGGGTGCAGCTCGATCTCCCGGCGGTAGACGAGGACCTGGGCGCTGCGCCGGATGAGACGGCCGATATCCCTGTGCTCTATCCGGAGATCGAGGCAGAAGTCCTTGAAGCAGAAACATCGGTCGGCGACGACGTGGCAGAGGGCTGCGACACGCTCCCCGAAATCGAGGACGTCGAAGAGCAACTCGTCGTGTCGGAGTGGCCCGATCCGGGCAAGCCAACCATCGTTGGGTCGCAGGAAACTGAAGAAGACGACGACAAGGACGCGTCCGCTAGCGGCTGAGGTATAGCGCTTTGCCAGAGCGTGTGCAAAAAGTGCTGGCCGGCGCCGGCCATGGCTCCAGGCGCAAGGTTGAGCAGTGGATTCGCGAAGGTCGACTGGAGATCGATGGCCGCAAGGCGCGCCTTGGCGATACAGTGCGCGGCAATGAACGCATCACGCTGGATGGGCGCCAGCTCACCGTGCAGGCCGTTCCGCCGTCGCATCGGTACATCGTCTACAACAAACCCGAAGGTGAAATTGTGGCGCGCTCGGATCCTGAAGGGCGCAACACCGTATTCGAAGCGCTACCCAGGCTCAAGGCCGCTCGCTGGGTGGCGGTGGGCCGGCTCGATGTTGCAACCACCGGCCTGCTGCTTTTTACGACTGATGGCGCGTTGGCGAATGCGCTGATGCACCCTTCCTCAGAGCTGCTGCGCCGCTACGCGGTGCGAATCCACGGGGACCCGTCCGCCGCGGACCTCGGGGCGCTGCGGCAGGGTGTCGAACTGGACGACGGCCCGGCACGCTTCGAAAGCATCGAGGCCAGTGGTGGCGACGGCAGCAACAAGTGGTTCAAGGTCAGCCTGCGCGAAGGGCGGTATCGCGAAGTGAGGCGATTGTGGGAGGCGCGCGGATTCGAGGTCAGCCGGCTCATCCGCATCGGTTACGGTCCACTCGATCTGCCGCGCAGGCTGCGGCGGGGCAAATACGAAGCGCTGACGCCGGCGCAGGTGCGGTCGCTGTATGCTTCCGCGGGTCTCAAACCACCGATGAAAGCCGGGCGAATGCAGGAAAGAAAAAGAAGAAAAAATAAATAGCTATCGTTACTAATTAAACAAGTTTTTCATTGAGCGTCGAGGCTCTGTCCGTTGACGCCCTTGCTGTCGGGCCCGAGCAAGTACATGTAGGTTGGCATTATTGCGTCCGCCGTCGTCAGTGCGTTCCGGTCTTCGGCCGGGTAAGCCGCGCGACGCATGTCGGTGCGCACCGCGCCGGGATTGATGCAGTTGACGCGTATCGACCCGTGCTCCTGCTCGCTTGCGAGGACCTGGGACAGCCCTTCGGTAGCGAATTTCGATACCGCGTAGGCACCCCAGAATGGTTTCCCGACCCGGCCGACGCCGCTGCTGGTGAAAATGATCGAGGCGTCCTCGGACCGATGCAGCAGAGGCAGGCAAACCTGCGTGATCGCAAAGGCCGCGGTGACATTCACGTGCATGACCTGCTGCCACATCGCCGCATCGTACTGCTCAATGCTGTAGCGCTCGCCGAGTATGCCGGCATTGTTGACGAGACCATCGAGGCACCCGAATTCCTCGGCCAGGCTGTCTGCCAGCGAGGTGTAGGCTCCGCTGTCGGCGGCGGCGAGATCCATGACGGCGATCGAGGGGCGCGGCGCCTCCGGCAGAGACTCGATCTCGTCATACACTTTCTCGAGCTTCGCCACGTTGCGGCCGTGGATGATAACGCGGGCGCCGTGCGCGGCTGCGTGGATGGCGAGAACACGTCCGATGCCATCACTGGCACCTGTGATGAGAATGTTGCGCCCTGCAAGCAGGTCGTCAGGATAGGTATAGCTGCGGTGGTCCATGGTTCAGTTGATCCGGGGTGTGAATTCCTGGTCTGTTCATTGCAACGTCTTTTCAGAAGCGTCAGTGTCGTCCTCGGCGACAGGGTCATCGTCACTGCCGCTCTCGATCATGGTCCTGGGCACCGGGTCGAGCGTGTCGAGTGTCTCGAGCGGCTTTTTCTCGTGCACGCCGAGCTCTACGAACTTCCGTGCGCTGGGGAGCACGCTGCGCTCCAGGGAACCAACAGCCTTGTTGTAATTCTCGACGCTGCTCGCAAGCTGGCGGCCAACCCGGTTCATGTGCGTGACGAAAGTGCTGAGACGTGCATACAGTTCCTCTGCGAGGATGCGGATCTCTTTCGCATTGTCTGCGAGCGACAGCTGCCGCCAGCCATAAGCGACGGCTTTCAGGAGCGCGACAAGGCTCGTGGGCGTCGCGAGAATGATCTGTTGCGAGAGCGCATACTCGATCAGGTCCGGTTCCTCGTTAAGCGCGGCACTCAGGAACTGGTCGCCGGGAATAAACAGGATAACGAACTCCGGGCTCTCTTCGAACTGGTCCCAGTATGCCTTCGACGACAACATGCGAATGTGGGCTCGCAGGCTCTTCGCGTGCCGTTGGAGGCCCAGCTTGCGCTGCGCGTCGTCCTCGGCCTCTACCGCCTGCATGTAAGCGTCCAACGGCGTCTTGACGTCCACGACCAGTTCCCTGCGATCCGGCATGCGCACGATCATGTCCGGCCGAATGACCTGGCCCTCGGCTACCGAGTGCACCTGCTCGACAAAGTCGCAGTGCTCGACCATGCCGGCGAGTTCGACGAGACGCCGGAGCGTGATCTCGCCCCAGCGACCGCGCACCTCTGGCCGGCGCAGGGCCTTGGCGAGGTTGTGGGTTTCCCTCGTCAGCGACTTCTGATCGGCCTGCATTGCGGCGAGCTGCGCGCGGATGGAGCCGTACGCCTCGCTGCGGGCTTTTTCCAGCGCGTCGATTTGCTTTTGCGACTCCTGCAGCGCATCGCGGATCGGCCTGACGAGGTTCTCGACCGCTTTCTCGCGTTCGCTCAGCTCGCGCTTCGCCTGCTCGTTCTGCACGCTCATTTTTTGCTCGGCGAGGCGCAGAAAGGTTTCGCTGTTGGACCGCAGGGAACGGTTTGCGAGTTCGGCGAACGAGCGGAAAAGTTCGCCGCTTGCAGCCTGGAAGGCAGCATCGCGCTCGTTCTGCACGGCTTCCTGGTTCTTGATCCTTTCACTGAGTGCAGCGTTGTCCGCTTCGAGTTGCTGCCGGCGGCGGCGCATGAGCAGCCATGCCAGGAGAGCACCGAGTACAAGACCGGCAAGCAGGGCGGGGCCGCCGAATTCCAGCCACCGCGGATCAATTTCGATCGCCATCACGAGGCGTCCAGATTAACCGCTTTCAACAGGATTTGCGTCAATTCGGCCGTGTCGCTTGCTACCCGGTCCGCGCCCCAGCGCTGTGGGTCGTCGTCCGGCGTTACATAGCCATAGGCCGCAGCGATGGTTGCCATGCCCGCATTCTGGCCGGCTTCGATGTCCCGCGACGCATCGCCGATGTAGATCGTGTTCTGCGGCAGCAGGCTCGCAATCTCACATGCGTGTAAAAGGGGCGCAGGATCGGGCTTGCGTTGCGGCAGCGTATCCCCGCTCACGGTGCAGGCGCTCCGTGCCGCCAGTGCCAGACCCTCGAGAAGCCGATCGGTGAGATGGGCCGGCTTGTTGGTTACGACGCCCCAGGGCAGAGGCGCCGAGTCGAGCAGCGCGAGCAGGCTGTCGAGCCCGGGAAAAAGCCGCGACGCCTCGCAGACGCGAAGCGCGTAGCGCTCGAGGTACTCGCGGTGCAGCTCGCTGCCGACGGCATGCTGCACTTCCGGAAATCCCAGCCCCAACAGTCCGAGTGCGCCATTGGACACGAACGCCCGGCCGCGTTCGTAGTCGACCGGTTGGATGCCGTGAGCGCGCTGCAGGTCCTGCAGCACGGCGACCATGTCGGGCGCAGTGTCCACGAGGGTACCGTCGAGGTCGAACAAAACCGCGGAGTAGCGGCCGGTATCCAGAGGCGACAAGGCCGTCACTCGCTCGCGGGGCGACGGAAATGCATCAGGTAGTTCACGTCCAGGTTGTCGCCCAGCGAAAACTCTCGCGTGAAGGGGTTGTAATGCAGGCCGATACTCGAAACCAGCTGCAGCCCGGCGTCTCGTGCCCAGGCATCGAGCTCGGACGGGCGAATGAACTTGCTGTACTCGTGCGTGCCTGCCGGCAACAGCTTCAAGATGTATTCCGCGCCGACGATCGCGAAAACGAATGACTTCGGATTGCGATTGATCGTCGAGAAGAACACGTCGCCGCCCGGCTTGACCAGTGTCCTGCATGCCCGGATCACGTCGAAGGGCTCCGGCACGTGTTCGAGCATCTCGAGGCAGGTCACGACGTCGAATTCTCCCGCGCGCTGCGCGGCGAGCTCCTCTGCCGTGGTTTGCAGGTAGTCGACGGCGACACCCGATTCAACCTGGTGCAGGCGTGCGACCGTCAGCGGTCCTTCGGCCATGTCGATGCCGGTCACGGTCGCGCCGGCTTCGGCCATCGACTCGGTCAGTATGCCGCCGCCGCAGCCCACGTCGACGACCCGCCGTCCCGCTATCCGGGTACCCTGGCGGATCCAGTCGAGACGCAGCGGATTGATCTCGTGCAGAGGCCGGAAGTCTCCCTCCGGATCCCACCAGCGCGCCGCAAGCGCATTGAACTTGGCGACCTCCGCTTCATCGACGTTGTTGTGAAATGGTGTTGACTGGTTCATGTTGCTACTTCCTGAATTCGGCGATGCGTTGCCGCCATTCGTCACTGCGGCGGAAAATGCTTTGCTTATCTATGGCGGTCAATTCTCCATGGTCAACAAGGTGGCGACCGCCGACCCATACGTCGGCAACCTGGTCCGCGCGCGTTGCATAGACCAGCTGCGAAACCGGGTCATGGACCGGCTGGCTGTTACAGCGCACAAGGTCGATACAGGTGAGGTCGGCCCACTTGCCCGGTTCGATCGAGCCGATCTCGTGGTCCCGGCGCAGTGCCCTCGCGCCGTCGATTGTTGCCATCCGCAGCACCTGTTCCGCGGCGATTGCGCCATCGTCGCCGGCGGCCACGTGCGCGAGAAGGGCGGCCATGCGAACTTCCGCGAGGACATCCAGCATGTTGTTGCTGGCGGCACCGTCGGTGCCGATGCCAACGGTCGCTCCAGCATCCAAAAATGCCCGCGCCGGGGCTATCCCGCAAGCCAGTTTCAGGTTAGACGTCGGGCAGTGCACCACGCTCGCGCCCGCGGACGCCAGTTTGCGGATCTCGGCGGGCGTAACATGGACCGCATGCACAGCCAACAGCGACGCGTTCAGCAGGCCGAGGTCGACGAGGCGCTCGATCGGGCGCCTGCCTGTCGATTCGACGGAAGCATCCACCTCCGAGCGGGATTCGTGAAGGTGTATCTGCACCGGTACGTCGAGTTGATCGGCCAGCACACGCAGCTCCGTGAAGGAGGCATCCGACAATGCCCGGGTCGTGTGGGGCGCGAAACAGGTCGAGATCAGCGGATGGTCCACATATCGATCGTGGACGAGTTCGGCGCCCTTGCTGAGGTAGTCGGCCGCATCATCGGCCCAGGCGGACGCGAAATCTACGACCGGCGTGCCGATCATGGCGCGCATGTGCAGGTCGACGGCGGTTTGAGCAACGATCTCCGGGAAGAAATACTGGTCGCTGAAACACGTGATGCCCGCCGTGAGCATTTCGGCTATTGCGAGCTCCGTCCCGTCCCGAACGAGTTCTGCACTGGCGAAGCGGCGCTCCACCGGCCAGACCCGATCCCTGAGCCAGGCATCCAGCGGCAGGTCGTCGGCGATGCCCCGAAACAAGGTCATCGCGGCGTGAACGTGAGCGTTGACCAGGCCGGGTATCAACAGGTGGCCCGGCCGCTGCACGAACACGCTCGGCTGGTAGGTCTCGCGGGCTTCGTCGATCGGAAGCACGGCCACGATGCGTCCATCCACGACGGCTACGGCATGGTCTTCGAGCACACTGCCCGGCGGCTCTACCGGAACGCACCAACTGGATGCAATCAGGGAATCACAATGTTGCATAGGGCTCGTGCCGCTCGGGTCTCGGGTGGCCGCGGGTCAGCGAATCAGAGGGCAGTATACAGCCCGTGAGAAAGGGCGCCAGAGGGGCTTCGGAGCCGCCGAAAAGCTCGCCAAAACGCTGCTGAATCAGGCTCCTGTATGGTAGAATTAGCGCTTGGAAATTGCTCGAAATCGGGCCGGATCGTGCCCGGTAAACTCGACACGCTATTTCGATTTGAACCCGCAATCTCGCGCCCATTGAGATTCCGCTCGTTGCGCGGAGTCCCTCTGGAATTGTGAGCTGAGAAAGTAGACAGATATGGCTGAAGTTGCCCAGGAATTGCTGTCCGTCAACCTGGAAGACGAGATGAAGCAATCCTATCTCGACTACGCGATGAGCGTCATCGTGGGTCGAGCGTTGCCGGATGTCCGGGATGGCCTGAAACCGGTGCACAGACGCGTCCTGTACGCGATGCGCGAGCTCGGCAACGATTACAACAAGCCGTACAAGAAGTCCGCCCGCGTCGTTGGCGACGTGATCGGCAAGTACCACCCGCACGGCGACACGGCGGTATACGACACCATCGTCCGCATGGCTCAGCCGTTTTCGATGCGCTACCTGCTCGTGGACGGGCAGGGTAACTTCGGTTCAGTGGACGGGGACGCCCCGGCGGCCATGCGCTATACGGAAGTCCGGATGTCGCGGCTAGCCCACGAGCTGCTCGCCGATATCGAGAAGGAAACGGTCGATTTCGCCGAGAATTACGATGGCTCGGAGAGCGAGCCTTCGGTCATGCCGACCCGCGTCCCGAATCTG
>Ga0224502_10000781_pt1 | contig 10902 bp, 6 predicted proteins | sample SF_Oct11_sed_USG_5_FD_169104 | JGI IMG/M metagenome (GOLD analysis project Ga0224502, IMG submission 169104) | Sediment microbial communities from San Francisco Bay, California, United States - SF_Oct11_sed_USGS_13 | ecosystem: Environmental > Aquatic > Marine > Sediment | place: USA: California... | reverse complement strand
GACACAAGGAGATAAAGATGGCATTAACCGGTATTCAGATTTTTAAATTACTGCCGAAAACCAACTGCAAGGAATGCGGTGTGCCAACCTGTCTGGCATTCGCCATGAATCTGGCTTCCGGCAAGGCGGAACTGGACAGCTGCCCGTATGTCTCTGATGAGGCCCGGGAGCAACTGGCTGAGGCTTCGGCACCGCCCATCCGTCCGGTAGCCGTCGGAAAGGGCGTGCGTGCCGCTACTGCGGGAGGGGAAACCGTCCAGTATCGTCATGAAAAGACCTTTTATAACCCGACCCTGCTGGCTGCCACGGTCGGATCCGACATTGCGGATGCGGATCTTGCAACCAAATTAAAAGCCTGGAATGCACTTCAGTTCGAACGGGTCGGATTAAATCTCCGGCCGGAACTGGTGGCGTTAAAAGATGTCAACGGCGATAAGGATGCGTTTGCCAATGCCGCCAAGAAAATTGCCGAAACCTCTGAGTTTAATCTGATACTGATGACGGAAGACCCCGGGGTGATGAAGGCAGCCGTTGATGTTTGCGGGTTCAAGCGCCCCTTGATGTATGCCGCCACGGACAACAATGTGGACGAACTGGGCGCTTTGGCCAAAGAACAAAATTTACCCCTGGCCGTGCGGGCCGATTCGGTGGAAGGTTTGGTGCCCCTGACCGAAAAACTCACCGAAATGGGCGTTAAAGATATTGTTCTGGATCCGGGTTCCAGGGAAATTAAACAGGCCCATCAGGACCAGGTGGCCCTTCGCCGGGCGGCCTTGAAAGACCTGAATCGTTCGGCGGGCTTTCCGACCATCACCTTTCCGAGTGAAATGGCGTCCAATCTCGACATGGAGACCGTGCTTGGCGCAACATTTATCGCTAAATACGGCGGCATCGTTGTCCTCTCGGATTTTGCCGGTGAAAGTCTGTTTCCGCTTCTGCTGGAACGCTTGAACATTTTTACCGATCCCCAGCGGCCCATGACGGTGACTGAAGGCATCTATGAAATCAATAATCCGGATGAAAATTCACCGGTGCTGGTTACGACCAATTTTGCACTGACGTACTTTATCGTTTCCGGTGAAATCGAAGGCAGCCGGGTTCCGTCATATTTGCTGATCAAGGATTCCGAGGGGCTTTCGGTAATGACCGCCTGGGCGGCCGGTAAATTTGCCGGTGATGACGTTGGCTTGTTTGTCAAGAAATCCGGAATCGCCGACAAGGTCAAGCATCAGGAACTCATTATCCCCGGTTATTCGGCGGCTATTGCCGGTGATGTCGAGGAAGAATTACCCGGCTGGACGATTACGGTCGGGCCCAGAGAAGCGGCGCATATCCCTGGATTTCTTAAGGCAAAATAAAACTACTGGAATAATGGAATAGTGGGCACGCAGTGAAGCTTTAGCGCTATGATGGAATAATGGCTTTCAAAAGATCTTATCCGTTTTTAATTCTATCTTCCGGACGATTATTGCCATTAATCCAACAGCCCGATACCCTTTCCGAGCAATAGGCTCAAAGGGCTGGAGGTCAAAACCCATATTTCCAATATTCCAGCATTCCAACATTCCAATTGGGGCGAAGCCCCAATCTGTGGGAGGGAGGGTGTATGTATTTAATCGGAGAAAGCTTAAATGTCATATCAACGAAGATCGGCGCTGCTTTTAAAGAAAGAGATCCCAAGCCGATCCAGGAGGAGGCCCTTTTCCAGAAAGAAAAGGGGATGGATTACATTGACATTAACCTCGGGCCGGCCAAAAAAGACGGCCATGAACTGATGCCCTGGGTTGTCCAGACGGTTCAGGAAGTTGTTTCGGATGTGCCGCTGGCATTGGATACTTCCAATATCGATGCCATCGAGGCCGCACTCAAGGTCTACCAGGAGACTCCCCGGCCGCCGCTGATTAATTCCATCATGGTTCGTCCCGAGCGTTACGAACGCATGGTTCCATTGGCCGCAGAGCACAATGCGGATTTTATTGCGCTGATGTGGGGACCTGAAGGATTGCCGCGGGATGAAAATGAACGGGCGGCGCTGTGTGTCGAGCTGCTTTATTTTGCCAATGAAGCCGGTATCCCCAATGACAAGATCTGGGTCGACGGCATCGTTACCCCCCTAAACATTCAGCAGCCACAGCTCATGAGCCTGATGACATTTCAAGAAATGTTACCTGACATTGCTCCGGAAGCCAAGAGTACTTGCGGTCTTTCAAATATTTCCAACGGACCACCGGACCATTTGAGGCCCATTCTGAATCAGACCTATATGGTCATGCTCGAAAAATATGGGATGTATTCCGTTATTGCGGATCCGCTGGATGACACCCTGATCGATATTGCCAAGGGCAAACGCCAGGACATTGTTGATCTGATAAACGGGATCATGGACGGTAACGAACCGGATATGGGCTCGCTTTCCGAGGAGATGCAGAATTACGCCAAGACCGTCAACGTGATCTTAGGAAAAACGCTGTATTCGGATTCATGGCTTGAGATTTAATAGCTTTACCCATTAGCCGCCTATAAAAAAAGCCTCTCCCGGTATGGGCGGGGCTTTTTTAATCCGTCAGTTGTTTGTTGTCAGTTGTCCGTGGCATTAGATAAAATGCTTTCTTGCAAGTTTTTTCCCCAACAGACAACGGATCACGGACAACTAACAGTTATTTCAGCTTATCCAAGTCGGTATCATGATAAAAAAACAATTTATACGCCTTCATCAGAAGCAGGAGTGACATGCCCCGCATAGATGATTACAAAAATGCCCGCAAGCTTGCGATCGAAAAGCTGACAACCTTATCTTTCGACACGATTTTGCAGCGAACGGGGTTTGAATCCGTTGAAGCCAATCGGTTTCGGGTTTCCTTTCTCAAGCGCGTATATCACATCAGTTTCCCTGAATTGGAATTTGAAGATGAAGCGGAGTCCCAAAAAGAGGTTCCGATTCAAGAGCAAATCCTGATTTTGCACTACATGCTGGGCCCCGCTCCCTCAGCGTTAACCGATAACTGGATATCCTACCGTGAAATTCCCGGCGCATCCTTTTACTACAGCGCTTTTGTCAAACGCGCGATCGATCCGTTAAAACAGGTCTTCGGTCAAAATGTAGACGGTCTTATACGCGCCGGTGAAATCCTGGGTGGTAAAAGCATTGATACCGGAGACGCGGGATATGAATTCAAGCTGTTTCCCAACATACCCGTGCGGTTAATTTTATGGGCCGCTGATGACGAATTTCCGGCAGAGGCCAATATTGTCTTTAATGAGAATATCGGCGGAATCCTATCGCCGGAGGATATCGCCTGGCTGGCGGGGATGGTGGTGTATCGGCTCATTAGTTTATCTAAATGAAAGACGGTCCCTGTTCGACATTCGATATTGAAATTCTTTTTGTCTCTAAAAGCACGAATCTCAATCTAAACCAACTAACCTAATCTAATTTATCCTCTTAAATTCGGATGCTTGAACCCCTTGAGTTTCCTTGAAATTGCGCCTGATCTCTGATACGCTGAAGTTCTTGGCAGCCGCAGAAATACTGATGACTATTTCAGCATCCAGATTCAGGTATCATGGTTCAATGTACAGGGGCTTGTTAGATTAGTTTTATTGGTTTCATCGGTTGAATTGGTTGGTTTAAACCGAACCAATTGAACGAATTAAACCAATCGAACCAATTAAACAGATATAACGCTTGAAACCTTAAAACTGGACTCTTAACCTGACAGCTTAATTTGTTTTCCATATCATTGAGGAAAAATGCTCGGTGAAAGTTAAATCCAAAGCCCTCGAAATTAATCTGGCAGACTATCATGTTGATGTCGCCATAGATGAAAAATATTCAATCCTTCAGGAAGTGTTGTCTAAATATTACGGCTTAACGGAAGGGTTGAACACACTGCTGAAAGAACTCTGCCACCCTTATAAAAATTGGCGCTTTATCGTCAGCGAAACTCGAAAATATTCTCTCGAATATTTTCACCTCATCAAAAATCATCCCAAGGGCCCGGATGCGGCCAGTCTGCTGATTGACATCTTTATTAATGCGATTGAGTCGGATATTGAATTTGATGTTAAAATCGATGCAGTTGATAACCTTATGCTATTATTGCAAAAAATAGTTAAGGATTCCGGCCCTGATCTGGACAAATTTCTACCGAATATCAACAGCGCCTTTTTACGAATGCTCGGTTTATCCGATGAACTTTTTGGGCTATTTACACGCAGCTATTATCAGATCAACCGTTTGGCAGACAATTTTTTAAACCAGGACCCTAAATCCGATGGTGTTATTCATTCGGTCAACCAGCTGGTGGCAAGATTCCTGCACTTCACCTATAGCTACTGGTTAAGTGAGAAGGATCCCCGGTCATGGTTTGAAAAAGAAGTTTCTGAAATTGATCCGCAGGATTCCTATGAGGAATTTTTCAAAAACATTTCACATCAGCAGCTTGAAAATTGGAATCATCAGCTGGACCACATTCAGAACAGGCAGAATCTGAAACCCGATGAGGTCCTGACGTCTTTATTAAAATTTCCCGGATTTCATCAGATTGCAGCGGAATACCGCCAGATACCCCTCGCCTTGTTGAAAAAAGGGGGAAAAGATGGACGCGGCCGGCATCTTAAACTTATTTTTTTGTTTCATATAATGAGTATTGACGGCCTGTCCCTCATTCACGAGGAAGCCTTAAGGGGTATCAATCGGACGATCGGTTGGATCATCGGACATGAAAATTACCGTTATATCCAAAACCTGATCCAGAAAACCTTTTCTATTTTAAAAGAGCAGGCCGATGTGTACCCGGCCACAGCACTCAATTGCGTGCTGAATATGGGCAAGGGCGTTTATGAAACGGATGAAATTGATCTGATCAATTATTTCATTGATTCGGTCATCGATCTGGGCTTTGCCGCGCCCAACATTCAAGGTGTAAGCAATGAATGGCAAATCCAGGTCAGCAAGACGCACATCTTAAACATTCGAACCTGGCTGGAGCTGATCGAATTAAACCCAAAACAGTCGATTCGATTGCTCTCAGCGCTGATTATCCATCTATCCCTGTGCGGCGTATTTATCAAAGATATAGATCTTTTCCCGCGCGATATTACCCAATTTTTAAACAAGAGTATCGGTCCTGTTTATAACCTGGCCAAACAACTTGCCCGGCTTTTTCCGGTCTATTTTAATGATATTGGTGCCGAAGGTCGCTTGCGGGATATTTCCACGCGCATAGACGAAATCACCCAACGTCGGGACATTCTGATCCATTTTCTTAGAAAACAAAGCCACGTGGAAAGCAGCAACCGGATTATTGATCTGGTGGAAGCCACGCTTCATTTCTGGTGTAATCGAGATAAAACAGACCTGGCGCATTATGTTCCACCTTCAATTTATGACCAGATCGATACGCATGGGCCCTATATCGATGGTGTTTTCAAAATTATGAACCGGCTAAGAGAAAAGGGTGTTCGCATTCCGGGTGATTTGCTTGCTGCCGGCGAAGAAAAAGTCAAGCAATGGCTGGCAGACATTGACGATGTTTCCAATCTGGATCGGGAACGCGTCGAACTGGCCGTTATCTTGTATAAGCTTCTGAATCAGAAATATAATTTCGATTTAATCGAACTGCAAGCCTACCTGGCGCAACTCAGGACCGAAGCGCTGCCGGATTTAAACCGCCTCGAGCGGGCCTTTGCCGAATCCGATCGGCTCAAAAGGGCGTATTTGCTACTGGAATATTTGGAAAAGCTGAAAACCATAATCCTGTCCGATAAGTCTTATGAAATTCGGCAGGATATTTATAAGAAAAGACATATTACGATCGATATCCCATCCATGTATGGCAGTTATCACGAAATGAAATTTGACTGCCTGGGGCTTTCGTTTCGAATCGAAGCCGTCGTCGGTGTTCTTTTGGAGGAGCTGGTTGAGAAAATTGATCTCAGCTTAATTACCAAAGCCACCTTTCATCAAATTTACAGTTTGTTAAGGCTCTTTGATAAGGCTCTGAAACTGGACGGGATATCATCGGTAGAATTCGAACGCCAGCTCGAGTTTCTTGCGCATTCCCTGGAAGTTAAAGGATTTACCTTAACCCAGTATCTGGATATTTTTAAAGGATTTGCCCAGGCCGTAAAGAACATCGTCCATGATTACTTTAATAATATACACGGCCAGAACTTGACGCGAACTTTTTCTCAAATTTCGGTTGACAGCTTACTGCCGAAATTTTTGCCCCAGGCAGAGGCCATCGACCCGGAAAAGTTGCAGCATCGGGTATCAGAAATATTTTTCCGCGACCGTATCGCGCTCACTCTGGGTCTGCAACAGCTCGATTTGCTTTTAAGCCGAATTCTCAGTACGCTCTTTACGCAGTCATACAAGCTCTCAAAAGATAAGCTTGAGCAGCTTCTGCTCTACGATCCCCAGAATGCCATTACGCCGATCGACTCATCCCTTGCCCGACTCACCGGAATCATTTACCTGGGGAACAAAGGACTCAATCTGATCAGGCTCAAGCGTTTTGGGTATCCGGTACCGCCGGGCTTTATCATCACGACCGAAGTATTTCGTTGCCGGGAGATTATTGAAAGCTATCTTCCGGCAGAGCAAAATTTCAAAGAGCAAATTAACCAAAACATTTCAGCGCTTGAAAAAGCCAGCGGTAAGATTTTCGGTGATAGCCAAAACCCTTTATTGCTGTCGGTGCGCAGCGGATCCTCTATATCGCAGCCCGGGATGATGGATACCTTGCTGGATGTCGGCAACAATGAAGAAATTACCGAGGGCATTGCCAAAAAGACCGGCAATGCCTGGTTTGCCTGGGATAATTATCGCCGGTTTTTACAGTGCTACGGTATGTCTTTTGGCCTGAAGCGAGATGATTTTGATGCGATTATCAACGACTCCAAACAACGGCTGGGAATTCCGCTAAAAAGAGAATTTACCGGGGATCAGATACGGGAAGTAGCGCTGAGGTACAAAGGCATGATCGTTGATGCGGGTATCAAGGTGGTTGAAACGCCTTACGAACAACTGCACCTGGCGATTAAAGGGGTTTTAGCCTCCTGGGAATCTCCAAGGGCCATTGCCTATCGGAGAATTATGGGGATTTCAGAGGACTGGGGCACGGCCGTTACTGTTCAGGCAATGGTCTATGGTAATATTTCTCAGCAATCAGGCAGCGGGGTTGTCTTTACCCATAATCCCAGGTGGTCCGGTGACACCCTGAAACTATGGGGCGATTTTACCACCGGCAACCAAGGCGAAGATGTGGTCGCCGGACTGGTTAAGACCATGCCGATTTCGCTTTTCCAGCAGGAAATCGAAATGCGGGAAACCGATATAACCATGGAAACCCACTTCCCGGAAATTTACAGGGAACTAAAAGACTGGGCGCATGACCTGATTGATGAAAGAGGCTGGAGTCCCCAAGATATGGAGTTTACCTTTGAAGGGCCATCAAGCGCAGACTTGTATTTGCTCCAAACCCGGGATATGACCATTCGCGAACGTAAAAAGGTGTTGACCTTCGATTTTGAAGAAGATCGCATGGCAGTCTATCTGGGCCACGGTGTCGGCGTTAGTGGCGGCGCTATGAGCGGTCGTCTGGTTTTTACGCTGGAAGAGATCGAAGAGTGGCGGGTCATGGATCCCGTTGCCAATTTAATTCTTGCCCGCAACGATACCGTTCCGGATGATATCCAGGAAATTCATGCCGCCGATGGTTTATTGACCGCCCGGGGAGGACTGACTTCTCATGCGGCCGTTATTGCGCATCGTCTGGGGAAAACTTGCGTTGTGAGCTGTACAAATCTTGATTGCCATGAACAGGAAAAATACTGCGTGTTTAATCAGTTAAAAATAAAATCCGGTGAACACATCAGCATTGATGGCCAGGAAGGATCGGTCTATCAGGGGCTCATCAAGGTTGAAGAAACATAATTCGAGGGAGGGGTAATTTGAATATGGGCACGGATACCTTACATTCGAATGCGAAGATATTGGGTGTAAACGGGTTTGGCCGCATCGGCAAACTGACGCTTTGGCACCATGTCGGCCGCAAATATTTTGATGATATTATCATCAATATCGGACGACAAGCCGGGTCCTCCATACACGACATTGCGCATTACGTTGAACGAGATTCAACTTACGGCTGGCTGCATAGTTACCTTCATGGGCATAGCGCCGATCCGGTCATCAGTGATCTGGATGAGAAAAGCGGCTCGATGCGTGTTGATGGGGTTAATGTGCAGTTTCTGCGATCACATCGAAATCCGGCTGAGATCGAATGGCACGATCAGGGCGTTCGCGTGGTTGTTGACACTTCCGGTCAGTTTCTTGATCCGGAACTGGAACCTGACAATCCCGGGGGTTCTCTGAGGGGTCATTTTGAGGCCGGCGCTGAAAAAGTGATCATATCAGCTCCGTTTAAACAAAAAGATAAGGGCGCTTCCGCCCCGCAAGATGCAGTCACCACTGTGATGGGGATTAATGAAAATGATTATGATCCGAGACGCCATGTGCTTATTTCAAATGCTTCCTGCACAACCACCTGCCTGGCACATATGATGAAACCTTTGGTCAACGCCTTCGGCCCCAAAAAGATCATGTCGGCATCCATGGCCACAGTCCATGCCGCCACCGGATCCCAGGAGGTTTTGGATCGGCTTCCGAAAACAGGAAAGACGGATCTTAGAAAAAATAGAAGTATTATGAACAATATCATTCTAACCACCACCGGGGCTGCCAAGGCGTTGAGATTGGTGATTCCGGAAATGGAAGAAATCGCCTTTATCGCTGAATCGGTCCGGATCCCGGTTACGACCGGATCCTTGATTATTTTGGTTGTCAATTTCCAAGAAGAACCGAGCGGGACATTTATCACCCGTGATATGGTTAATGACATATTTCACGCCGCGGCCACCGAAAGCGCTCATGGATACCTGCATTACACGAACAAACAAAATGTTTCCTGTGATATTATCGGGCTGCCGCGGGTTGCAGCTATAATTGAAGGTCACGAAACCCACACCCGTACCGCAGAGGCGACTATTGATTTGCAAAAAGTACCGGGTATTGAGAAAGTAGCGTTAGCCAACCCCCAGGATATGATTATCCGGGTGCCGGTAACCCAGGCAGTTATCTACGGATGGTACGATAATGAGATGGGAAGCTATGTCAATATGCTGGGGGATCGAACGGTATCCATTGCGGAAAATATGTAACTAAGAATTTTGCGTTGCGAGTTTCGGGTTGCGTGTTACGAGTATCTTACTTTCATCTTTCAACGCGCAACGCGAAACCCGGAACGCGGAACTCTCTGTACTAAGGAAATCCGTTAAATTTATTGAAATTTATTTGCGGCACGCGAGTGATAAGGGACAAACGTTACTCCGCAAACCCATAATGAAAAATCTCATAAACGGTGTTACCGCCCAGCAGGTCATCGATTTGGCTCTGAATCTGCTCGCGTTCATTGCTCCGCATCCACCGTTTCCAATCATCCGATGTTTCCCAATGGCTGATCACCAGGAATTCGTCCGGATTTTCAAGATTTCTCATTGTTTCTCCTGTAATGTATCCGGGCTGTTCATTTGCAAGCGTTCGCATTTCCCGGAAGAGGGGGATCATCTGCCTTGCCTTATTCTCCGGCACAGTTCTCCGAATCAGTATTTTAACTCCCATTGAATCCTCCTTTTGTGATAGGCGCATAAAAGTAATTTTTATGATTTTTCTATGTAAAACATAATATTATTGGGGCGCGGGGTCAAGAGGCTTTCATCCCATTCCATTATTCCATCAGTTGCCCAATGGACAAGACACTATAAGCTATTTTAAAATTAGCAGTTCATCTTGGAAGACAGAGGAAATAAGCTCCAAAGGTGCTCTGTAGTTTGAAGTGCCTAAAATGCCTAAAGTTGAGGAATTCTAGCCGTCGAGAGCCTCCGGATCGATCGATTGGGTCGAACGATCATATTTATAATAAAAGTCGGAGCGCCACGCGGCGCAAGCGCCTGCGCTGCGCGAGCGAAACCATAATTTTAGGCATTTTAGATCATTTTTAATTTTAGCTCATTTGTTGTTGTAAGCACTTTTTATAGGATTAAAACTTTACCATCTGGTGTTACATGCATTTTTGAGATAGGTTCTAGTGGTTATTTTGATTTGAGGATCTGCGCTAAACAACTTTGAAGTGTTACAAATTCTGAGACAGCGAGAGTTTCAGCGCGTCGCGTGGGATCGATTTTTGCTGCAATCAATGCTTGCCGGGCGATCTGTGGTTCAATATGAAGACCGCTGGCCGAAAGTGCATTCTTAAGTGTTTTGCGCCGGTTACCGAACGCGGCCTTGATTACCTGAAAAAGCATGGTTTCATCATGCGGCGGATATTCTCGTGAGATCTTAAAATTGACCTCGACAACCTCAGAGTCGACTTTGGGTACCGGGTAAAAAAGCGAAGCTGTCACGTTCGCAATTGATTTTATTTCAGCACAATACCTCAGCATAACTGTCAGTCTCCCGTAATCCTTGTTGCCTGGCGTTGCCGTAATACGCCGGGCCAGCTCCTTTTGAAACATTAGGATTGCCCGCTTTACGTGCTTGCGGGTATGGATGAGTTGGATAAGGATTTGAGAAGAGATATTATAGGGCAGATTTCCGATCACAATTATTTGACGATCGATTTTTTTTGCCAGTGCATGGATGTCGACGTTAAGTATATTATTTTCGATGATTTCAACATTTGTTAGGTTATGGACGATCAATTCGGTCTTGAGCAACTTTGTCAGTTGTGAATCGGTTTCCACAGCAAAAACCTGCCTGGCGGCCTTTGCCAACGGTATGGTTAGCGCTCCCAATCCGGCTCCAATTTCAATCACGGTGTCGGCCGATGTGATTTTTGA
>Ga0224502_10000780_pt1 | contig 10904 bp, 9 predicted proteins | sample SF_Oct11_sed_USG_5_FD_169104 | JGI IMG/M metagenome (GOLD analysis project Ga0224502, IMG submission 169104) | Sediment microbial communities from San Francisco Bay, California, United States - SF_Oct11_sed_USGS_13 | ecosystem: Environmental > Aquatic > Marine > Sediment | place: USA: California... | reverse complement strand
CGCGTATGGTAAGATCCAGCTCGGGGAACTCGTGGCGGGCCGCCTCCGATGCGGAATACACCGAAGCACCGCTTTCATTGACCAGAATCAGCGGAGTTTCCTTGAGGGCCTCAATTTGGCGTATAACGGCCTCGGTTTCTCTACCGGCGGTACCGTTTCCAACCGCCAGCGCTTCGATCTCATAGCGCTTACACAGGTTGATGATAGATTCGGCTGCTTTCAGGTCCCGCCTTTCATCCAGGTGCGGATAAATCGTATCGTAGTGGAGTAGTTTCCCCTGACGGTCCAGGCAGGCGACCTTGCAGCCGGTTCGGAAACCGGGATCGATTCCCATAACGCGTTTGGGGCCCAGCGGGGGTGCCAGAAGCAGCTGGCGCAGGTTGCGGGCAAACACTTCGATGGCATGTTTCTCAGCGCGTTGCCGGGTGGCGAGTCGCGCCTCTGTTTCCATGGAACGTGACAGCAGCCGTTTGAAACCGTCATGGACGGATAGCTTGACCTGCGCTGAATCGGCGGCAGCACCCTTTACAAAAAGGGCTTCCAGCAGCGCCAAAGCTTCCGGTTCCGGCGGTGCAATGCTCAGATTAAGAATCGCTTCCTTTTCCCCGCGGCGCATGGCCAGAATGCGGTGGGAAGGGGCCCTGCCGGCAAATTCCTGCCATTCAAAGTAATCTCTATACTTGGCGCCTTCGGTTTCCTTTCCGGCGGCCACCCGGCTTTGAATGAGGCCTTTTTTAGAATACAACGCACGCATTTTTTCACGTGTCCCGGGGTCCTCGTTGATGATTTCGGCCATGATGTGCCGGGCACCTTCCAGGGCATCCTGCGGTGATGCCACCTCCTTTTCAGGATCAACAAATTCGGAGGCAAGCTGGAGGGGATCCAGCCCCGTCTGTTCCAGGATTTTAAGCGCCAGGGGTTCCAGGCCTTTCTGGCGCGCAATCGTGGCTTTGGTCCTGCGTTTCGGGCGGTAGGGCAGGTAAATATCTTCGAGCAATGCCAGGTTTGCAGCCGAAAGCACTTTTTGCTTCAGTTCATCGGTAAGATGACCATGGGTTTCAAGGGATTTGAGTACGGCGGCCTTGCGGGCATCGAGTTCTTCAAGTTGATTCAATCGATCTCTGATGGCGGTGATGGCCACCTCATCGAGGCTGCCCGTGGCCTCTTTGCGATAGCGGGCGATGAAAGGGATGGTGTCTCCTTGTCTGAGAAGGCTCACGGTGGTTTGGACACCGGCAGACGGCAGCGTGAGTTCATCGGCGATAGTCGAAATATGGCCCGTCGTCATGGTTTTCTTTACCTTTTTTACCTTGATGTGATAAATTTGAATTGGGGTGACAGTTGAAAATAATAGGCCCACTAATGCAAGCCCGCCGGTTAAAGTCAAGTAAAAGAAGGGTCCATGTTAAGAATTCTTTGGATAATGATAAAGTATCTCATTTATCTAACATTTATAATTGGATTTGTAATATTCTTTGCAGTCCTGATAAATTTTGCTGTAAAATATTTTTAACCTAACTGAGCCTATGTCTCTTTTGCCTCTTTGCGTCTTTGCCTCTTTTTTGCATACATTTTATCTAAATCCTCAATATCCCCTTAATATTCAAACAAATTTGCCGATATCTATATTAGAAGCAAAAAGCTTCTTCAATCAGTATGGGTTGTGATTTGTGCCAACCCAATTTAAACCGAAGGAGATGATTCTAAGTGAAAAAATTTCTTATACTTTTTAGCATTGTTTTACTTCCGGCTTTCGCTTTTGCGAACTTTTCAATTAAGTTTGAAAATACGTCTAATGAAAAGATGATTTACAGTCTCTATTGGATTGATCACCCTTTTAAATCGCTGCGACCTGCAAATATGGCTGCCGGTGAGCTAAGCGCTTTAGAAAGCAGAAGTCTCTCGAACCATTATATAAACGGGCAGTACTATGTGATTTGGAGAGATGCCAGTGATATTAAACACGAAATGTTAATCTACATTCAGGATGGTGTTACCCAAATAACGGTCACACCGATCGACTGGAGTTTTGTAAAGGGAGATATATAGGAATTATACCGTAATTGTGGTAATTGCGTATCGGCTCAAAATGCTCACATACTATCGTGTATGCTCGGATGCACGACTTTTTCAGCGTCCCGCGCCTTTTGAACTCTGAAATCCCGCTTTTTGCGGGGGTCCTGAACCCCAGTCCGCGTTTTTGAGATGGGTTCTATTTCGCCCTCATCGTCCGGCTCGGATTTGTCGGCCAGGATCAGATATAAACAAAACACTAACCCAAAACCTATTAAGCTAAAGCCTAAATAGACCAAATTATTCAAGTTATTGTCTCCTGTAAAAGCGGGTGACCCCTGTGAGCTACTCAGCCATTCGATATGCCCAAGGGAGCTTCCTCTTCATCTGGGTACCTGTATTTTTCGAGTAGGTCCTTGATCGCCTCTTCAAGGAGATCATTTTGTCGCTTGTCCAACTGAGCCGCGAGGACTTTGATTTCCCTGATCAAGTCCGCATCTAGGGTGGTGTTATACATTCTTCGTTTGCCCATATTGTATTATACCTCTAAAGAAATATCGGTAACTATACGGATAACTTTAGAAAAAAATAGGCGGTTGTTGCGAACCGCCCGAGGGAATTTAGGAGGGAAGCATGGCCTGAATCTGCCATAGCGGTCTGGTATATTTTAGTTCAGTTGAGTTCTTTACAGGTTCCTGGCCGCTGGTCACTGGCTGCTTGTCTCTGGGTCGGCCAGTAGCGAGAAGCCTAAAATAAAACCGTATTTTGTGAATTACTTGCGGGACGCAACACTAGATATCAGCTGCAGCTTTAGAGACGTATACCTTCTTCTTCGTAAAGTAATTCCATGCGCACAGAATTGCGGTGAGAGGGATCCCGATATAGTCACTCGTTAAGCCCGGAAAAATCAGAGCGATCCCTGCGCCTCCCAACAGAATTCTCTCAAAGGGTGCCATGGCCCTGAACAGGAAACCCATGGTTGCTCCGGACAGCGCAACCACGCCGATCAGCGCAGTGACGCAGGCCCTTACCACCTCACCAAGGGGTCCGATCATGAGAAGGGCCGGGTTGTATGCGAACATGAAGGGGATCAGATAGGCTACAATGCCGAGACGCATGGCCGTGAAGCAGACGCGCCACGGTCCGGTCTGTGCAATTCCTGCGGCAGCATAGGCGGCCAGGGCAACGGGAGGACTGATCATTGAGAGGCAGGCGAAGTACATGGCGAACATATGGGCTGAAAGGGGATTGACCCCTAACATAAAGAGGGCCGGTACCGCTAAAGTGGATACGGTAATGTAGTCCGCAGTAGTGGACATTCCCATCCCCAGGATGATGGAGCACATGGCGACCAGCAACAAGGCAAAGAAAAGATAGCCGCCGGAGAAACTGCTTATCATGCTCGAGAATCGGAGGCCGAAGCCGGAAAGTGTAATTACACCAACGATAATCCCTGCGCAGATGCAAGCAACGGCAACAGTGAGTGCCATTTTGGCACCCTGATCCAGGGCCCCCCCCAGACCCACAAGCGCTGAAACCAATCCCTTCCTCAAGGCATTCAAAAGATCCCGGGGTCCCTTTTTAAAACCCTCGCCAAGACTTATAAAAAAATCCAGGCTTTGACGGTCGACCAGAAACACCACAAGCGTAGAAAAAAGTGCCATCAGTGCTGCTTTGGTCACCGTGTAGTCCAGCACGAGGAAGGTAATCAGGACCACGACGGGAAGGATCTTATGACTTCCCTTCTTCAAGGTAAGCTTCAGGTTTGGCATTTCCTCCTTCTCTAAACCCTTCAGGCCCATCTTCAATGCCTCCAGATGAATCATAAGGAAGGCTGCACCATAAAAGAGGAGGGCTGGAAAGGCGGCTGATTTGCAGATGTCCCAGTAGGGGATTCCGGTTAACTCAGCCATAACAAAGGCGGCTGCTCCCATGATGGGGGGCATGAGTTGCCCCCCTGTAGAAGCGAGCGCCTCCACGGCCCCTGAAAAATGGCGCGTGTAACCCGATTTAATGATCAAAGGGATGGTGAAGCTTCCGGTACCCACCGTGTTGGCTACGGCGCTGCCGGAGATCGTCCCGAAAAAACTGGAAGCCACAACCGAGGCCTTGGCGGCACCGCCCCGGGAGCGGCCCGTAAGTGCAAAGGCCAGGTCCAGATAAAACTGGCTTATTTGGGTCCTTCCAAGAAAAGCGACAAAAAGGATAAAAATGAAGACAAAAGTGGCCGAAACACCGGTGGGGACCCCAAAGATGCCGTCAGAGGTGAGATAAAGATATTCAACCCATTCATATATGTCTGCGGAAGAATGTTTCAACATACCGAATAGATAAGGGCCGGCCAGGGCGTAGATGCAGAAACAGGTCCCCACTATGGCCAGGGCGGCCCTGACGGTCCTGCGCGTGGCCTCCAGGATCAGCGGGATGGCAATAAAGCCAAAAAAGAGATCGCTGAAGGTCATCTCATCAACGGAAATAATTCTCTGAATAATTCGATCGAAATTTGTGATGACATGAAGACCGACCCCGATGCCCAGCAGCATGAAGATGGAATCGATGGCAAAAGAGAGCCTCGGCCTGGACTTGAAAGAGGGGTTCAAGACAAAGGCGAGAGATAGGGCAAAACCAACGTGGGCGGCCCTCAAGATCATGGCATCCAGGGTGACATTCCACACCCCGTAGATCTGAAAGAGGGACCAGCAAATGGCTAAGGTGCCGGCCAGAAAATAGCGAACCTTTTCGAGTTTTAATTCCATCCACCCACCAGACTAGAAGCTATCTCAAAAACGCATTTAACACCCGATGGTACAGTTTTAAACCGATAAAAAGTGCTTACAACAAATGAGCTAAAATTTAAAATGACCTAAAATGCCTAAAATTATGGTGCCGCTGCGCTCCATCTTTAATTATAAATTAGGATCATTCGACCCAGTCGTCAGACTCTGTCGTTAGACCCTGAGGCTCTCGAAGGGAGGCTCTCGACAGGTTGAATTCCTTAATTTTAGGCACTTTAGCTCATTTTAGGCATTTTAGGCACTTCTAACTTTAGAGCACCTTTGGAACTTTTTTTCGCTGTCTTCCAAGATGAACTGCTAATTTTGAGATAGCTTCTAAGTCCTTGCACTCATAATTGAAATGTCGAAGATCCCGTCATTGCACGGCAGCGCTCTCCTGCGGGATCTTCGACAGTACGCTCTGATCCGGTTCTTTTACCTATTTCCAGCCCCTCTCTTTGTAGTACTTCTCAGCACCCGGGTGAAGGGGGACCCCGCCAAGCTTTTCAGGCTTCCAGGCCGTCTTTGGATCGAAGGCCTTAAAACTCTTGTAGGCCGACTGAATCTTTTCCTTGTTCTCAACGATGGCTTTCACGAGCGTATAAACAACCTCATCAGAGATATCCTCCCGCACTAAGAGACAGGTGGGAAAACCGATGGTGACCACATCCTTTTCCAGCCCTTTGAACATTCCTGCCGGAACGACCGAGCTGGTGTAGCCATACTTACTCTTTAATTTTCCCAATACCGCATCTTCCAGGGGTAAAAACTTAAGGGGTCGGGATATGGCCGCTTCAGTCCAGGTGGGGTGAAATGGGGTGGCCATCATCAAGAATCCGTCTATGGCCCCTTCCTTGAGTGCAGGGACCATTTCCTTGAAGCCCTTCATCAGGATATCGCCGCCCCAGCCCTTTAGATCATCATAAGAGATGCCATAGGCCTCCAAAACTTGCATGGCTGCAAATTCGCTCAGCGAGCCCTTGGACTGCGTGCAGATCCGGATATCCTTTTTCCCGGATTTCATATCCGCCCAGCTATTGATTCCTTTATCAGCCTTCACAGCGCTTAGAACCCAGTAGCTATCCAGTCCTCCTGCAATCGCCCGGATATTTTGGATCTTCTTATCGTAGCGGTAAACTCCATTCCAGGCCCAGTTGGCGGTGATGGGAAATGCGAACCCGAGATCTGCTTTCTTTAAGCCAAGCAGTTTCGGATTTCCGATACCCCCGGACTTTGGCAGCGCATCCACAGTGGAACCGGGAGGGAGGCTTTTTTTGAAGATGTCCGCCATGACGCCGCCCATGACAAACCAGCCGCTGCCTATCTTGAAGGAAGCCAGTTTGAGTTGTACCGGTTCCTGGGCTGGAGAGCTCGCCGGCACGGTTAAAATGAAGCATACCAGGAAAATGACTAAAATGAATAATCGATCTTTGTTGGTTTTTAACATGAGTTTGCTCCTTTCTGTGAAGGTGATTTGGGTGACTTTTCCGTTTCTGATAACAAAATCTATCCAAAAGTTTCACCGCCGAACAATTTTTCATAACGGGCGTAGTTTTCCAGTTTATTACTCTTAAATCAAATCGTCGTGGATCTCAATATGAGAAATGGGTTTTTTGCTCGAATGCATGAAAACGTATTGATTTGTTCGGCCCATTTTCTTAAAGATAAATCCAGAGGCGCCTTAAGGGGGCCGGCAGCAATAAAACAATTAATGCCGGGCAGCTGGCAAAGGAACTAAAAATGAACGATTTGTCAAAATACAACGCCGTCAGAGATCAAATTCAAACCATGGATCTACTTCAATGGCATGGCGAAAGCTGGATTAGCAGGTTAATTCGATGGAAGACAGGCGGTTCTGCGACCTATTGTGGGGTTGCCTGCCGGCTTGCCGATGTTGACCGGGTCATGACGTTGGAGGCCGTCAGCAGGGGTGCCGTCCCAAACCCGTTGAGTCAAACGCTAAAAAAATATCATGGTAAGGCCTATTGGCATTCTTTAAAAGAAGAATATCGACCCTATGTCGCCCATTCGTTTAATTGGATGTATGATAAAATCGGTACGGGCTATGATTTTGAAGGCGTAGGCAGCAACTTATTTGGCAAAGTATCTGCCGATGCGCGCGCACTTTTTTGCAGCGAATATGTGTTTCTGGGCTGGAAGGTGCGATGTGCCGAGGAAATGGCCATCGATTTGTTCAAGTGGCTGCTGGACATTAATGAGGTTCCGGTGCCGTCTGAAATGCACGCAATCGGCATTTATGAGGAAGAGGGCATACGGATTTTGTAATAAACCGGGTTAAGGTTCATCATTTTAACGAAATAGAGATAGGGGTTGTTTCAAGCTGGCTTCGGGTCAAAAAAAGCACGTCGTTGATACCCACAACCGCTTTATCTATTTTTATGCCGAAACCCGCCTGGAAGACAAACTCTACTGGGGCGGAGACGATTTTCACTGGTTTGAGGGTGAGCGTTTTGGTTTTTTTAAAGCCGACACTGGAGATACTTCACAGGATGTAACCCAGTCGTTTAAGTGCGACTGAAGACAGATACCATCTGCGATATTGCCGACCCACCGCTTTCGCTATGTGGGTTAAACAGGAGTAAACCATGAAAAATTCTTTAAAGCCCGGCCTGATCTTTAATTTTCAATATAAGGTTCCTGAAAACAAAACGGTGCCTCACCTTTACCCTGAAGCGACCGAATTCCAGGAAATGCCTAAAGTGCTGGCCACCGGGTTTATGGTCGGCCTTTTTGAATGGACCTGTATCCAGGCCATTAATCCCCATATCGACTGGCCCCGTGAACAAACGGTGGGTATTGCCGTTAAGCTAAGCCATCTGGCGGCCACACCGCCCGGTCTGACCGTGAATGTAAATGTTAAGCTGGAGGAAGTAGAGGGTCGCAGGCTGGCCTTTTCCATAGTTGCCAACGACGGCATGGACACAATTTCTGAGGGTACCCACGACAGGTTCATCATTGACGCAGCGAAGTTTAATGCAAAGATAGCTGCCAAAAGCGATGAATTTAGTCCTAAAAGGAATCAATAGGTTCTAAACAGATGACCTGGCGAATATGGTAAGGCCGGCTTCACCTCTAAATGAATAAAATAGTTAAAAGTAGCAAACATATCCCAAACCATATCAAGGAAAGCATCCAGTTATTTTCCCGCGGATTCTCTTCTTGATCTTTTTTTCCGGAAAACATTGTATGATCCTTTCTTAAATAGGGCTGTTTTGTGGTCACTTATTATTGTGTCGGCGTTCCCTGCCTATGGATTACAGTCCGACTTCATTTTTAAGAAAAGTTTTTTAATCCCTTACAACTTGAACAAATCCATGGCTGGAGTAAGCAGGGTAAACGCTTGGACACTTTCAGCGTGCTCCCAGGGGCGAAAGGACTATTCGCCTGAGGCCTTTTATCGGCCTCAGGCGAATTTAAAGAAGGATGCTAGTGGCGTTTGCGCAACAGCATCTGGGCATCCTCCTGGGTGATGGTCCCATCTTCAATTCCTTTTTCAATCAGCCGGCTCATAAGCTCGCGGCGCTTGGAGCGATTTTCCATTTTTTCAAGAATATCTTTCTGCTGCTCCTGCGTAATGCTTCCGTCTGCAACCGCCTGTTTAACGCACTCACTGACTTTAGCATGCAGAGCAGCGCGAAGCGCCTGCCGGTCGATGTTGAGCTCTTGCATCACAGCACGCATGCCCTGTTCTTTGAGTTTTGTGTTGACGGTCTCGGTTGATTGTCCCGTTTTTTCTGAAAGCACCTGAACCATCAGGTTTCTTTGCTGATATTTTGCCAGCAGCATTAGGCCGCCGCCTTTATGGCGTTGTTGAAATCCCAAACCCGGGCGCTGGCCTTTTCCTTGATTGTCCGCAAACACCGGTCCGGAAAGGGCCATGCCCATTACCAGCACACTCGCGACGATGATCGTTTGAATCTTTTTCATGATAACCTCCTTACGGTTTGTGCTTATAATTTTAAATTTTGATAAAATTCTCTTTGTACTCTGCGTTTAAGTTAACAATTAACTGTGGAGAAAATATGGAGAAACGATGTGGAGATTGTAGAGATTAAAATAATGATAATTTATTCTGGCGATTTCTATGTAGGGATCAATTATGGAGGAAATATGAAGATCTGATGTGAAGGTGGTGAAGGGTTATAAATGGGTTTGAAATGTATGTTATAGTATATTATCTAGTTACAAAATAAGGTGGAATGTGGAACTTTAAAATTAACAATGAAATTTAAACTTTCTTATAAAATTTTTGCGGCCTTTACCTTAACGTCCCTTATGGTTGTGGCGCTTATGGTCGGGATCATTCGGTTTTATGCTGCCCGCAATTTTGCGGATTACGTCAACAAATCGCTGCTGGAAAGATACAGCGATGTCGCAGTCGCCCTGGCCACCGAATACCAAACCCAAAAGGGTTGGCAGGCACTCAAAAATAATCCCGGCCGATGGGAGAAAATATTGCGATCCAACCTGCCGCAAATGGTTTTTGATCTTCGTAGACCTCCCCCACGGCCGCCTGATATTGAAAACAAAGGATCCGGGGGTAGCGCTCAAGACATCCTGCCCCCAGAGCCTTCCAGGCGTATTCAGCGACTGGCCCGCCGGCTGGCGGTTTTTGATGCTGATAAACAGTATATCGTCGGCGGACGCACCCGGGTTTCACATGACGGCTATACCCTGCAGGAAATTACCGTCTCGGGCAAAACCGCAGGCTGGTTTGGCCTTCACAAAAGAGAGCACCTGACAAACCCGCTGGCGGTCGGATTCTTAAAGCAACAATCGCAGGTGCTCTATTTTATCGGCGGCGCAATTCTGGTGCTGGCGGCCCTTGCAGCGTTTCTTTTATCCAAACATTTTTTGGCACCCATCCGCAGGCTGACGGCCGGAACCCGTGCCCTGGCGTCGCGTCACTTTGATACCCGCATCGAAGTTGAGTCCAACGATGAACTCGGACAACTGGCCGAAGATTTTAATGCCATGGCGCAAACCCTGGAAAAATATGAACGCATGCGGCAGCAGTGGATTTCCGATATCGCCCACGAATTGAGAACGCCGCTGTCAATTTTAAGTGGTGAGATTGAGGCCCTGCAGGACGGCGTCCGCGCAGCCAACCGCGACACCCTTGGCTCCCTGCGTTCGGAGGCCCGCCATCTCAGCAAGATCGTAAGCGATCTTCACGAACTGTCCCTGGCAGACGCCGGGGTGCTCTTCATTAAAAAAGAGCCGGTTGATCCGGTGCCGGTTTTGAATGACACGCTGCGTCATTTTCAACCGCGCTTTGCGGAGAATCAGATGACCGTTGAGAATCGTGTGGAAAATGAATCCCCCACCACCGTGATCGGCGATGCGGATCGCCTGCAGCAACTTTTTTACAACATACTGGAGAACACCCTGCGATACGCGGATTCACCCGGCACCTTGAAGATCTGGCAGGATCGCACCGCAAACCGCCTGACATTGTTTTTCCAGGATTCCGGCCCCGGTGTGCCCGCAGAGGCATTGGAACGCCTGTTTGACAGGTTGTACCGGGTGGATAAATCAAGAAGTCGCACTCAGGGCGGCAGCGGATTAGGCTTGAGTATTTGTAAAAGTATTGTAAATGCCCTCGGCGGTGAAATCAGGGCCGCCAATGCAGCCCCCGGCGGGCTTCGAATTGAAATCGAACTTCCAATATCATCAAAAGATAAAGCCCATGGCGAGTAGACATATTCTTGTTGTTGAAGACGAAGAGAAGATCACCCGGCTGCTGTGCGACTATCTGCAAGCGGCCGGCTTTCGGACATCTACCCAGGCCGACGGAGGCCGCGTGATCGCCCAGGTGAAAAAAGACCTGCCGGATTTAATTTTGCTGGATATCATGTTGCCGGGTATGGACGGGATGGAATTGTGCCGGGAGATCAGGAAGTTTTCCGATGTGCCCATCATCATGATTACCGCCCGGGTGGAAGAGATCGACCGGCTCCTGGGGCTGGAGCTGGGTGCCGATGACTATATCTGCAAACCGTTCAGCCCCCGGGAAGTGGTTGCGCGGGTCAAGGCTGTTTTCAGAAGGATGCATGCCGAACCCCGAACACACAATCTGGTTGTCGGTTCTATTTC
>Ga0224502_10000777_pt1 | contig 10912 bp, 8 predicted proteins | sample SF_Oct11_sed_USG_5_FD_169104 | JGI IMG/M metagenome (GOLD analysis project Ga0224502, IMG submission 169104) | Sediment microbial communities from San Francisco Bay, California, United States - SF_Oct11_sed_USGS_13 | ecosystem: Environmental > Aquatic > Marine > Sediment | place: USA: California... | reverse complement strand
TAGCTCAGTGGATTTGGGATAACTTTGACTTGTGTAGTGGTATTAGTTTGTTGCCTGTAAGTGAACATACGTATCAGCAAGCTCCTTATGAGGACATCAATGCTGAACAATATGAAGAACTACTAGCATCAATGCCGAAAGATATTAACTGGAATGACCTGCAATACTTTGAGCAGGAAGATAACACCACCGGCTCGCAGGAGTTAGCGTGTACCGGCGGTGCTTGTGAGATAGTGTAGTAAACTTGGGGGTCATTGCGACCCCCTTTTTTTATCTTCTGTCTTGACGTTCGTTATAGTTTTCAGCTCCACCAAGGAACCAGTTGTACACAAGCGGCCCGACTATAGGAACGGCACGGACGGCCTTACTTACATCGGGGTCATCTTCAAACACTTCCTCACCCAAAGTTAAAGCCGCGTCAATGATTGGTGTAGCCGGTGCTATCTGATTAAACACAGCACCTTTCCAATCTCCGTTTGACCAGTACTTATCGACAGTGTATTGGTTCATCCCGTAGACACCAAGCAAAGACCACATCGCTCTATCGGGGATGTCTTCTACTTTAACTTCCCTTCCCAATACCAAGTCTTTAGCTATTTGAGTTCCCGTGTTAGCAACTGAAAGATAGGCCGCTAACAACGTAGCGTTCTTAATAGCTTCCTTCTTATTTCCTTTAGCATATTCCTGCACTACATTCCTACGTACAATATCAATCTGCTTCAAAGTAAAAGACTTCAACATATAAAGAATACGATGATTAGGGTTGTCTAGATAAGGCTGTGGAAACTCACTTAACGAGATAGGCTGTGCGTCGGATAACTCATTGAACAAGAACTGTCTAACTGTGGCTGACCTGTTACCTTCCTCTAAGTCTTTAAGCAATGCTTTAGTTTCATCACCATAAGTATTACCAAACTTTTTAAGTAACCTCTCTCGTCCCTTCGCTGTCTTAGCTAACTTACTAGCGTTCTTATAGGCGGCATTGATAATAGTTTCCTTACCTAACCTATCCATAGCCTTAAAGCCTGAAAGACCCATCAGCTTGTTCAATGCTTTTGCAGTACCTCTCGCGCTTACTTCAGACAGTTCTTTTGAAACTTCATTAATAGCTAAGTCAGTCAGCTTCCAGTCCTTTGTCTTAAACAAAGACCCGATTGTGTTTCTAAAACCATGCAAGGCTCCTGAAGTACCTAAGTCACCTAACTGAGTAAGAGCAGAGATAGGATTAGCAATAGTACCCATGTATCCTAAGTCTCTTATCGTAGCGTTGACTGAGTTAGGGGACTGCTCACCACCCATAAAGCGGCTCTTCAGCATCTCAATAAGTTCAACCTCATCTTCCTGACGAAGACGACCGGCTTTAGTTTCTGCCTGCACGTAGTTACCAATAGAGTTGTCCATGTCAACCAGACCTGTCTCACTATTGTTAATCTTATACTTACCTAAGAACTTACGCTTCTCTAAATCATTAACGGCTCTTCGTAGGTAGATAGCTAAAGACTCTTCAGGTGACGCATAGTACTGCATCTGGTCGTCAGACAGAGTTAGCTTACGGTTACGTACAAACGCAGGCTTACCATCCTTAGGAGCAAAGCTATAGCCACGTACTAGCTTGTCAATTATCTCAGCGTTCTCCTCATCAGTAATCATATCAACAGATATTTTCTTTTGTGCCGCATACTGACGCTGTGCCTTACCAATCAAACCTTTCTGTTCTACACCTAAACTATCCTGTAATCCCTTAAGGTCTTTAACTAAGCGAGGGAAGTAGTTGTCAATCTTCTGGAAGCTATGACCTGACTCCAGTAAGTCGTCACCTAGTTTACTTAACATAGGTAAGACACTCATATCGAACTCATCAGCCAAACCACGACCCATCAGGTCTCTTGCCGCGTCGAAGTCTTCGTTGTACAGGAGACGTGCGACTTGAGTGCGTGTTGCTTCAGGAAGCTTCGTTAGACCTTTAACAAAACCTTCAGCGTTCTCCATAACTTCTTGAGTTCGTAGGTTAGTATCTAGTTCAAACTTACGTACTCTACCAAACACAGCCTCATTCATTGCCTTGATACGAGTACTAAGGACACCTAATACTCTGTCAACACCGCTGTTAGTAAACCTACCTACAGCCGAATCATTAACTATAGTTTCTTCTAGTTGTTTATCAGCAATCTTCTGTGGAGAGATTTCTAGTTTTACATTCAGTCGCTTCTGTGCGGCTCCTAGTCTATTAAGGTCAACACCCGCTTCCTCAAGAATAGCTGTAGGATTAAAAGGGTTCTTACCTTCACGTATTCCTCTATCTACTATTATCTGAGCATTCCTTACTGTCTTCTTAGCGCCTCTGTCACCAAGCACTTTAGCACCTTTGACAAACGCACCACTAAGAACACCACCGGCAAGGGCAGATACCCCTGCTTTAGCTAAGTCCACCTCACCTTCCTCTGAATATACAAAGTCATCAGCCACACTACCAAAGCCTGCAATAGCAGTACCTAACATAATACCGCCTTTGACTGTACTTGCCGCAGGGATAAGATTGATAGGGTCAATTACAGCTTTAGAGACAGCACCAACCATAGCACCTGTAGACTCAGGGTCATAGCTAAACATCGGGCCAGATAACCTCTGAACCATACGCTCCTTCCTACGCTTAACAGCTAAACGTCTTTCATTGAAAGGTAACTTACTAATGTCCTCACCGTACTTGTCTTCAACTGTAATCAAGTCTTCTGGACTACCACCTGTGTATCCAACAGGAGCAGAGTAAGCCATAGCGTACTCAGGTATAGGAGCCAAGGCTTCCATGAATGACTTAGCGTTGTTTATATAGTTAGGGTTCTTAATAAACTCATGGATAGCTTGTCTAGTTTGGTTTGACTTACCTCTTGACAGGAATTGTTTCTCACCATCTTTGATAATAATTAAGTCACCTACTTCAGCGCCAGTGTTCTGAAGGGTGGGTGACCCATCAATGTCTTCCTGTGATATTACACGGTCAATCTCAATCTCATCTTCGTCTTTAGAAAATATACGTACAAGCTCACCGTCTTTAAAACGGTCACCAGATTGGACACCTAGTTTCTGTAGTGTAGGACTACTATAGATGTCATCAAGAGTTATCGTATAGCCGACTTCCTTTAGTCTCTGATCAGCAAAGGCTTGTTGTACCGCAAGCTCTGCTTCCTCTTGTTCTCTAAGGCGGTCAGGCAAAGACTCTCGTCTAGCCTTTCGACTAGAGAGAGGTTGCTTTTGTGTTTCTTCAATTACTTCAGACTCTGTGGCGGAAACAAGGGCGCTGTTTTCTGGAGCTTCAGTTTGAAACGTTGCTTCTAAATAACTTTTAACCTTAGGATTGTCACGGGTTGCACTGATTGCACTACGGTAGTTATCTTTATTTATTAAACCCGTCGCAACGTTCTCTTTCAATGTTTCCATCATGTTTTGATTTAGATCAGCAACTCTAGAGTCTGCCATGCTTAAGCTCCTTTAGTTCCTTTAGTTCCAGAAAACATATCACTAGACCCTTCTTCTGGTTCAGGAACATTACCGCCGGTCTCTTGTCTTCTATTCTTACGACTACCGACACCGCCGACACTCCCGTCACCACCCGTAGGAAGGTCAAGAGCTTCTACAGCTTCAATAGCTTGAGTCAGGGCATCTTCGGTAGACAGCTTACCACGAGCCATTAGCTCCTTAGCTTTAAAGTAAATAGCCTGTTTAGTAGAGCTGCTTAGCGTCTTCCAAATCCACCCCTTTTTTAACTTTTTTATTTTACTTTTAAACTCCGCTGTCTCAAGGATACGGTCAAAGGCTTCTGCTTCCTCAGGTGTCGCAGGCTTAACAAGCGCATTAGAAGAACCGAAAAGAATTGAACCTGCTCTTTCTAAGGTTATCCCACCTGTTTCAATTGACTTAGCAAGCGCTTCGTTACCGTTCTCTCTGGCTTGTTGAGCAAAAAGCGCACGAGACACGCCTTGTTGCGCAAGTACTGCATCTTCTTGGTCAAGGGTACGTTCAGTCGCAGCTTTATTCATCTGAAAAGTTTCTTCAGTTATTTCCATTGTTCTTGCAGCCCTGTCTTCCGTGACAGCCGCTTGCTTCATAGCCTCAATTTGAGCAGCCGTCTTAGCAGCACCAGCGAGGTCACCAGTACCTTGTTGTATCTTAGCCAATGTAGCTAGGTCTGCTTCTTTGGTTAAGTCCAGACCAGCCAGAGCTTGACCCATACGTGCTTGAGGCGAAGGGACACCACCGCGCGCAAGGCTACCTAAGCTACCCTGAAGTCGTTGTGCTTGTTGCTGTCCAAACATACCACGGAAACCGGGAGTACCAGCTACAGGCTGTTGTGTTGGAGTAATCTCCGTGAGCATTCTCATTAAATCTTTAGCCATTAGTTATTCTCCTTAGTCAAACAATCCGCCGATGAAACCACCTATTGCATCTCCAATAGGCCCGCCTAGTAAACCGTCGTCCCCCTCTGCAATAGAGGGGTCTTTTAAAACGCCAGCCACTAACTGCTCTTGTAGTGTAGCTTCTCGACCTAACAAACTATCAAGCAAGGAACGCTGCTGTTGTAGTCTCAACTGGTTTGCCATGTCTTCAGCCTGTGTACGGGCTTCAACACCACCTAAACCTAACTGAGCTTGGTACTGTGCGCCAGTTCTACGACCTACGTCGGCAAACCCTGCGGGAGTAGCTGCGGCACCGAAGAGTCCGAGAGCCTGTTGTTGTGGCATATAACCAGCACCTAACAAACCAGTAGCTCCTGCAAGTGATTGCTGCTGTTCAGCTAATGCTTGTTGTCTAGCACCTAAACTAGCTCTTGACATAGCTTCCTGTCGTGCAGTCTCCTGTGCCAGTAACTCAGGAGAAGCACCACCATAAGCAGCGGAGGAAAGACCTAAGCGACCTTGGGATAGCATACGCTCTTCTAAAGCTAGACGCTGACGTTCCTCTTCAGGACGCTGTGTAGCTCGAATCTGTTCAAAGATAGCAGCTTGCTGTGCCGCAGGGTCTTGCCCTACCTGACCAAACAAACCCGCTGCTTGTCCCATTAGCTGGCTTTGTAGAGCCTGCTGCTCAGGAGACAAACCAACGGTTAAACCCCCTTCAGGTGTTGCTGAAACATCAGCTAAAGTACCTGTGACTGTGTAGGGTTTAAACTGAGTAGCTTCCCCTACCTGTCCTGCAAGTCCTGTAAGGGCTGCCTGCTGCTCACGACCTAGTTGTTGAACGTCTTGGATGTTCTCACGTCCTAGATAGTAATCAGCGGCACCTCTAGCTACATCTGTAAAACCGCTACCTAATCCTAATAAACCGTCACTCATTATATAAGTCTCCCCAATAGAGCATGTATGTCAATTTTTTGAATAGAGAACTGAGCATCGTTAATCTCAGCTTCAAGGCCAATCGTCACTACCTCACCGCTACCACTGGTGTTTACCTTCGGAGTGTTGATAAGAATAGATGAAGTGTATTCACCAGTAGTGTTGTACTCAGCAATGCCGTACTCGGCTAGAGTTCCTGTACCAAAGATAAATGCTTGTTTGGTATAATTTTGCGCATAGTCATAACCCCAGTTAAGAGTTGTGGGCGTGCTTTGACCACCGATAATAGTTAAGTTAAACTTCTTCAAAAACTTTAGGTTGGACGTATTGCCAAAGTCCAAAGGATTACTAAAGTAACGCATCTCGTACTTCTCAGTCCCGTCTAAGTACCCACTGTACTTTACAATACCGCTGTCTTTACCTATCAAAATAGTGCCGTCTTCAAGAACATTAAACGACAAAGGGTAGAGGCTTGACCAAGTAGTAGCTCGCTGAGAACCATCCTCTAGTGGTGTTCTCATATCAAAACAATATGCAGTGTTGCTGTCAGGAAGTGTCAACACATAGAAAGCATTGTCAGAACTATACACAGACTTTATAGGATTACTTTGTAAAACTACTAATGACATTAAATCAGTACGTACATTCTTACTGATGTCGCGCATAGGTAGGGACTTTTCTTGTATAACCCTTTCGAAACTACGTACACCTGAATTAGACAAAAAGAGAATGTCTTTGCCTGTGTGCTGTACTGAGTCACGAGCGATACAACCAACGCCCTCTACAGTGTCTACAAGGGTCATAGAGGCCGGAGAAGTAGCACCGGAGTACACCAGTATAGACTTCTTGCCAAAGATGATTAGAAAGCCATTGTGAGCTGCTAAGGCTGTTATCTCATCAAAGCCCGTAGGCCATACAGTCGTGACGTCTAACGAACCTGAAGTACCGCCTGACCAGTGATGTCCATTTAACAAATCAGACCAGTATACTGTGTGCTTATTACCAGTAACATCAGCCGCCCAAAGTCTACCGTAAGCTGCTAAAACTTCATTAGCCTCTGGTGGATTACCTGTCGCGTGTGTGTGTGCTGAGTGTTCTTCCAATACAAAAGAACCCTCGTGGTCGCTGCCAAGCACGTACTCATGGTCTCGTTGGAACAAATACACATGGTCGTTTAGAGTCACAACTTTCCAGTTGTTAGCTGTGGGAGTGTAACCTGCGGGTGTCGCGTCCGTTAGTGTTGTAGTCCCTGTGAATATTTTGTTGTTACCTGCTGACAGTATATATTTATCGCCGGAAGAATCAATGTATTCGTACACTGTTTCAATACCACGGCTAGTTCCTAGTACGGAGGAACCGTTGGTACTGACTTCCTCCCAGCCTTCTCTTGCACCGATACGACCCAGCTTGTCAATAACACAGTTGTCTGCGATAGACGCAAACGAAGGATTACCACCAATAGGTGAATCCTCTGTGTTAAGGCCATAGAATCCCGGCGCTGCTACTGTAATGTTCTGTAATTGTTGAGCCATTATGAATACCAGATAGTTTCTTCGGGGTGTTTGGCTGAGTCATAAGCAATGGCGTCGGACAAAGAGACATCAGCCAGAGCAAACAATTCAGCGGCGCTTGTTCCACCAGTTTCTCCACGCTCCCTAGCACCCAACGCTGTAGCCAGTTGAGTCACCGGCAAAGAGGGAACTGTGAGCTTGTCAGTATCTTCAGTAAAGTCAGCAGTACGTACAGCAGAGTTAAATGTCAAGGTGTACGCCTTGTCTGGGTTAGGATAAATCTCAACAGTGTCATCACCATTAGTGTCTACACCTTTGAAGCAATAGTACTGAGGCTTGCCCGACGATGGAGGAGTTACTAAGTTAGCATTATCCATCCAAGCAGCACCACGGTATTGTACAAAGTTCTTAGAAGTCTCATCAACAACGTTAAAGACCTTCAAGTTAGTGCCTGAGCCTGTCAAAGAATATGTAGTAGTGTCAGCAACAAGAGACACAGGAAGCTCGGTACGTAATGCAGTCCAGTCGTAAGCGTCCTCTACAGTTCTTTTTGCATCATTAACAAACTCTCCTATCAGTTTAGAGTAGCTGTTCTGTGCTACAGTGCTTACCTCCTCCTCGCGGAGCCGACGTAGTACACTGTTTACTATCTGTAAGTATGTCATGTATTAAAACCTTCTTCCTGTAAATAAACGTTGTGGTTGTGCTGAATAAAATTGTTCTAGTATGCCTGTTCTAGGTGCAACAGTAGTTGGTCTTGTTGTCGGTAAAACGGGAGCTGCTTGTAGTACGTCAGGAGCCGCAGTGATTTCTGTTTTAAATTTAAGTAAATCTTTAAACAAAGTATCCGTTGTGCGAGTAGGTGCGCTTAAACCTCGTAAGCCTTGTTCTCCTTGTTCTCCTTGTTCTCCTTGTTCTCCTTGTTCTCCTTGTTCTCCTTGTTCTCCGTCGACACCATCGACACCGTCTAGCCCATCGACACCATCAATACCATCAATACCATCTAGCCCGTCCAGTCCATCGACACCATCTAGTCCGTCAATACCATCTACTGGGGTATCCGCTGGTACGTCCGCTGGAGTATCTACCGGAGTATCTACCGGAGTATCTACCGGTACATCCACTGGTACATCCACTGGTACATCTACAGGTACATCTACAGGTACATCAACTGGTACATCAACTGGTACGTCTACAGGTACATCGACTGGTACATCGACGGGTACATCGACTGGTATATCTGTTGGTACATCCACAGGTACATCCACAGGTACATCCATAGGCACGTCTACTGGTACATCTGTTGGTACATCTGTTGGTACATCTGTTGGCAGGTCAATAGGAGTTATTACTGGGTCATCATCCACAGGTAAAAAATCCTCAAAGATTTCTTCAATGACAGAAGTAGGTTCCCCTTCTGTAATACCTTCAGGCTCTGGCCCACTATACGTATCTCCTACTACATAAGGGTCATCTATTCCTACCGTTTCCTGTCTAGTTTCTCCTGTTTCAATGTGTCGGAAAAGACCACCACCTTCATATACCCAATTATTCTCTTCAGCAACGACAGGTGCTTCGCTTACTTCTTCCATTGCCTCTCGACGAGCTGCTGTTTCCTCTGAAGTTTCTTGTGCCTCTGCTTCTGCTCGGCGTGCTTCTTCCGCTGCTGCCTCGGCTGCTTGGGCTTCTGCTTCTGCTCTGCGTGATTCTTCAGCCTGCCTAAGAACTTCACGATACTCTTCTCTTGCTGCGGCTGCTTCCTCTTCCAGTGCTGCCTCAACGTTTCCTGCCTCTACTTCAAAAGGAGGTATTTCCTCATCAACTATCTCAAGGTCTACGTCCTGTGGATATTCTGCTTCAATAGGAGTAATGCCTGTAATGTCTACCTGCTCGCTTTCTTCTTCGTCGCCTATTGCTTCTATAATAGTTTCAATGACATCAACAGGAGTTAATTCCTCGTCCATGTCTTCAGGAGGGTTTTCTTGATTACCTTGCTCATCTAAAATAGTAGGGTCTGACTCATTAAGATAAACTTTTAAATCTTCAGTATCTAACTGATTAGCTGCATCATTAATTCTCTTACCCATATTTAGTAAGTCAACAGCCGTTAAATTTTCAGGACTAACATTAGTTCCTAACTCAAAAGTATCTACTATTTGTTGTACAGGAACGCCTAAAACAGAGGGTTGTATCTGTATACTTGCCATTGTTGCATCGTACATTTCCTGTGCTTGCTGTGCTGTGGTTATAGTACCGTTGGCTACACCCGCATCAACAGCTATGTCGGCTTGGGCTGCCGCTTCAGCTTGAGACACTCCTCCCAGCTCAACGTTCTTTAGACCCTGCATTGCAATAGATAACCAATCTTCAGTCTTTAGCGTTTCTCCTGAAAGCCCTCTACCTATTGCTATTAAAGCTTCAGACTGTCCACCCGTAGCTAAGGCCAACGTTGTACGGAATACAGGATTAGCTATCATCCCTTCCAAGAAACTAAGGTTAGGCTTAGGTTCCCAATACGTACTATAGCTACCGGGCTGACCCGCTGTAATCCACTTACCCGCACCTTCCGGTTTATCTGCAAAATGAGCAGCGGTTCCTGTTGTAAGATATAAACGTGTACCATCTTCCGTTTCTTGATAAAGCGGTAGGTCATTATCCTCTAAAAATGTAGTAACAATTTCAGACGCCACATTAGCGCCTGTACGATAAGGACTGCTTTCAGAGTAGTAGTCTACGTCTTCTATTTTGTATCCCATTGTTTTATGGTCACGCATTAAAGCTTCTAAATCTAACTCAGGAACATCCTTTCCTATTTCTCTTTTTTGAAGTATGTAACTGTAAGCTTTAGGGTGGTCTCTATTAACAGAGGCGCTGTCCCTGCTGGAACGGTTCATTCTACTTTCATACGTTTCTAAATTTTGTTTATCTCTATCAGATAAAGAAGCGTAAGCACTGTCTAAATTAGCTTGTTGTTTTTCTAAATAAGAAGATTCATACGCAGCTTGCGCTTCGTCTAGTACTTCTGAAAAAGGTCTAAACTCCGCAGGTTGCTCCACAGCAAAGGGGTCAACTTCCTCGTCAAACGAACTAGCAAGGCTGACAACTTCTTCGGCACCCACAGGTTGTACTGTAGGCTGCTGTCTCGCTTCCCATGCTGCTAAGTCTTGTTTGTAAATACTGCTTGTACGACCACCACGGTATCGACTTGGGTCTGGTTTAGGTAGTGCCATTCTTAACCCCTTTAGTTTTCTCTACGGTACGCATAGCACCTAATCCTAACATTCCCATAAGTACAGGCATCATTGTTGACAAATCTATAAGGGGAATGTTGACTGTAGAATCGGCCAAAGCCAACGCAAAATTTGCCATCGGAATAACCAAGAAGTTACTCGCCATTGCAAAACAGCAAGTCCAACCGACAGCTGGGCGCCAACCTGCGACAAATAAGTTCCTATGTCTTGCTTCAGTTTTGTTTACCTCTATCTGTGCCATTGCACTTTCGTGTGCATATTTCTCTGCCATGGTTGCAATCTCATGGGCAATCTTTTGCTTGGTATCAGCATCAGGTATAAACTTGTCAAGTATGCTTGTAACGGGCTGTATTAGAGATTTAAGTATACTCATATTATACACTATTTAGTCTTGTTTGTCAAGTAGTTTTTTACCATGAACCAACATTTGTACTGTGTCTGACTCGTATATTCTAATACCCAACCACACTATGGTGAATATAGAGGCGACCGGAGGTAACCAAGCTGCAAGAGCAAGGATACCTGTTGATGCAGCAGCTACGTCCAAAACTTCTTTTGTTTCTTCCACCATGTTTTTAATCCTTTAAAGACTTGCCAAGTAAATGAAATTAAGGCGCTGTAGGCCAAGTAATGTTAGTTGGGAATCCTTCTTGTCCCGATATGTCACGTAGCTCTGTGCGGTATGTAGCCCAAGAAGCCTTTGTGCTGTCGTCTAAGGGACTGTCAGGCATCTGCGTCCAGTCACACTGGTTCAGTAGCTCATCACGGTCATAACGCACTACTTTAGCTTCTGAGGTTATTTCGTCTGCTGTCTTGTCCCGCA
>Ga0224502_10000776_pt1 | contig 10913 bp, 9 predicted proteins | sample SF_Oct11_sed_USG_5_FD_169104 | JGI IMG/M metagenome (GOLD analysis project Ga0224502, IMG submission 169104) | Sediment microbial communities from San Francisco Bay, California, United States - SF_Oct11_sed_USGS_13 | ecosystem: Environmental > Aquatic > Marine > Sediment | place: USA: California... | reverse complement strand
CGTCACTGCGGAGACAGATCATCCATAGTGATTTCAACGCCGACAACATCGTCATCGAGGCGTCCAACGAGGACAAGGTAGCCGGGGTTATCGATTTCGGCGACATGCTCGAGGCACCGCTAATCGCCGATGTCGCAATCGGTGCGTCCTACGTCAGAACCACGAGCGGTGATCCGCTGGCGCTCATGCTCGAATTCGTTGCCGCTTACCATCGGGTGAATCCTCTTGCGAGAGACGAACTGGACATTCTCTTCGAGCTCATTAAGGCAAGGTTGTCGGCATCCGTTGTGATCCTCGACTGGCGGGTATCACTTCGGGGGGAGGACGACCCTTACTTGCAGAAGATCATCTATGACGAGGCGTCGGCGAGGCGCGTGTTGCGTCGCCTGCAAGAGGTGCCGCGGGAACACGCGCGGCGAATATTCAGGGAAGCCTGCGCGAGCGTCGATCAGTCCTGAATGGCTGATGGCGCATCATCGTCCTCGTCGAGCGCTCGGCGGAGTGCGCGCGAGCTGACCAGCGAGAACCGGCCGCTTTCGGCATAGTCACGCAGAGGCCTCAGCGTTACGTCGGATGGGCGTTCCAGCCGTGGAAAGTCATCGTGACCGGCGACCATCTCGTCGAATTCTTCGTCGTCGATGATCTCGAAGTGTCCGTCACGATGCCGCACCAGTACACCTTCCGAGGCGGTCCTTGCCGCCGTTTTTACCGCATGGGCCTCGTCTCGATTCCGCGAAGACAGGATTGTTTTGAGCATCTGCGTAGAGACGAGCTCGAGTTCTTCGTCTTTCGGCTCACCAAGCGCTTGGTGGCGTTCAAGGAGCAGTTTCTTCATTGCCGGGGCACCTTCTCCGAGCGGTTAGCTGATTACGTCAAGTATTCTGCGCCAGATGCACCTGGCGGAGCCGTCGACTGCGTCACGAAATCCCTGTCTCCGGAACCGCGTCACGGCACCGGTTGAGACGAACGTCGCCCGATTTCGCGACCCGCCTGCCAGTCTGAGAAAAATCGACCACCGACGGTAGAGGTGGTGTCAGAAACCTGTGGAATAGTTCCGGAATCAATAACTTGAGCGTCGTAATATGACCGATGTCCGGGTAATGCTTTTGCCGATGCCGATTCGATGAATCTTCTGGTGGTCATGTCAGTCCTGTTGGCGTTCAGCGCCGTATGCTACTTACTGCTCGGCCTGCGTCTCGTCAGCGGCAAGAATGAGCCCGGCAGCACGCCCCTCGGCGTGACCTTCATGGTCATCAGTCTCTGGGTGCTGGGCGGCGCTGTTGAACTGATGGCGCAGGATTTCGTCGTCTTCACCGTCGGTCGGGTCGGCCATTTCCTTGGCACGTCTATCATTCCCGTTACCGTGCTGCTCTGTTTTCGGGAATTTACCGGCCGGGTGACATCGGCGCGTACCAAAGTCGCTCTGATGATCGTCCCGACGCTGTCCATCATCGTCGCCGCGACCAATTACTGGCACGAGTTTATGTGGGCTCTGCCAGCCGTGAACGCAGCCGGCGATTTCCTGGCTCGCCCGAATCAATTCGGTCCGTATTTCTGGTTAGTGCATCTGCCGTACGGTTACGCTGCCATCGGCACCAGCATAATCACGCTGATGCTGCACAGCTCGGCGGTGGCTGCCTCGCAGCGCCGCGGCCTGTTTCAGCTCGCCGGCGCGGCCAGCGTGCCTATCATCGGCATCGTTGCCTACGATTTCGGCCTGGGTCCCAATACGTTCTCGACCCTGCCGGCCATTTTTGCGCTGATGCTGCCGATATATGCCTGGCTGGTTCTGGCTGAGCGCATCATCGAATTCACACCGCTCGCGTACGAGACCGTTTTCCAGAACATGCAGGACCCGGTCATCGTCGTCGACGAGGCGGAACGCATCATCGGCCTGAATCACGGCGCGGAAGCGCTCCTGAAGATGAGTGAGCAGCAGGCGCTGCGCGCGTCGCTCGAAAACGTCTTTGGCGACGATGCGATGGAGGTCCACGTGGCCCTGGACACCGGCCAGCCGCAGAAGATGCTGACCCACTCCGGCCGATTCCTCCACGTGCAGGTCACGCCGATTGCTGCCGGCGTCTCCACCGGGAGGAATGCCAGCGTGCTCATGTTCCGTGACGTAAGTGACGTCGAGCGTGCGCAACGCGAAGTGCTGAACAGTGAAAAGCTCTTGCGGACACTGATCGACCATTCCGTCAACGGCATCTTGCGCCTGCGCTGGACCGTCGACGAAGACCTCGGCGCCACCAAGGAATTACGCTGTATCTTCGCGAACGCGGCTGCAGGGCGCTACCTCAAGGCCGAGCCTGACAAGATGATCAACAAGCCGGTGGAAGAACTGCTGCCGCTGGCGATGACGGGTATGGATCGCGACAAGGCGCAGGCGCTGGTCGAGCAGGTGCGCAGCGCGGCCGACAGCGGGGAAGTGGTCGACGCGGAAACGCGCCTCGGTGCCGAAGGCGATGGCTTGTGGCTCAGAATTATCAGCGAACCCGTTGGCGAGGACGTCGCCATTACGTTTGTTGACATCACCGACCGCAAGGCCAAGGAAGAGCAGATGGAGTCCATCGCTCGCTCAGACCCGCTGACCGGCGTTCTGAATCGACGTGGATTCGAGCGTGACGCCGCCCAGAGACTGTCCGACAGCGATGATGATGCAACCGGTGCACTCCTGTTTATCGATCTCAACGACTTCAAACGGGTCAACGACAAGTATGGCCATGAAGTGGGCGACCAGCTGCTGACGATTGCTGCCCAACGCCTGCAAAAGAGCCTGCGGTCCTGCGACATCATCGGCCGACCGGGCGGCGACGAGTTCGTGGCGCTGGTCCCTGATGTCGACGCCGAAGTTGCCGAGAAGCTGGCAACCCGGCTCACGCAAACTCTGGAACAGCCCTACCTGATCAGCGTCCGCAAGCTGCATTGCGCGGCCAGCATCGGGCTGGCGCTTTACCCGGTACACGCCAACACGCTGACGGGCCTGCTGAGAGCCGCGGATGCCGCCATGTACCGGGCCAAGGCGCGCAGTCGCAACGTAACCGATATCGGCGACTCCGGGCTGCTCGAGAAAGCGATCTAGCCAGCTGGTTCGACCTTTCCGCACGCTGATGAAAATTCGGGCCGCTGATGTGCGTATCCCGTAATAAAACGCCTGCCATTCCGGTCGTCTGGATAACAGGAGGGGGGAATAACAATGGCTATAGCCCAAAAGCTCATCTATACGATCTTCATCGCTCTGCTGGTGGCAACCCTGGCGCACAGAGAATGCGTGGCGGACGGCAGGATTGCCGCCAGCGCCGCCGACGTGAGTCCGGTGCAGGCTGGAGAGACAGCCCCCGGGTTTACCGTGCGCACGGTCGACGACGAGCCCTACGTGTTCGACCCCGGGCGGCTTGAGCGGCCGGTCGTACTAATTACGTTTCGCGGCGGCTGGTGCCCTTACTGCAACATGCATCTGTCGGAACTCAGCCGCGTCGTGCCGGAGATACAGGGCAAGGGGATCGATGTCCTGTTCCTGAGTGGCGATCGTCCCGAACTGCTCTACTCCAGCCTCAAGCGCGAGACCCGCGAGGACATCGAGGGGCTCGCCTACACGATCCTGTCCGACGCGAACGTCGAAGCCGCGCGGGCGTTGGGCATCGCCTTCCGCGCGGAAGATGCGACGATCGAGCGCTACGAATCCCGCGGCACCGATATTGCCGGATCGTCGATGAAGAATGCGCATGCCCTGCCAGTACCCGCAGTGTTCGTAATCGACACCGATGGTCGTATCGCGTTTTCGTTCGTCGAAGCCGATTACAAGGTCCGCCTGCCGGCCGACCGGCTGCTGGCAGCCGCCATGGAACTCGTCGACTGAAGCCTCCGCCACCCGTTTGAAAGCCCGGCACCCCAAAACTCCCCGCCGGGACCACTGGCGCCGCCGACCAATTCATTGGTCTGGCGGCGCCCTTTTATGGCAGTCTCCATTCTCGACAGGTAACCGGTGCGATCACGATGGATAACAGGAAAGACGGCCCGCTGGCGCGCACCCTGAGGGCGGCGACTCGTGTCGATGAGCACGAGATTCGCGCCACAGTATTGTCGTTCCTTTTTGTGTTCTCGCTGATGGCTGCCTACTTCATCGTGCGGCCATTGCGCGATGCCATGGCCAGCGACTGGACCCGCACAGAGACGAGTTTTCTCTGGACCCTGACTTTCTTCGTCAGCGTTCTCGGCGTCATGGTTTACGGGTTCGTCATTTCCAGGGTGCGTTTCAGCCGCGTGGTGCCCGGGGTCTACGTGTTCTTTGCGGTGACATTCGTGCTGTTCTATGCCGGATCCAGCGTCGCTACCGACCCGACTCTCGTCGACAAAACGTTTTACGTATGGCTCAGCGTGTTCAGCCTGTTTCACGTGTCCGTTTTCTGGAGTTTCATGTCCGGACTCTACAACCGGGAACAGGCCAAACGGCTGTTCGCCGTCATCGCGACCGGGGCCAGTACCGGGGCGATCGTCGGACCCGTCATACCGGGGTTTTTCGCTGAATCGATAGGCCTGATGAATCTGCTGCTGGTGACGGCGGCAATGCAGATGATCCCCGTCGCGCTGATACCGTGGCTCGAACGGCTGAAAGTTACGGATCTCGGCAATGCCGGGCGCAGTGCGGACCTGGGAGACGTGCGGCGCCTGGCCCGCAATCCGTTCTCGGGTTTTGTCTCGTTCGTGACCAATCCTTACCTGCTCGCTATCGGCATCTTCATATTGATGTACGTGACGATGAGTACGTTCGTCTACATGGAGCTCAGAGAAATGCTGGCCGTTTTCGAACGGGTCGAGCGAACCGCGATCAACGCCCGCATCGACCTGGCCGTGAACAGTCTGGCCATTGTGACGGCGCTGTTCGTCACGGGCCGGGTCGCCAGCCGTTTCGGGGCAGCTACGCTACTGGCTGCGATTCCCCTGATGATGGTCGGCGGCTGGCTGATCGTCGCCGCGATTCCGCTGCTTGCCGTCATGATTGGTCTGCAGATCGCCCGTCGGGCCGGCAACTATGCGGTCACCAAGCCGGGTCGCGAAATGCTGTTTACCGTCGTAACCGACGACGAGCGCTACAAGGCGAAACCGGTGATCGACATCTGCGTCTATCGCGGAGGGGACATGGTGACGGCGTGGTTTCACACCGGGTTGAAGGAGGTCCTGGCGCTGGGCTCTTCCGGCGTCGCCATCGTTGCCGCCGTTATTGCGGTCATGTGGGCACTCGCTGGCATTTATCTGGGCCGAACTTACAATCAGGCTTCCGGCGAGGCTTCGCCGGACACGACAAATACCGAAACAGTCCGGGAGACCTGAATTGCATCAAGTATGGATTTGCGACGCGGTGCGTACACCGATCGGTCGCTATGGTGGCGGGCTGTCGTCCGTCCGCACGGATGACCTGGGCGCAATACCGCTCAGCGCCCTGATCCAGCGAAACCCGAAGCTGGATCCTGCCGCCGTGGATGACCTGGTCTATGGCTGTGCCAACCAGGCCGGCGAGGACAACCGCAACGTCGCGCGGATGTCGGGGCTGCTTGCGGGTCTGCCGGTTTCGGTCCCGGCGGTGACGGTCAACCGGCTCTGTGGCTCGGGCATGAATGCCGTCGGCAACGTCGCGCACGCGATACAGTGCGGCCAGGCGGGGATTGGCATTGCGGGCGGCGTCGAATCGATGTCGCGGGCGCCCTTCGTGCTGGCGAAGGCCACCGCGGCCTTTGGCCGCAATGCCGAGATCTACGACACGACTCTCGGGTGGCGCTTCGTCAATCGCAAGCTGGAAGAACAGTACGGCGTCGATTCGATGGGCGAGACCGCTGAAAACGTGGCCGACGATTTCGGCGTCTCCCGCGAGGACCAGGACCGGTTCGCGTTGGCCAGCCAGCAGAAGGCAGCCGAGGCGATGGCGGCAGGACGGCTAGCCGAAGAAATCGTCGCGGTGCCGGTGCCGCAGCGCAAGGGCGATCCCGTTTTCTTCGACACCGATGAGCATCCGCGCGCCGATTCGTCGATCGAGGGTCTGACGAAACTTCGGCCGATCGTCCGGCCGGATGGCACCGTTACCGCAGGCAATGCCTCGGGAATCAATGACGGTGCCTGTGCGCTACTGCTTGCCTCCGACGATGCAGCGGCCGGGGCGGGCCTCGAGCCGATGGCCAGGGTCGTGGCCTGGGCGGCAGCAGGCGTGGAACCGCGGGTCATGGGCATCGGCCCGGTACCGGCGTCACGGAAAGTCCTCGCGCTGGCTGGCCTTAGCCTCGAGCAGATGGACGTCATAGAGCTCAACGAGGCTTTCGCAGCGCAGGGACTGGCCGTGCTGCGCGAACTCGGCACTGCCGATGACGACGAACGGGTTAATCCCAACGGCGGCGCGATTGCGCTCGGCCACCCCCTCGGCATGTCCGGTGCGCGCCTAGTCACGACGGCCGCCTACCAGCTGCGGCGAACGGGCGGCCGTTATGCCCTGTGCACGATGTGCATTGGCGTGGGGCAGGGTATCGCGATGGTGCTGGAGCGCGCATGACCGAAGCCCGGCCCGACGGCGAGTCGCGGAACCTGGCGCTGATCGCCGAACGCATCCGCTCGCGGCGCACGACCAAGCTGTTCCTGAAACAGGGGGTCAGCCGCACGCTAGTGCGTGATGCCATCGAGCTCGCACGCTGGGCGCCGAATCACCACCTGACCGAGCCCTGGCACTTCTACATGATGGGTCCTGAAAAGATCAGTGGCACGATCGAATTGATCGGAACGCTGATCGAGGAAACCAGAGGCGACTCCGATCTCGCGGAATTCAAGCGCGAATCGGCCGCGGCGGTTCCCGGTTGGCTGCTCGTCACCTGCAGCAAGTCGGATGATGAACTGTTACAACGCGAGGACTACGCCAGCGTCTGTTGCGCGGTTCAGAACCTGACTCTCTACCTCTCCGAGGCTGGCGTGGCGACGAAATGGACCACCGGGCTCGTCACACGCGACCCGCGTTTCTTCGCGCTGATGAACATCGACATGGACAAAGAGTTCGTCGTCGGCCTGATCTGGTATGGCTATCCGAAAATCCTGCCGACGCAGTCCAGGAAGGACGTCGCCGAGATACTGACCGAGACGGATTGACGGCCGGGGGCGGGGCGAAACGATGCGCGCTTTAACGGTTCGCCCGTGCGTCTTGCTGGTCCTCGCGCTCGCAGGTCGCGCGGCCTGTGCACAGTCCTGCCATGACTACCCGGACTTTGCTCTGCTGCCGGCGCCGTTGAATACGGCACCCGGCGCCGAGTACGCTGAATGGGCGCGTGCCTATCAGGGCATGCCCGGCATCGAGCGCATGGATAACGGTCGACTTTGGGCAGCCTGGACCTCAGGTGGCGTCAACGAGGGACCGTCCAACTACATCGTGCTGGTGACCAGTACTGACGATGGCCGCACATGGTCTCGCCCGGTGCTGGTCATCGACCCGCCCGGCAACGTCGCGGCTTTTATGCCGGTCCTGTGGCGCGATCCGGACGACCGCTTGTGGCTATTCTGGAACCAGGGATACGGCGCCTGGTGGGACGGCCGCGGCGGTGCATGGGCTGTCGTTGCCGATGGCGCCGACACGGTGAACCCCGACTGGGGCAGGCCCGGCCGCATCGCGGACGGCTGGCCCGGCGGCAAACCAACGGTTATCCGCAGCGGTGAGTGGCTGCTGCCGGTCTTCGTTTCTCACAGCCCCTCGAATCTCGGCGAGGAAAACGACTACTACCGATTGGGTCTGACCTCCTGCGTCGTCGAGGCCTTGGGCCACGATCTCGGTCGGTTGAAGGGGGCCAATGTCTACCGCTCGACCGATAACGGGCTGAACTGGCAATTCCTCGGCCAGGCGAACAAAGCGGGCGGGTCGAGCCGACCGGCGGACCGCGATCTCGTCGGGCACCTGGTCGTGGAACGCGGCGATCGTTCGCTGTGGATGCTGCTGCAAACCCCGCCGGGTATTGGACAGTCGGTGTCGATGGATGGCGGCACGACCTGGTCGGCGGTCGAGGACAGCGGCATCCGGCACCCGTTGAGCCGTTTCTTTATCCGCCGGCTCCGATCCGGTCGGCTGCTGTTGGTTCGGCACGACCCGCCTGCGGTCGATTATCCCGCCGACTGCGAAGATTGCGGGGAACGCAATCGCTCGCACCTGACCGCCTACCTGTCGGACGACGGTGGCAGCACCTGGGAAGGGGGACTGCTGATCGACGCGCGCGAAACGGTCTCGTATCCCGACGGTGTCGAGGCCGTGGACGGGCGCATCTTCGTCGTCTACGACCGCAACCGCTACACCGACCGCGAGATCTGGATGGCCGTGTTCACCGAGGACGACGTCCTGAGCGGATCCTGCGCAAGCTATGACTGCCGGCTGAGGGTGCCGATCAGTCGGCCGTGAGTCGGCGGCGTTCGAGGAACAACGGCGCCAGCAATAGCAGGAGCAAGGCCGCCGACCCGGACACGCCGATGAACACCACCATGTTCAGGATCGTCCCGTCGTAGATGGCGCTGTAAACGATTGCCGCGCCGGCGCCGACGAGATTCTGCAGCGTGCCGATGATCGAAGCCGCCGTGCCCGCAATCTCCGGTACCGGGTCCAGCGCAAGCGCCGTCGAATTTGGCAGCACCAGTGCGGTCGCGAACATGAACAGGCAGGCGTTGCCCCACAGCCACCAGAATGGCGCAGCACCCAGCCAGGCCATGACGAGCAACTGTACGCCGGTGATGCCCATCAGCGTTGTGCCGGTGCCTATCATCTGCAGCGCATCGAGGCGCTCGAGCAGCCAGCGATTGACGATCGAGCCAATGAGTACGGAAAGGCCAGTCATTGCGAACAGCCAGCCGAACAGGTCTACCGGGTAACCGTAGATCTCGATGATCAATGCGGCGGAGCCGCTGACGAGCGTCATGATTCCGCCAATCGCGGTCATGATGATCAGCAGCCCGTATACGCACTGGCGATGTGAAAAGAACGCTCTTGCGCTGTCGAAGAGCTGGCGCAGGATGTGTTGCCGCGGCCCCGGTGAATAGGTTTCGGTCAGCGACGTGTTAATGCCGTAAAGGACGAAAATGCCGGCGACGGTTGTAGCAGCGAATGCGGAGCGCCAGCCCAGCGTCGACACCAGGAAGGAGCCGACCAGCGGCGCGAGCATCGGCGCCAGCGTAAACACCATGACCATGACGGACATGAGCTTGGCCGCCTGTGTACCGCTCGAGATATCCCTGACGATCGCGCGCGCCAGTACCAATCCCGCGGCGGAGCCGAAGCCCTGAACGAAGCGCGCAACGAGCATGACCTCGATGCTGCCAGCCAGCCAGGTGACGATGCCGGCGAGCGTGAACAGACCGATCCCCGCATACAGGACGGGCATGCGGCCGACTCGGTCAGACACAAGGCCGAAAGGCAGCTGACCGGCCGCCATGCCCGCCATGAACACACCGACGACCTGCTGCCCGGTCGCCATACGTGTGCCGAGGTCGGCCACCAGATCCGGGATGGCCGGAAGGCTGATGTTGATCGCGAACGCCACCAGGCCTGTCATCAGGCCGAGCACGATGATGAATCGCCTGGACTTAGCGAGGTGCGAGTACATTCGGTTATTGGCCGGAGCGACTGGATTTCGGAGAATAGACAATTATCACGGCGCTTATCGAGTCATTCGATGATCGAATGGATGAAAATTGCTTTCAGGCGCGATGTTGTCGTGCGCGGCCTGAAAGTCGGCTTGCTGGTCGGCACCATCCTGACGGCGGTCAACCAGGGGGACCTGATCATTTCCGGAACGCTGACGCCGGGGCACGCGTGGAAAATTCCACTGACCTATATCGTTCCGTACTGCGTATCGACCTATGCCGGCGTAGCGGCGATTCTCGCCCAGCGCGACAAGCCGCCGGATTCAGGCTGCTGATTTGCCGGCCACGTAGAGATTGGCAAGCTCGTTGGTGCCGATCCAGTACGACAGCTCCTGCGGGTGGCTGATATCCCACACCGCCAGGTCGGCGCGCCGCCCGACTTCGAGTACGCCACGATCATCGAGACCCAGCGCGCGCGCCGCGTTACGGGTCACCCCGGCGAGGCATTCCTCCGGCGTCATGCCGAACAGGTCCGTGGCCAGCGTCATCGCGGTACGCAGGGAGCAGAGCGGTGAAGTGCCGGGGTTGCAATCGGTCGCCACCGCCAGCGGCACTCCGGCTTGCCGCAGCGTTGCGATCGGTGGCCTGCACGTCTCTCCCAGGGTCAGAAACGCTCCAGGCAGCATGACCGCCACGGTACCCGCTCCGGCCAGGGCCGCCACGCCCTCCGCAGATGTGTACTCGAGATGGTCAGCCGACAACGCGCCGTACTCGGCGGCCAGTGCCGCGCCGCCGCAATCACTCAGCTGGTCCGCGTGCAATTTGACAGGCAGGCCGTGAGTCTGCGCCGCTGAGAACACGCGCGCGACCTGCTCCGTCGAGAAGGCAATCGACTCGCAGTAGGCGTCGACGGCATCGGCCAGGTTCGCGCGGGCTATGGCGGGCAACATCTCCTCACAGACAAGGTCAATGTAGCGATCCTTGTCGCCGCGGTAGTCGGGCGGGCAGGCATGGGCTCCGAGGAAAGTCGTGGCAACCGTGATGTCGCACTCGGCACCCAGTCGGCGTGCCACTTCCAGAAGGCGCATTTCGTTTTCGGCGTCGAGTCCGTAGCCGGATTTGATTTCGACCGTCGCGCAACCTTCGAGTCGCAGGAGTTCGAGGCGGGTACGGGCTTCGGCCGCGAGTTCGTCATCGGCGGCCGAGCGGGTTGACCGGACGGTTGACATGATACCGCCGCCGGCGCGAGCAATGTCCTCGTAACTGGCGCCGGCCTTGCGCATGGCGAATTCCTCGGCCCGGTTGCCGGCGAAAACGAGATGAGT
>Ga0224502_10000772_pt1 | contig 10938 bp, 7 predicted proteins | sample SF_Oct11_sed_USG_5_FD_169104 | JGI IMG/M metagenome (GOLD analysis project Ga0224502, IMG submission 169104) | Sediment microbial communities from San Francisco Bay, California, United States - SF_Oct11_sed_USGS_13 | ecosystem: Environmental > Aquatic > Marine > Sediment | place: USA: California... | reverse complement strand
AGCAGCAAATACTTCCGCGTCTTCCTGCTGTAATGCCAGGATCCATCCGTAATTATTACTGCGCACATGCCCCAGGGCCGATTGCTTGTTTTGCATTTCAAACCGAGTGGTGATGGTTGTCCAGCCTTTTTTGCGATAGTTGGCTATTAGTGGATGGCTATTGAGGTTTTGGCGTTTGGCGACATATTGTCGATTGGGATGGAAGATTACATAACCCTTTTCATCCACAAGAAATGCATAGCCGGTTTTTCCTGTTTTCCATGTGGCGATATTTTTGGAAATGTCGTCTACGGTCATTGCGGCTGCCATGATACCAACTGTTTGGTTTTCTGATTTAATCGGCACCGCCAGAACAAGGGATGGTTTTTTAGAGGTTTTTCCGATCAGCGTCTGCCAGCTGAGGTTTTTGCCTCGCATAATACTCTTGTAATATTGTCGGTCTGAGTAATCTTTTAAGGGCACATCATCGTTTCTGGAGATGTTCATTCCATCGGTTCCGACGGTGAATACCAGGTACATCCATGGGTATTGTTTTTGAATGGTTTTTAAAATCGGCTTTTGTTGTTCTCCTTGCATGGAAATGATCTCTGGCAGTTTTGCCGCTGTGCGCAAAATGGAAACATTGTTGTTGACCCAGCCGTCGACCTGATTTCCCAGTCCCTGGGCCGTTTGCGCCATCAATTCCTCGGTATCTATCCGAATTCGATCGTTGGTTTCCCGCAGGGTGATTCCCCAGAATATGGCAAACGGCAACAAGCTGACGATAAGCATTACGGTAATAATTTTGCCGAACAGACCGAAGCGCACCTTCTGGCCACTGTAAAACGGGGGCGTTTCTCCAGCCAGTTCCTCAGCTTCCTGAGGCGGCGAGATCGGGCGTTCAACGAATCGTTCAGGCATCGGCGGCTCCCGAGATACTTCGGGCTCTGGTATTTCCTGAGGGCCTGAAGGTCTGCGGGGGGGTGCTGGTTTGGGTTTGGTTATGACCATGATGTGATTACAAACTTTGCATTTAACTTTGGCGCTTTCACCTTTCATTTTCGTTTCATCGACTCGATATTTTTTTCCACACGCGTCACAAATAATGTCCATCATGGGTTGTGCTCCTTAATTTAAGTTCGCTTTTTGTTTAAAATATCCATCATGGATTTCTTAAATTCGATCCGTTTTTTCTCATCGGGGATTTCATGAGAAAGGGTAGTTATCAATTCGGCAGCCTGGTGTACCGGAATTTCAGGGGCGGTTAATTCCATATCTGACACGACCTCTTCGATCAAAATTTCGGCCATCGGCCCTATGGTTTTGGATAGATTTATTTTGAGCGCTTGAAGAAAAATCTTATCCAGAACCGGAAGATCTTTTTTCACGGGTTCTATAAGTCCCTGTTCCAGTAACTTCGATAAGTTTTTTTTCAAAGTGACGTCTTGCATTTCCACTTCATCGGCGATCTGATACAGGCTCTTATTTTCATCAATAGCAATGAGTAAACGAATCATATCCGCATCCAAGGATATTTCATTGTGATCCTTACGAATTACTTTTCGGTAATAGTTCTCCAGATGGCCGGGTCTACCAATATCCATTTCTATTCCCATTGACTGTAAAAGAACGCGAATGGTTTAACTATATCTTTGCGTGCTGGGCACCTGCCTATAGTTGCCGATTTATGCGTTCCGGGATTAACAAGTTTATTTTATGTGATTGAAAACAAAAGAGAATGGCCGGTTACTCCCATTAAGCTTAATGATAAAGGCGATTTTATGTCAAGGAAAAAAATTATCATGATATTTGATACTTGGATTGTTTTATGGCGTTTGGAGGGCAAAAGAATCAGCCTGACTGCGGATAGCAGGCGCCTCGTAAAAACCGTTGAATCCTCCAGCAGCCGATTTCCCAGACCCGAACAGCTGATGGCATAGATCAACGCACGCTGAGTTCTTTATTTTTTATCAAGCTCTTGTTTTAGTTTTTTCTCCATTTCAGCAAAGAGGTTTTTCTTTTTTTCCGCCTGTTGGATTTGAATGGACTCAATTTTTTGCGAAAGGCCTTTTTGGGATTCTCGAAATTTTTTAAGCTCCGCTTCTAGCTTGCTCTCATTGTCACCGCGCGCAATTTCTTCAATTTTCAAAAAATCCCGGACAAACAGTCTGTTGCCGAAAGATCCTTGAACAACATCAATTATTCCCATTTGCATTAATTTTCTACAGAGGTAACTGCTGTGCTCAATTGACATCGATAGGATTCGACATATATCTTCTACAGTCGGCGGGGTGTTATTTTGATGTTCACAAACCCGGATGGCAGAAACAAAAAGGTGGGCATTTGTATATAAATCTTTGCTTTTGCTGTCCATAATATTTAGTTTTCGATCTCGTGTTTTTGCTTTGAAACATGGATTGAATCGCGGCTGGCTGTACTTGACATCAGCGCTGTAGCAGAGTAACATTTCCCTATGATTTGTCAAGTAACATGGTGTCACCGTGGATTTGTTCAACCGTATAATCGCGTGCAAGGCACCCGATTTGAAAACACCCAATCGCCTTTCTCGAGCAACCGCTGGATTTCAATAATCCTTTTCCGACCCGCAAGGAGGAGACAATCATGACTGAAATTGTTGAAGTAAAGGCAAGACAAATACTGGACTCACGAGGCAATCCAACTGTTGAGGCTGATGTGATGGTCGCATGCGGTGCGGTCGGAAGAGCTGCTGTACCTTCTGGAGCTTCTACCGGAAAACGGGAAGCGCTGGAACTGCGTGACCGGCGCTTAAAACCTTTTGGGGGTAAAGGCGTGACCACCGCCGTAAAAAATATCCTGACTAAGATTGCGCCGGCTATAGAGGGCATGGATGCCGCGGATCAGGCCCTACTGGACAAGCGGATGATTGAGCTTGATGGCACTTCCAATAAATCTAAGCTGGGTGCCAACGCAATTCTGGCTGTATCCATGGCGGCGGTTCGTGCTGCCGCTGCGGCTTATGGTTTACCCCTTTATCGATATCTTGGCGGTATCAATGCCAGGTACCTGCCGGTACCGATGATGAATATCATCAATGGCGGGGCGCATGCGGCCAACAATCTGGATATTCAGGAGTTTATGATTATGCCCCTCGGTGCCGATTCGATTGCCCAGGCGGTTCAGATGGGAGCGGAGACATTTCAGCAGCTGAAAAACATCCTCAAAGGCCAGGGATTCAACACGGCCGTAGGCGACGAAGGCGGTTTTGCGCCCGATCTTGAGTCGAACGAGGCCGCTATTCAGAATATTCTGCAAGCCATTGAAGCTGCCGGTTATAAACCCGGCAAAGATATGGGCCTGGCTCTGGATGTGGCTGCCAGTGAAATATTCAAAAGTGGTAAATACATCTTAAAATCCGAAAACAAAAAGCTCAATGCGCGTCAGATGATCGACTATTATGAAGGACTCATCGATAAGTATCCGATTGTCTCCATTGAAGATGGACTTGCCGAAGGGGATTGGGATGGATGGAAGATTATGACCGATCGGCTGGAAAGTACCGTCCAGATTGTCGGAGATGATATATTTGTGACCAATCCCAAGATTTTTACTAAAGGTATCGAACAGGGCATTGCTAACTCGATCTTGATCAAGCTAAACCAGATCGGAACGGTCACCGAGACCCTTGACGCCATCGAGTTGGCCAAACAGGTAGGGTATACCACCGTGATTTCGCATCGCTCCGGTGAAACTGAAGATACGTTTATTGCCGATCTGGTCGTTGGCGTCAACGGCGGCCAGATAAAGACGGGCTCCCTGTCACGCAGTGACAGGGTGGCTAAATACAATCAGCTGATTCGAATTGAAGAAGACCTCGGGGCGGCTGCTTTTTTTTCTAAGGAACTGTTCTAACTCCGAAAACCCGGTCTTCTGGGCCAGAACAGAGATCATAGGCCTTGCCGTAATCGAATTCCATTATTCCATTGGTTTTTGAGCGGCAAACACCAGCCCTCTGGGGTGAAATCAAAGCCTGACCCTTATGGCCAGGATTATTGACTTTAATAATATGACTGTACGATCCAAAAAAAAATTCGGATATATCTTCTGCCTGTTCATTGTCGTTCTGTATGCCAAGGTTATTTGCGCCTATGTGCTTCAGGGCCCTCACATCATTGAGCTGATGACCGAGAAACTGGGGGAAGCAGAAAGTTTGTTTGTTTCCCAAAAAGTGGTTTTTTACATCATCCCGCCTCAGCCCGAATCTCCCGGTGAAAACGGGGGTGTCGGGGATGCAACCGCTGCGGCAAATCCTGCGGACCATCAACAAGCGACACCTCCATCCGATGAGACCGATGTGCTTGATTCTGATTCTCTGATTGAAAATGACAGCCCTGATGATGTCAAAGATTCAGCAAATCCTCCAGACGATCAGCAGGCCCTGCCGGATCAATCTGCTTTCGCTTCTGTACGGACCGAGACCATTCAATTAGACGAGTCATTGCGGTATGTGTTTTCTGAAGCCTTTCGTGCAGACAGCGTCTCTGATGATAATCAGCGAATTTATGTTTTTAGGGACGGCCAGACGCTTACGGTGATTGATGGTGTCATTTCAAGCGGCGCGGGGACGCGATTTGACCTTTATAAGGATCTGCTATTGTTTCGGTCTCGTGAGGTGCTTTCCGAAAGGCTGTCGGATCTGGGGATCGATATTTCTTTATCCAGTTTGGGAAAATTTGAAGGGCAACCTGCTTTTGTGGTGGGGGCTGAATATCCGGATGAGACCCTTCCGCAAGTGTGGATTCATATGGAAACATTTCAGCCCTTACGTATGCTAATCCCCAGTGGCAGTGCTTCGTACAGCACCGATTTTCTGGAAATCAGATATTCGCAATGGCAAAAAATTGGCAAAATATGGTATCCGATGCGGGTTGAGTTTATTCAGGATGGCGCAACCGTTCGGACCATTGAGGTTAATGGTTATCAGGTCGACCCTGATTTTTCAAAAGACGTATTTGACATTGCGCGTCTGAAATTGGAGTATCGCGAACCCGTTCTAACCCCGGATCTTCCGGATGAAACCGATGGCTTAAGCGAGGTTCAAAAAACCATCGAGAGATTTAAAAAAATATTTGAATAAGAGCTGCAAATTGAAATTTGAGTTCTCAGGACCGATTTTAATATTGCAATTTAGCCCGATTTTTGAGACATTATATAATAAGATATCGCCTCTGTAATCCATACCCTTAGAAAGGCAGGGAACATTTTCAAAATTTGCACAACCCAAAAATTGCGAGTTGCCGTCAATGAAAGGCCCTTCGGGCATTGCACCAAGGGCTTTTTCTCTTTTTTACCCCATGTGACGGGTCATTAAACCTTTAACTCGAACTGACAGAGAGGAGAAGATGGCGAAGGAAACAAAATTTATTTTTGTAACCGGGGGTGTGCTTTCATCTCTGGGCAAAGGGCTTGCATCGGCCGCGATCGGAGCGTTGCTTGAAAGCCGGGGCCTGACCGTGACCATTCAAAAACTGGATCCTTATATAAATGTGGATCCGGGAACGATGAATCCCTTTCAGCATGGTGAGGTGTTTGTGACCGATGACGGAACAGAAACCGATCTTGATCTGGGGCACTATGAACGCTTCACCCACGCAAGATTGGGCAAAGATAGTAACTTTACCACCGGTAAAATTTATTATTCCGTCATTACCAAAGAGCGTAAAGGGGAATACCTGGGTGGAACCGTCCAGGTTATTCCGCACATCACCGATGAAATCAAAAACAGTATCAAATTGGCCGCCGACGATGTTGATGTGGTCATTGTCGAAATTGGGGGTACCATCGGCGACATTGAAAGTCTGCCATTTTTAGAGGCGATCCGACAATTTAGAGCGGATGTGGGCAAAGAAAATTCGCTTTATATTCATCTGACCCTGGTACCCTATATTGGCACCGCGGGTGAAGTTAAAACCAAGCCGACCCAGCACAGTGTCAAAGAGCTGAGAAGTATCGGCATCCAGCCCGACATTCTTTTATGCCGCACCGATCGGTTCCTGTCCAAAGACATCAAAGCTAAAATTGCCCTCTTTTGCAACGTCAGTGTTGAAGAAGTCATCACTGCAAAAGATGTGGATCATATTTACGAAGTTCCCCTCATCTTTCATCAAGAAGGTTTGGATGACAAGATTGTTGAGTTGCTCAATATCTGGACGCGGGCCCCTCAACTGGATAACTGGGAGGAACTTATCCGTAAAATCAAAGCACCCAAACATTCGGTCACGATTGCGGTGGTGGGGAAATATGTTGATCTCACCGAATCATATAAAAGTCTGAATGAAGCGCTGTATCACGGAGGGATCGCCAACGATTCTAAGGTCAATCTGAATTTCGTTGATTCCGAGAGACTGGACAGCGAAACATGCAATCAGATGCTGGCCGATGCGGACGGGATTCTGGTACCCGGTGGATTTGGGGAACGTGGTATTGAAGGCAAAATATGCGCTGCCAACTTTGCGCGGATCAACAACGTGCCGTATTTTGGCATTTGTTTGGGCATGCAAACTGCCGTCATTGAATTTGCACGTCATGTCGCTGGCTTGGAAAACGCGAACAGCTCGGAGTTTGATCCCAATACACCGCATCCGGTAATTTACCTGATGCGTGAATGGTTTGATGAAAGGAGCCAGACTGTCGAAAAACGAGATGATTTATCCGATAAAGGCGCCAGCATGCGGCTGGGCGCTTACAGCTGTCGTCTTGAAAACAATTCGATGGCCTCCAAAGCATATCAAAAAGAGGAAATTTCCGAGCGGCATCGCCACCGCTATGAATTCAACAACGCGTTTTTGGATCGGTTGAAAGAAAAAGGGATGGTCATCAGCGGCATTTCACCCAACGGTGAACTGGTGGAGATCATCGAAATCGGTGGTCATCCGTGGTTTCTGGGATGTCAATTTCATCCGGAGTTCAAATCGCGACCGATGGAGCCGCATCCGCTATTTCGAGATTTTATCGAAGCATCTTTGAAGAATTCTCAACTGCAGAACCGTCCGTGAGGTCCGCCTCGCGGAATTTCTACCTGAATTATGCCCCGCTTCGCGGGATAAAGCATCTAATTTTATGATACCAAGGGGCTCCTCATGAAAAGTAATGAGATCTGGAATGTCGGGGTCTATTTTGTTCGGTTGGTCTTTTTATTTGTAAACGCCTCCATGGTCTGTTGGGCACATTCCGGGCAGTAACTGGATGTGATATCCAGCTTGGCTTTTTCATGAATAAATTGCTCGACTGAAACCCAATCACCTTTGCCGGGCTCTGTTTGACGGTCATCTCTGATTTTTTTGCACACACAACACATTGGCAGAATGTTCTGATAAATTTCTATTTTGCGTGCAAGCTCTCTTTTTTCTAGACAATGATTAACTCTGTAAAGCAGTTCTGCGGATTCGCACGGTTTTAGTAAATAATCGTCGGCTTCTTGCCGTAAGGCTTCAATAGCGGATTTCATATCGCCATAGCCGGTAAGGATAATGACCATGGTGTCAATTTTTAATGCTTTGGTGTTTTTCAAAACCTGAATTCCATCGGTATCTTCCATGACCAGATCGGTGATCACCAGATCAAAATTGTTTTCCTGCAGCACTTGCAGGGCCTTATCTCCGCTATCGGCTTTGGTCACCTGAAAACCCTGGCTTTCAAGATCCGCTCCAATACCTTCCAAAATATACGGATCATCATCTACCAGCAAGATACTGTATTTTTCCATAGCATTCGATCCTCTCAAGGTCGGCGGGTGGTTTGAGGCGAGGAAGAATTTAAAAGGAGTTGGTCTGGACACAGCATAAACGGTTTTTTTAATTTTCCAAACATTTTCATGATTCCAGCAGGTTGTACCGGCTGATAAGGCGCGATAGGTAGGTTCTTTGAATACTCATTTGTTTGGCTGCTAAACTTCGGTTGCCGCCGGTATGTCTTAAATTCAACACAATGAACTCCTTTTTAAACATATCCGTCGCTTCTTTTAGCGTTAATCCTACCTTCATCCCCGGATAACTCGGCTTGGAGGCAAATTGAGGCAAGTCTTCAGGAAAAATATCTCGGCCATTTCCCATAACAACGGCTCTTTCAATGGCGTTTTTCATCTCCCGCACATTGCCGGGCCAATCATATCGAAGCATGGCATTCATCGCCTTTTTGGATATCTTCAGATGCGACTTACCCCTTTCGCGCTTAAAAATGTTTAAAAAATAATCGGCCAACAAAGGGATATCTTCTTTTCTCTCCCTAACGGGGGGCATTTGAATTTGGACAACATTCAGCCGGTAGTAAAGGTCTTCCCGAAACCTTCCTTCATTAACATCTTCGACGATATTGCGGTTGGTCGCTGCGATGACGCGGACATCCACCGGGATTGATTTATTGCCGCCCACACGGTAAAAAACCCCTTCCTGCAAAATGCGAAGCAGTTTGGATTGCATACCCGGGCTCATCTCGCCAATTTCATCAAGAAAAATAGTGCCTTTGTCTGCGAGTTCAAATTTTCCAATCTTGCGGCCGGCTGCACCGGTAAAGGCGCCTTTCTCATGGCCGAAAAGCTCATCTTCAAGCAACGTCTCCGGCAAAGCGGCACAATTAAGCACAATCATCGACTCATCTTTTCTAACCCCCACCCGGTGAATCAGACGTGCAAGCAATTCTTTGCCGGTGCCGCTTTCTCCTAAGAGTAAGGTGCTGGCTTTTGAATTGGCGACTTTGACTGCATCGCTGATGACCTTTCGCAGCGCCGGACTTTCACCGACCAACTCGTATTTAAGATGCAGTTCTTCTTTGAGGTCTCTGATTTCTTTTTTATCGTGTTCGATTTTACGCGCATTGCCGATCCCCACCGCGGCAAGATCAGCAAAAACGGATAGGATTTTTAGATCGGCATCGGTGATAGCGCTGCCGTCGGCTTTGTCAATAATTTCAACCACACCGATTGTCTCCCCCCGGACTTTCATGGGAACACAGGCAATCGAGCGGGTTTCAAAGCCGATGCTTTCGCTGATTTCCTTATACCAGCGCGGATCCTCTGAAACATTGGGGATGAGAAGGGATTCGCCCGTCTGGGCCACATGTCCCGCGATGCCTTGACCCAGATCGATTTCAAACTGTTTGACATCATCCTTTTTTTCGCCGGTGGCGACTTTGAAATATAGCTTTTGGGTCTTGGGATCCAAAAGCAATAACGAACTGGCTTTTGCATCCATCATCCGTGTGGCCGTTTCAATAATCAGCTCAAGAAGCTGGTCAAGATCCTGAACCGATGAAACCCAGGTGGAGATTTCCTTCAAACGATCGATAGAAATATCGGTGTGCTTCAGGTTGTTATCCATTTTTATACACTATGTTATATTTTAACTGTCCGCGCTTTGATTTTTTTAAGTACCGCAAAAGACCCAAAGGGTACATATCCACTTTAGTATACAAATTATAGCATAGTTCGGTTTGATGTCAATTTTAATAAAGATTATTGTGCACTTTTTTTAATATATGCTGAATCGCATTGGCGGTCGAAAATTTGATGGATGGTGGGTTGGTATTGCGGCCGCACTTCCTTATTTCGGAACATTATTATGGGAAACGGTATAAAAAAAGCTGAACGGTTGAAGTTACGAGAATTTAGGCGCTTACGTGTGATGCGATAAATTCACCCACCTTTTCAGCGGATCTTCCAAACAACTCCTCGACTTCGATGAGTTCAAGCAATTGATCCTCCCAGGTGATGCTGTTTTCCTGGACTATATTTTGGATGTGTTCGTACTTTCCGCCCAGGGCCTTGATTTTGGCACCCAGCGGGATGTTTTCTTTAAAAGTAACATGCAACAGAACCAGATGTTCGATGATGCTCGGTGAAGTCGGTGAACTGGAAAGGATCGGTATTGCCACGAGGCTGCGCGCGTCTTTGCGTCCTTTGCCGATATAAACATTACCCTGTCTGACAATGATGCGTTTGGTTCCTTTCAACTGGGCATCGGTTTCAACCCGCGAAGGGATCTTCTTAACGGCGCCTCTTTTAGCGACAACGTTTATCGTGGTTTCAGCAACCGGTTCTCCCAAAAGATTTAATCCTTCTATCCGATAGAGGATGGAGCCGGTAATCTCGTGGATGATATCCTGCAATTTTTTCAATACAATAATATTGCGGGCGGTTAACTGAGAAATGCTGATTTTTTCCGTTGTCAGGGCATCAAATAAAATTCCTTCCATGCGTTCACTCATGCGGCTGGTTCCAACAGTGACGGTTTTGGCCTGGTGTTTAATTGCATCCACCGGGCGTGCCAGATAATTAATGGCGCCCCCCAGGCATTTAAACATCTCATTGAGCATATTGGTGGCGGTGCCCTTCTGGCTAAAATCAAGCTCAAAGTCCGAAACCGGCAATCTTCCTGATAAATATTTGAGTAAAAGGGTTAAATCCGAGGTGGCGTCAAAGCCGATCGCAGAAGGAAACTGTTTATCCGCTCTTTTTCTTCTAAATTCTTTATCAAAATGGGCCACCTTCTCCTGGAATGGTTTTTCAAGAATAATTTCGTAGATATCCAATCCGTCTTTGGCATATGCATCAATGGTGTTTTGCAGGTCTTCGTGGAATCGGTATAAAAACCGCGAGCCGCCATGGATGGCCAGGGCGGCATAATATCCCCAGATATGGCCGACAAGCGTGGTTAAAATGGGGGCCAGATGTTCTTGAACCGGCGGGACCTGAAAAACATCGGCGGCATAAGGAAAAAAACGGTCTTCGCCTTCATTTGCGATAACGACCGGGGTTGCCTTGTGGGCTTTGAAAATAGCCGTATCCTTTATGATATCGCCGATAACCGTACTTCTTGAGCCTGCGGCACACACGATGATCAGCGGCTCTGATGACAGGTCAATGTGTTTTTTGTCCTCTACGTAATCCGAGGAGATCGTTTTATAGCAAAGCTCGCTGAGTTTGAT
>Ga0224502_10000770_pt1 | contig 10945 bp, 9 predicted proteins | sample SF_Oct11_sed_USG_5_FD_169104 | JGI IMG/M metagenome (GOLD analysis project Ga0224502, IMG submission 169104) | Sediment microbial communities from San Francisco Bay, California, United States - SF_Oct11_sed_USGS_13 | ecosystem: Environmental > Aquatic > Marine > Sediment | place: USA: California... | reverse complement strand
CTCCTGATGGGCGTTGCGGTATGGTTTCTCATTAATAAGTTGCAGTCCTTTGGTTTTGAGACGGTCCAATTCGGCTTGGATATCATCGACTTCCAATGAGATATGATGGATACCCTGCCCTCTTTTGTTGATAAATTTGGCTATCTGTCCTTCAGGGGTAGTGGATTGGAGGAGTTCCAAATCGGTTTCGCCAAGAGAAATAAAAGAAAATAACAGCTCTCCGAATTGCTCTTGAGCGGATACGGAAAGATCGAACGTTTCATCGAAAAAGGCCCGGGCTTCCGCCAGATTGTCAACGGCCAGACCAACGTGACTTATTTTCTTAATCATTACCGAACTCCTTGTGTTTCGCGTATGCAGGCTTTTTAAAGATCCTTGTTCACGGATACGGGCAGGGGCCGCGCCAATGGCTGGATCTGAGAAGGATTGATGCCATCTCGTTAATAATAAAGCACTGAATTATATATATCCCTTAAAGATGTCAAGACAAACTCGGAGGTGAGTAATGGAATTTTTTAAAAACCTGACCGTTCTGTCCCTGGAACAGGCAACGGTCCTGCCCTATTTAACATATCGATTGGCTCATGACGGAATTAATGTTATCCGGCTGGAACACCCCGTATATGGAGACCCGAACAGAATGGTTGGCTGGAATCTGTTAAATGAAGAGCGCATGAACACATATTACCTCTGTATCAACTCCGGCAAAAAAGCCATGACGCTCAATCTGGCGGACCCCGAGGGTCAAAAAATCTTCCATAAACTAATTCAGGAATTAAAAGTTGACATCTTTGCCACCAATCAGCTTCCGCGCAACTATGAAAAACTGGGGATCGACTATGAGACAATAAAAGCGCTCAAGCCGGATATCATCTGGCTGGGTATCACGGGTTTCGGTCCACAGAGCAATGAGCCGGCCTATGATCCAATCTTGCAGGCCAGATCGGGCCTGATGGACCTGACCGGTGAAAAGGAAGGCGAACCCTATGTAACCGGCATTCCGCTTCCCGACATGGGCACCAGTGAACACTGTTACGGGCTGGTAATGAAAGCGCTTTACAAACGCGAGGTCACCGGTGAGGGCTCCTGCATGAATATGTCCATGTATGAATCTTCCCTGTCCTGGATTACCATTCCCATTACCTTTACCAGTTTGGGACGTACGATCACCCGCCGGGGCAATACCCATGAATTTTTCGCCCCTCTATCCGTTTATAAAACAAACGATGGCTATATCTACCTGGCAGTGGGCAATGACCGCCAATGGAAAGCAATGGTGTCCCAGGAGATCTTTCAGTCACTCGATAAACCCGAATACGAGACCAACGCGGGTCGAATCGGAAACGTCCCGAAGATGAACAGTGCCATCAATGCGATTACAAAAAATCATTCATCGGCGAAGCTGATCGAGTTGTTTAATGCCATCACGGTCCCGGTAAGTAAAATAAATTCAATTCCCGAGGTGCTGGCAGATCCCCTGGTGCAGCAACGTCTTTTATCTGCTGAGGACCCGGTAACCGGTACAAAAATCACGATGCCCCCGGCCCCCAATCTGACACCTTACCTTGAGGGGTTGAACCGCCGGCTTTCATTTCCGCCACGATTCGGTGAGCACAACAAAGATATCATTGGTGGGATTCTGGGATATTCGGATGACGAATTGGAGCAGTTTAAGGAGCGCAAAATCATTTAGCAAGGGAAAGCGCTTCTTATCTTTTCATCAAGGCTTCATTTTTTTGGCCGCATCCTCAACCGCCTCAACAATTTTGGCATAACCGGTGCAGCGGCAGATATTACCGGATAGCGCCTGGCGGATCTCTTTTTCTGTGGGATTGGGATTTTTATCTAAAAATCCCTTGGTGGTCATCACCATGCCCGCAGTGCAAAATCCACACTGCACCGCCCCTTTGTCCAAAAATGACTCCTGAATCGGATGCAAATCGCCGTCGGTGCTTTCCAATCCTTCAACGGTCGTAATTTCTTTTCCTTCAGCATCCACCGCCAGCGTCAAGCACGAACTGACCGGCAACCCGTCCAACAATACCGTGCAGGAACCACACACGCCCATATCACAGGCTGTTTTTGTTCCGGTTAAATCCAGCTTACTGCGCAATACATCAGCCAAAAATTCATTTGGCCGTAACGATATCCGGTATTTGTCACCATTGATAGATAACTCCACATCTCGCTGATCCATATCTGCTCCCCTCTTCTCGTGTCGAGTCCCGCAAGCAATTTACAAAACACTATTTTGATTTAGGTGTCAGGAATAAGTAGGTTTCAGGTGTCGGGTGTCAGGAAGATACAGAGGACAGAGCACAGAAAAGAGATGACAGAAGACAATTGGCAGACTGTTTTCTGTCATCCGTCATCTGCTTGCTGACACCCAGCACCCATTTTGGCCTGACACCTGACACCTGAACACTGAAACCATATTCATTTCGACTTTTGTAACATATTTACGGGACATGATACTAGCTTGAACTTGACGCCCTAGAATAGGCCTCTGCAAACACCCGTTGCAAAAAAACGGCTGCTATCTGCTTTTTATAATCCACCGTAAAATTGTACTCTTCAACCGGATCAATTGTGGCCTTGATGATATCACCGATCTTTTGACGAATATCCGGATGATCTTCTTTGCCTGTTAAAAATTCTTCAGCCTCTTCAAGTCGCAAGCAGCGGTTGCCCACGCCACTTAGACCAATCCGGGCTGTGCGAATTGTCTTTTTGTCTTCTGCTAAATCGATAAGGACCGCCACTCCCGGCATGGCTTTGTCCATGGCTTTGCGAACCTCAAAGCGGGTATAAAAACCTTTGGCTGTCTCAGGCGGAAGCGGCACAATGATCTCCTTTAGGACCTCGCCGGACTCCAGTATGGTTTCAAAATAATCTTTAAAGAAGGCGGCCAGTTCAATTTCCTGCTCACCGTTACTGCCCATGACCACCACCTTTGCTTCGAGGGCCAGCAGTGCCGGTGCCGCATCGGAAGTTGGGTCCGCATGTGCCAGGGTGCCGCCTATCGTAGCCATGTTGCGAATGCGATTGGTGGCTACGTAGCCCAGGGCTTCTGAAAGCAGCGGCAGCTTTTCCTCGACAAGGGGCGTGCCCTTTACCTCATTATGGGTGGCCAGCGGCCCGATGCGCACCGTTCCATTGTTTTGTTCGATGTATTTTAGCCCCGGAATTTTTTTGATATTGACCAGTGCCTGGGGAAAATAAAGGTTTTGCTTCATCAAAAGCAAAATGCCGCACCCGCCCGCCAGCACGCGAACCTCTTCACCGGATGCCAGTGTCTGCACTACTTCTTCAAGGCTTTTGGCCTCGAAATATTCAAAGGACTGCATTTAAACCTCCTTGGCCGCTGCCATGTCCGCTGCAGTTTTCTCGATTTCGGTCTTAAGTTTTTGACTGAACTCTTTCATCATTTGTTTGGCCTTGCCCTTGATCACACTGCGTCCCAGGGTTGCCAATTTGCCCATCAACGTCACTTCACTTTTATATCGCACCTCTGTCCGGGTTGCGGATACGTCAATTAACTCCATGGTATTGACCTGCTTTAGCCGGCTGGCAATCTTGCTGTCCTTGCCTTCAAAAACAGATGTCAGACGTACCGGTTCCTCCGCTTCCGTAATTTTGACACCCAGATTAAAAGTGGCCGACAGGAACCCCACCCGGGTTTTAACCCGCACTGAATAGGTGTCCTCGGATTCTGCAACAACCTGTTCCACTCCGGGAACGCAGCGACTCATCTTCTCCGGATCCCAAATATATGCCCATACGGCGGGCCGCGAGGCTTCGATTAAAAAATGGTCCTCAAAAATCATTTAGATAATCCTCTTTGCGTTCGAATCGAATTATATCAACCGGTCAAACAGTCGGGCCTCTCGAATCCACACGATCCTATCACGTTTTTTTCTTTTTAATGATCGCTTGATAAACCTTCTCCGGCGTCATGGGCAAAGAATAGAGGCGTACACCCACCGCATCATAAATGGCATTGGCGATAGCGGGCGCAAGTGCGATAGACGCACATTCACCAACTCCTTTGGCGCCGAAAGGTCCTTCCGGATCATCGGTTTCCACCATCTTGATCTGAAGCGGCGGTGCGTCAAGGCTTGTCGGCAGATGGTAATCGGCAAACGTCGGATTGATGACCCGGCCCTCCTCAATCTCACTCTCTTCAAACAGGGCGTAACCCAATCCCATAACAACGCCACCTTCAATCTGGCCTTCGAGCCCGACGGGATTAATGGTCTTGCCGATATCGTGGGCCACCGAGGCATTGATGACCGCGACCTGTCCGGTTTCGGTATCCACTTCAACTTCCACCGCCTGACCGGCAAAAGTATACGCCGCCGATACATTTCCGTGCGAATCCTTGGGGCTCAGCAGGGTTGTCGGTGGATCATAAAATCCTTTTCCGATAATGAGATCCCCGCCGCTCTGGAAGTGTTTTCGCCGAACCACTTTTTCAAAGGGCATGCCCTTGCTCGGTGCATCCTTTGGGAATACAACGCCGTCATAAATATCAAGATCCTCGGGTGATATTTCGAAAACTTCCCCGGCGGCCTCCAGCAGCTGATTGCGGGCATCGCGGGCGGCAAATAATGCGGCATTGCCGCCGATGAAGGTCGTCCGACTGGCGTGACAGCCAACATCCCAGGGCGTGACATCGGTATCGTTATTTACCAGGGATATGCGGTCATAGGGTACACCCAGGACATCCGCCACGATTTGGCAAAGAGAGGTATCGGAGCCCTGCCCGATCTCGGAAGCCCCCGTCAAGAGAAAAACATTGCCGAAATCATCGATTTTAACAATGGCCCCACAGCCATCGGATCGATAGATGCGAGATCCGCCGCCGACATGCCACATCCCGGCCAGACCGATACCCCGCACTTTATTGGGCGCCGGTGAAGTTTGTTTTCCCCGTTTTTCCTTCCACCCGATTCCTTCCGAAGCCGCATCCAGACATTCAATGTATCCGCAACTGGTAATCCCGATGCCCTGCTCGGTGGTTTTGTATGGCTCATTGGCATTGATTTTGCGAAATTCGACTGCATCCATCCCCAATTCTTCAGCCAGCATGTCCATTTGGGACTCAAGCGCAAAGTGAGCCTGGGGATTACCGTAACCGCGCATCGATCCGCAGATCGGCATATTGGTATAAACGGGTGTGCACAGGAAATCGATATGCGGCACTTCATAAAATGAACCAAACGTTTGAACCATTGTCCAGGAGGAAAGCGGCCCCCAGGAAACATAAGCGCCGGCGTTCATTAAAATATCGACTTTACGCGCCATCAGTTTACCGTCTTTGGTAGCGCCGTGCTTCAAGGTAATCTGAGCCGCCTGCCTTTTGCAGGCAATGCTGAATTCTTCTTCCCGCGTAAATACAATTTTAACAGGTCGGGCGGCTTTTTGGGCCAGCAGCACCGTAATGACCTCAAAGGCGTACATGTCGAGTGCTTTACCAAAAGCGCCACCGATAGTCGGCTGCAGAATACGAATGTCGCGACCGTTGATGCCCATGGCATCGGCGATATCCCGTTGCAGGATGAACGGTACCTGAGTTGGCGACCAAACGGTAAGTCTGCCGGAGGCATCAAAAGAAGCCGCACAAAAATAGGTGCCCATGGTGCAATGCTGCATATGCTGAAGATGATAGGTTTCCTCCAGCACGATATCGGATTTGGCAAAGCCGTCTTCAATGTCCCCCTTGCGGTAGGTGCGGCAAATTTCATCAATGCGGTTGGACTTGCGCCCTTCGTGAAGAATCGGGGCCCCCTCGGCCAGCGCCTCTTCGGGCGTAAAAACAGCGGGAAGCTCTTCATAGTCGACTTCAATTAACGCAAGGGCTTCTTCGGCGGCTTCTTCAGACTCCGCTGCCACCGCCGCTATCTCGTCACCCGCCCAGCGCACGATCCCTTTATTTATGGGCATATTATCCTTGATAAAACCGATTCGAATATCGGGGATGTCGTCTCCGGTCAGGATAACCCTGACACCGGGTACCCGCTTGGCCTTGCTGGTATCAATTGAGCGGATTTTTGCATGAGGGTACGGACTGTAAAGGATTTTTCCGGCGAGCATTCTGGGCAGAACAAGATCCTGGCCGTAAATGGCACGCCCGGTAACCTTTTCACGGCCGTCTTTTTTACGAAGTCTTTTCCCAATATAATTCAATGATGTCATCTAACCCGTTCCCTTTCCGCACGCTTGCCGTTATCTTTCATATTTCAAGTTCAGAAAATCTTGTATGCCGATGAATTCATGATTCGTTCAGGAAGGCGGGGACACATTTTCCTGGATATAGTTGACGATTTCCTTCAGTGGGGTTCCGGGTAAAAATACTTTTTTTACACCCATCTCAACCAGTTCTTGAACGTGACGCTTCAAGATAATGCCGCCCACCAGTATTTGGATATCCGCCCGGCCTTTTTCTTTTAGCCCCTGGATTATCTTTGGGGCCAGGACCAGATGATCACCGGCCAAAAAACTGAGACCCAGCAAATCCACGTCTTCCTGTACGGCAGCCTGGATAACCTGGTCCACGCTTTGCCGGATTCCGGTGTAGATCACCTCCAAACCTGCATCCCGCAAGGTACGGGCAACAATTTTTGCGCCGCGGTCGTGACTGTCGAGCCCAACTTTCGCGATCAGAACACGCGTCTTATTTTTTTGCATAGATTGTTTCCCGTTTCTCGGATTGCGCTTTTAAATATAAATAGGCGGGCTGTACTCCCCCCATTTTTTTCGCATGACGCCGCATATTTCGCCAAGACTGGCGTAGCATTGGACAGCATCGATGATATACGGCATCAAGTTTCCGTTTTGATCGATGGCACGATCCAACTCCTGCAAAGCCTGATCGACCTGATTTGCATCCCTTTTGGTTTTTACATGTGCCAGTTTTTCTTGTTGAATTTTCTCAATCCGTTGATCGTATTCAAATATATCCTGCTGCTCAACATCTTCTTCCTCCGGCATCACGAACTTATTCAGACCCACGATGACCTTCTCACCGCTGTCCACCTTGCGCTGAAATTCAACACTGGACTCCTGAATCTCTCTGAAGACAAAACCGTTTTCAATGGCTTTGAGCATCCCTCCCATTTCATCGATTTTGTTTAAATATTCCGCGGTTCGCTTTTCGATTTCATCGGTTAAGGCTTCGACGTAATAGGAACCGGCCAGGGGATCAATCGTGTTGCAAAGACCGCTCTCGTGGGCCAGGATCTGCTGGGTCCTTAACGCCAGGCGAGCGGAGTCTTCGGTCGGAATGGCATAACCCTCATCCCAGCAGGCCGTATGAATCGCTTGATGGCCGCCCAAAGCCCCCATCAGGGCATGCATGGCGATACGAACAATATTATTCTGCGGCTGCTGGGGCGTCAAAGTTGATCCGCAAGATCCGCTGTATGTCCTGAACAAACAGCTCTTGGGGTTTTTGGCCTTAAAGCGTTCTTTGACAATTTTTGCAAACATACGTCTGGCAGCCCGGTATTTGGCCACTTCCTCGAATAAATCCCGGTGGCATGACAGGCTGTAAGACAATCGAGGCGCAAAATCATCCACATCCAGAACGCGTTCCAGCGCATTCTCGATATAGAGGATCGCATCTGCCAGGGTAAAAGCCAGTTCCAGGATGGCATTTGCACCGGCTTCTCTGAAATGATATCCGGTGATACTGAGGGTGTTCCACCTGGGAACATGTTTGTAACAATACTCAATCACATCCATGGTCAGCTTCAGGCTCGGCTCCGGCGGGAAGATATAGGTTCCTCTGGCAATAAATTCTTTTAAAATATCGTTCTGGGTGGTGCCCATCAACTTTTCTTTGGAGACACCCTGCTTCTCCCCGACGGCGATGTACATGGCCAACAAAACGGTGGCCGGCGAATTGATGGTCATGGAGGTTGAAACCCGGTCTAACGGGATATCATTGAAAATGATCTCCATATCCGCCAGCGTGTCAACTGCCACGCCAACGCGACCCACTGCGCCTTCTGACATGGGGTGGTCGGAATCATAACCCACCTGGGTGGGCAAATCGAAAGCAACCGACAATCCCGGCATTCCTTGTTCCAGAAGATAGCGAAAGCGTTTATTGGTATCTTCCGCCGTGCCAAACCCGGCATAATTTCGCATGGTCCAGAGACGTCCGCGATACATCGTGGGATAAACCCCGCGGGTGTAGGGATATTCTCCGGGGTAACCCAGATCGCGATTATAGTCCGCATCCGGCAAATCCAATGGTGTGTAAAGGCGTTTAACCGGAATGCCGCTTTCGGTGGCAAAGCCGGTCTCACGTTCAGCGGCTTTGTCCAATACACGTTGAAGCGCGGTTTGCTCCCACGCCTTCATTTCCTTTTTTATCGGTCCCTGATCCATCGTCATTTTCCCGCGTACTCCTCAAATTTTGCACGATATTTTAGTTCGAACCTGCTGTAATTAAGGAACAAAAGAATTCTCATCTATTTTCATGCAAAATTAAAGACCAATTGTCTCCTCTTCCATGGACAGACAATTAAGACACGTATCCCGCGCACTGCGTACATGCATCCGTACAATCTCAACGCTTTTTAGCACATCCTTCCGCTTCATCCTTTCAACCAGCTCGTGATGCTCCTCAACCGCCAGCGGCATCCTTGTAGAATCGCAATTGTCCAATCGGAAGCGAAGATTGACGTGCTCCAAATTTGTTTTCAGCATTTTCTGCAAAACTTTATTCTTGGTCATCGCCGCGATCTGAACATGAAATTCGGCATCCACCATGAATTTTTTGGGCGTGTAGCTGTCCGGCATATAGTGCTGATGATTTCGAAGTTTTTCTTCCAGCAATTCAAAATCAGTAGGCTCTGCTCCTTCGATGGCTTTTTCAACGGCATACGACTCAAGTGCTTCGCGCACCCCGAAAAGGTCCCAGAGCTCCTGAAGGTCGATGGGTTTTACCTGGAAACCGCGGAAGGCCTCGGAAACAAGAAATCCCTCCTGTTCGAGTCGCGTCAGTGCATTGATAATCGGGGTTCTGGACATATCAAAAAGCTTGCACAAATCGCTGTAAACCAGTCTCTGGCCAGGAATGACCTTTTGCTGAAAGATCATCTGCTTGATTTTACGGTATGCGTCCTCTATAAGGGTCTTGTTTTCTTTGTCATTTTTCATCGTCATTTTCTTTCTTAACGGTTAAATTTAATTTCACTTTTAATTCAATAATTAATCCCTGTCAAGAGAAAAGTCCTTATTCAATGCAGGATCCGAAGCGAATAAACCGCATAACTTCATATAGATATTACTATATAATTCAAAGGATTTTGCGAATTTTTAATAGGAGGTGAATTATTATTTGACAAGGTTTCAATTCAATGAGCATCGTAAAAAGAATTCAATATTTAATTAAATTTATCGCAATTTGATTCGTTTTTTGTGGGTAAATCAAATCATCCCCTGCCAGATCATTCATTATTCATTATCCATTATGACTTATTTCCAAAAAATATTTCAAAATCGGAATCTGGCCTTGCTCTGGCTGGGGCAGATGGCCTCTCAAAGCGGTGATTCCATCTATCAAATCGGGTTGCTGTGGTTGGTCCTTGAGCTTTCCGGATCAACCTCAGTCACCGGCATGGTTGCCATGGCCTCGTATTTGCCTGCCGTTCTGCTTTCAATGGTTGCCGGTGTTACTGCTGATCATAACGATCGAAGAAAAATAATGCTTATATCTGATGCATTTCGCTTTATTCTGGTCTTTTTGATCCCTATCGCTTTTTTTGCTGGCTTCTTAAATCCGCAATTCCTGGGAATCAATGCCTTTGCCATTGCGATAGCAGCGACCTTTTTCAACCCCGCCAGAGACGCGTTTGTACCGCAGATCGTTGCCAAAGAAGGCCTATTGAAAGCGAACTCGCTCATTCAGACATCCTGGCAAATTTCGCTGCTGCTCGGTCCTGCTATCGCGGGTGTTTTGCTGCATTATTTCGGAAACGTTCATCTCTTTACCGCCTGTTCGTCGGCCTATTTGTTTTCGTTCGTCCTCGTATTTTTTATTCGGCCGGCCCGGAAATTCTCGGGAAGCACCCAATACGCCACCGGTTTGAAGGAAGTCAAGGATGGGCTGCTTTTCGCTTTAAGACATTCGGTGATCTTTCCACTGTTGTTGATCACCATTGCCGACAATCTTTTGATCATGGGACCGGCAATTGTCGGCACGCCGGTGTTCGTTAGAGAAACTTTAGGCTTGGACGCAGCAGCCTACGCCATAATCATGTCTTGTTTTGCAGTTGGAACCCTTATCGGCAGCTGCGGCCTTTTTCTTATCGGGGGCCGTTTCAAAAAGGGCCATCTTATGCTCACCGGAATAATCTGGGACGGTATGACCTTTATCCCACTTTATTTTGTTCAATCCCTGAGCGCCGCGGCTATTCTCGCAACCATTCACGCTGTCGCGATCCCGCTGCTGGTCGTACCCCGAACATCGTTGATTCAAGATATCGTCCCAGCCAATATGACCGGTCGAATTTTTGCCTTGATGCATCTTTCGGTGGTGGGAATGTCGGCAATATCTGCGGGACTATCGGGTTTGATCCTGGAATGGATAAATGCACCCACTCTATTTTTGCTGATTGGAATCGGAGGTGGAATATGTGGGCTGGCTGGATGGGTTTTTGCTAAGGATTTGAGAATGTCCGATTGATCCACAACCGCACCGGCACTTTTTTAGCTGGCAAGCGGCCGACGCTAAAACGAAGGCGAAGCAAGCCTGCTCGACCCAGATGTGAAAAGAAAACGTCCGGGTCTATCCGGATGGGACGGTGACCACCCGTGCCTTTCTGTTCAAGCCTTTTTCTTTTTGAATTCCGCCATAAAATCCGCCAGTTTTTCGGCACCTTCCAGCGGCATGGCATTGTACATGGATGCCCGGCAACCGCCAACAGAACGG
>Ga0224502_10000768_pt1 | contig 10972 bp, 9 predicted proteins | sample SF_Oct11_sed_USG_5_FD_169104 | JGI IMG/M metagenome (GOLD analysis project Ga0224502, IMG submission 169104) | Sediment microbial communities from San Francisco Bay, California, United States - SF_Oct11_sed_USGS_13 | ecosystem: Environmental > Aquatic > Marine > Sediment | place: USA: California... | reverse complement strand
ACCGGCTGAGGAGCCTGTTGCTGAAGAAGCACCGGCTGAGGAGCCTGCTGCTGAAGAAGCGCCGGCTGAGGAGCCTGTTGCTGAAGAAGCGCCGGCTGAGGAGCCTGTTGCTGAAGAAGCGCCGGCTGAGGAGCCTGTTGCTGAAGAAGCGCCGGCCGAAGCCGTGGCGGAAGAAGCACCCGCTGAAGAAACATCAACTGAAGAAGCTGCGGCCGACAAAGCCGAAGCGAAAAGCGCCTGAGGAGATAATCAATCATGAGTCGTTATTCACGCAGGCGTAAGTATTGCCGTTTCACGGCCGAGGGCATCACGGAGATCGATTACAAGGATCTTAACCTGCTCAAGGCCTATGTCACCGAGACAGGCAAGATTGTCCCGAGCCGTATTACGGGCACAAAGTCCAATTACCAGCGTCAGCTGGCAACGGCGGTTAAGCGGGCTCGTTACCTCGCACTGCTGCCGTACACCGACCGGCACTAGAGCCGGCGGACGAGTCCACGTGCAGGCCTTGGCCGCATGGCTGGTTTCAAGGCCACAAAACGCTGTACTGGGGCTGGCCGTAACGTTGCTGCTGCCCGCGCCGCAGTTGACCAGTGGTGTCATCATGGTGCTTCTGGTCCTGGCGCAGGGCACACGACTCGCGGTCATAGAGGCGTCGGTCGCTGCAGCGGCACTCATGGCAGTGTCGCTCGTTTTCGGCGTTTCATTGGCGTCTTTAATGGCGCTGGTGACAGGCACCTGGTTGCCCGTGTTGTTGCTGGCATTACTGCTGGTCAATTCACGGTCACTGCAATTGACGATGCAGGTGTCGGTCATTCTGGCTGTTATTGCGATGGCAGGGTTCTACATCGTGGTGACGGATCCGGTTGCGTTTTGGCAACCGTATCTGACGCTGATGGCGGAAATCGCCCGGCAGAACAGCCTGGAGTTGAACACTGAGTTGCTCAACGCCGAAGTGATGACAGTATCCGCGACGCTGGCGTTCTGGATGTTGTACATCGCGGGTTTGCTACTTGGTTACGGGTTGTATAAGAAACTGCCCGCGAAGACCAGCGAATATGGCTGGTTTCGAAATTTGAGTTTTGGACGTGTCATCGCGTTCACTATGGCGCTGGTTTCATTACTGGCGTTTGTAGTTGACGCGGCCTGGCTCTCGAATCTCGCGTTCGTCATGTTCGCGGTGTTCTGGATCCAGGGTTTGGCCATCGTGCACTGGATGCACGCGGAAGGAATGCTGCCGCTGGCAGCAGTTGTTGCGATCTATGTATTGCTTCCGCTGTTACAGGTACTGTTGGTCACGGCACTGGCGGTATTTGGCTATCTGGATGCCTGGTTTGAATTCAGGCGTCGATTAAAAAAAGCGTAAAGGTTCGAAAAATGAACGTTATCTTGTTGGAAACTGTTGAAAACCTCGGTGGTATTGGCGATCTCGTTAAGGTCAAGCCTGGTTATGGCCGTAACTTCTTGCTGCCTCAAGGCAAAGCGGCTCTCGCCACGCCTGCAAACATGAAGGCGATCGAAGCACGTCGCGCAGAGCTCGAAAAAGCCGCTGCCGAAGAGCTGGCCAAAGCCAAGGAACGCGCCAAGGCCTTCGATGGTGTCGAACTCGTCATTCAGGCGAATGCCGGTTCCGAGGGCAAGCTCTTTGGATCCGTTGGTCCCGTGGACATCGTAGAGGCACTTGCCGCGGTGCAGGTCGAAATCGAGCGTGCGGAAGTTCGCATGCCGGAGGGCCCGATCCAGGAAGTGGGTGACTTTACTATCGGCATACACCTGCACTCGGAAGTGAACGTCGAGATCCCTGTCAAGGTCGTCGGCGAGGAATAATCGGTGCTGCGCTCGGCATTACGCGGAGCGGGCAATGTGTTACTTTCTTCAGGGGACGTAACACATCATTTAGGGAATACAAATGGTCCGAGCGGTGGACGATGGCTTTGCAGACGGAGGGGCTGAACAGCGCCTCAAGGTACCGCCTAACTCCATAGAAGCGGAACAGGCCCTGATTGGTGGCCTGATGCTCAATGCTCAGGCCTGGGACAAGGTTGCCGACGTTGTTTCGGCAGAAGATCTGTACCGAAAAGACCATCGCCTTATCTTTGGGGCGATCGCCAAGCTCGTCGAAGGGGGCAGCCCCTGCGATGTCGTTACTGTTTCCGAACATCTTGATAATCGTGGCGAGCTCGAGCAGGCGGGTGGCCTGGAATACCTTGCCATGCTGGCCAACGAGACGGCTGGCGCCGCCAATGCGCGTGCCTACGCCAAGATCCTGAGAGAGCGTTCCATGTTGCGGGCGCTCATCAATGCCGGCAACGAAATCACTGGCAGTGCATTTGCGACCGATGGACGTTCCGCCGCGCAGGTGCTTGACGATGCGGAGCGCATGGTCTTCGAGATCGCGGAGAAAGGCAGCCGCGGACGAAAGGGGTTCAAGGCACTCAAGGATATTCTGCCGGCCGCGGTCGATCGTATTGATGAGTTACACCAGTCGGACGGCAGCATTACTGGTATTCCGAGTGGCTACACCGAATTCGACAAGCTGACAGCGGGCTTGCAGCCTGGAGATCTCATCATTGTTGCCGGGCGGCCATCGATGGGCAAGACGACGCTGGCAATCAATATTGCTGAAAATGCGGCGATCGGCTCGAAGAAGGGCACAGCCATTTTCTCCATGGAAATGCCGGCGCAACAGCTTGCATTTCGCATGATCTCGTCATTGGGTCGCGTTGACCAGACTCATCTGCGCACCGGCAATTTCCCGGATGAGGACTGGTCCCGGATTAACACTGCGGTGCAGCTCATGTCGGAGGCGCCGATCTACATCGATGATACTCCCAGCCTGTCACCAACAGAGATTCGCGCCCGGGCACGCCGTCTGAGTCGTGAACACGGCCTCGATCTGATCGTTGTCGATTATCTGCAGCTTATGGCGATCGAAGGGACGAAGGAAAACCGCGCGACAGAAATTTCCGAAATATCACGAGGCCTCAAGTCGCTTGCGAAGGAACTGGAAGTTCCGGTCATTGCTTTGTCGCAGCTCAATCGCAGTGTGGAGCAACGAACTGACAAGCGGCCGGTGATGTCTGATCTTCGCGAGTCCGGTGCTATCGAGCAGGATGCCGACCTGATCGTCTTCATTTATCGTGAAGAGGTCTATAATCAGGACACGCCGCGCAAGGGCATAGCGGATATCACGATTGCCAAGCAGCGTAACGGACCCATTGGTGATTTCCCGTTGACGTTTGTCGGCCGGTATACGAAATTTGAAAACTGGGTGCCTGACACCTACGGAGACTATCCTCCGGGCGAGGGATATCAGTGAGTTTTGGAGCGCGGGCACTCATCAGGCTCGCTGCGTTGGAACACAATCTGGACGTCGTACGCAGAGCCGCTCCAGACGCGAAAGTCATGGCCGTGATCAAGGCAAATGCATACGGGCACGGCATGGTGCCCGTCGCGCAGCACTTGTCCCATGTTGATGCGTTCGCTGTGGCGCGCGTTCCGGAGGCTCTCGAGCTTCGGTCCAACGGTGTTGCTGCGAAGATCATCCTGCTTGCGGGCGTGATGAACGCAACTGAGCTTGCCGCCGCGATGCAGCACGATTTTGAGCCGGTCGTGCATTGCCAGACGCAGCTCGATCTTCTGGACTGCTCATTCGGCGGCAAGGTCAATGTCTGGCTCAAGTTTGATACAGGCATGAACCGCCTGGGTTTTGATCCCGCGGACGCTCCCGAAATCATCAAACGCCTCAGGGAGTCGCCGGGTGTGAAAGAGTTGCGTCTAATGACGCACCTGTCCAGTGCTGATGAACTGAATGGATCGACAACCACGGAGCAGTTAAATCGATTCCGACCAATCGCCAGTGGTTTCGACGGCGATGTCAGCATCGGCAATACACCGGGTTCGCTGGGGTGGCCGGAGGTACGGGAAGCACAAAAAGAGTTCGGCTTTCACGGCGACAACTGGATACGACCCGGCATCGCCCTGTTCGGAATTTCACCTTTTGCTGACAAAACTGCGGCCGAAATCGGACTCAAGCCTGTCATGCAGTTCGAGGCAAGGCTGATATCCGTCAAGCCGCTTCGAGCGGGCGCCCGGGTTGGCTACAAGGGTGCTTACACGAATAATGAAAATACAATGCTGGGTATTATTTCGGCAGGGTATGGCGACGGGTATTCCCGCCACTTCCGCAGCGGGTCACCGGTGCTCATCAACAACCGCATTGTTCGGTTGGTTGGTAACGTGTCCATGGACATGATTGCGGTTGATCTCGGGGCAGACTCGCAGGACAAGATTGGCGATATCGCCACGCTTTGGGGCGACGGATTACCCGTGGAGGAGGTCGCCCCATGGGCGAACGCTATTCCCTACGAACTGGTGTGCGGTGTGATGAACCGCGAAGACTCGGAAATCGTGGATTAGGCCGCGAAGAATCCCATTTTTACTCCCGCCAGCTGCACGACATCATTGTCATTGAGCTTGCGAGCCGTGGGTCCGGTTGGCTGGCCATTCACGAGCGGGTAGTCGCCTTCCGTGCCTGATTCGACATGCACGATGTAGTAGCCTTCTGCGCGACGGGTAATGGCCGCAACTTGCACGCCCGGGCGGCCAAGTGTTGTCAGCGCCTTGGTCAGTTCGAGTTCCCGACCCGCAAAGGCGCCACTCAGGACCTGCAGCTTGGCAAGCGGCAGTGCATTCGGTGCAGAATTCATCCCAATGCCGGTGGCGGTCGCTGAAGTGACCGTCTCGGCCATGTATTCTCGCTTGGGCGCGGGGGGAGGTTCAGCCGGTTCGAGCGCTGCTGCTTCTTCCGGATCGAGCTTCACGGAGTCGGCAATGTCATCGGACTCGTTTGCGATGGCTGCGGCAGCGGCTTTCTCAGCAGCGGCTTCCGCCTTCGCCAACTGGTCTGCATTGTGCCGACCGGTCGGAATGACCATCGTTTTTTCAAACTCATCCTGCTCTGTTTCCGGCGCCTGCTGGTCCGCAAAACGAAGCTGATGATGGCCAATGGTAATTACGTCGCTATGTTGCAGGGCATGCTTCTTGATCAGCTTGCCGTTCACGTACGTACCGTTGGTGCTGTTCAGGTCCTCGAGAAATGAATCGTTGAGGATATTGATGATGAGCGAGTGGTGCCCACTGACGGCTGGATTGTCGATGCGGACATCGTTGTCGGGCAAGCGGCCAATCGTGTACCGCTCTTTGGTCATGTTGTATTCGGCCAGGACCTGGTTGTCCAGGCTTAGAATTAGACGTGCCATGTTTTCTCGCTCTTAGACCAATGCATCCATTTACGAACCGAACAAGCCAGCAATTTTCGCGAACAAGCCCCTTTTTGCCGGGAAGGCTTCCTTAACCTGAGCGAGCATCACTGACACGTTATCGCGTCCGCCGTGGTTGTTGGCCAAGTCAATTAATTGTTGACCAACCACGTCAAGACTAGCATTAAAAGTACTGATAGTTAAGTGAATATCGTCATCTTCGACCATGTCAGGCAAGCCGTCAGAGCACAGAAGATAAATGTCTTCAGGTAGCACATTGTACTCGTGAACCTCGACCTCGACCGTCGGTTCCACGCCGAGTGCGCGCGTCACGTAATTCCTGTTGGTCGAACGCTGGGCTTCTTCCTGAGAGTAAAATCCGCGGTCGACGAGTTCCTGCAGCAGCGAATGGTCAAGCGTGACTTGTTCCAGCTGACCACCGCGCAAACGATAGGCGCGCGAGTCACCCACGTGAGCAACAGAAACCTTGTTGTCGTAGAACATGCAGGCAACGATGGTCGTACCCATTCCTTCGCAATGAGTCTGGCTTTGGGCCGTCTGATAGATGATCTTGTTTGATCGGGAGATGGCGTCACGCAAAATGATGGATTGGCGCATGAGGCCGCTGTGAGGATCGATATCGGCCAGTTCTTCACGGGTAGCAGCTTCGCTCGCGAGGTCAGTTACGATCTGAACGGCTATGCCACTGGCCACTTCGCCCGCGTTATAGCCACCCATCCCGTCTGCCAGCACCATGAGACCGATATCGGCAACTGAGCCGATAGCATCTTCATTATGCTCACGGACACGTCCTGTGTCGGTCAATTCGGCAAATTCAATTTTTCCACGCAAGCTCATAATCAGGTTTCTTATCGCTCTTTGTTAGCCTAGGAGACTCTCGCACAATTCCGCAACGCGATAGCCATTTCGGCTCCGCAGGAAAAGCGATCAGTCGGACGTTTGGCCATGGCTTTGGCCAGGACAGCGTCGACGCTGGGAGGTATTCCCGCGCGACGTGAAGAGACCGGTGTTGGGTCCTCAGTTGTAATTTTAGTCATCAATACCGCGATGTTGGACGCCCTGAATGGCACCTCACCCACCAAAAGCTCGTATAGAGTAACACCAAGTGAAAACAAGTCCGATAGTCCCGTGAGATTTTCGGCCCCGAGCTGCTCGGGCGACATGTACATCGGTGTTCCGAGAACAATCCCGGTCTTCGTGCTGTTGTTGTCCGTAATGCGAGCAACGCCGAAGTCACTGATCTTCAGTGATCCTTCTTTTGGGTTGTAGAGGAGATTCGCAGGTTTAATGTCACGATGGATTACACCCTGGTTGTGAGCATAATCCAATGCTTCCGCGGTCGAGGCGGCCAGTTCAAGCGCCCGCTTTGGCGCAAGGAGTTTCTTCGGATCAGTGAAACTTCGCAACGGAATACCGGGCACATACTCCATGGCGATGTAGGCGAGTCCCTTATCTTCGCCGGCGTCGAACACCGTGATGATGTTCGGGTGCGTCAGTCGACCTGCAGATTCTGCTTCACGATAGAAGCGCAACCGCGCTTCCTTGAGTTCCTCATCCTCAAATTCTTTCTCGATAGGAATGGCTTTCAGCGCCACCGGTCTGTTGATCCGCGGATCCTTGGCCAGATAAACCGCACCCATAGCACCGCGTCCGATACGTTTCTCGATGACGTATCGTCCCAGGCGCTGAGGCACACCGCTGACCTTTTTGCGCGTCATCGTATCCGCTGTATCGCTGCCGGCGTGCGTACGCTTCATCCACTCCAGTACCGCCTCGGCACGTTCGGGCTTCGCCTGTTGTTCGAACGCCAGAGAAAGCTTGTACATGACAGCGGCAATCGTTTCGGACGGGTGGCACCGGCGGAATTCCGCGAAGGCGGGTTCCAGTCTGCCTGCGGCAAGGAAGTCAGAGCCTTTCTTGAAGGCGTCAGTCGTGACTTTCCTGGTGTCGGCCACCAACGATGCGCAGAGTATGCCAACCCCGATGAACATCAGTATCGGACGACCAAGATCGATGCGAACGTGCAGTCCAATCAGCAGCAGGGCCTGGAAGAGCAACAGCGCAAGAACGCCTGTCACTGTCAATACAGCAATCTCCTTGCGATTCCGATCCGGCATGAAAAGAATCGCGACGATCGCGAATAATGCCGGTAACAGGAACTCCATCGCATTAACCCACGATGGTGCAATGATCATGCGGTTGTTTTCTATATCACCCAGCAGAGCCGCGATGATCTCGGATGGTGTGACGAATTGTCCGGAAGGCAGCACCGTCGCTGCGCTAACAATAGCAGGATCGGAATCGACGAATACGGTAGAACCGCGTAACAAGTCGTCGCCCGATGCACCGAGCAGGTCGGCAACGTCTATGCGAGGAACTTCTTTGTAATTGGAGAAGTACACGGCATCGTCGGAACCTGACATTCGAGGGGCCGTTGCCGTCGCTGACGCATCAAGTGCAATGGCCAGTGGAAGCGATGGTGACATGAAGCCACCATTAAGGTGCCATAGGTTGGAGCGGCGCAGTACACCGTCATCATCAGGTGAAATCTGCACAAACCCGCTCTTGCCGGATATGTCTGCAAAGCGATGCCGTTCCGGTACGAACACGGGCCTGCCGGAGACAAGCAGGGCAGACCAGCCCGGTAGTTCCTCGGCCTCGGGTATCTCTGGCGGCTTGCTCAGCACGATGCGGTCAACATCGCTCTTCTGGAGCGCCTCGAGCACATCGCCATACTCGGCGAGAATCTCTGCATTCGACTTGAGCTTGGGATCGATGCTGACGATATACGCGTTGCCGAGGGCCTTGGCTGGGCGTCCGCCAGCCAGTTGATCATAGAGCACTCGATCGGCAGAAACGAACCATTGCGCAAGCGGCCCGTACATCAGCAGCAATAGCACGCTGACGAAGCTGAGTGCGACAATTCTGTTGCGTTTTTGTTGGTCTGCCTTGTTCAAGTTGGATCAGGTCCTTGTTTTAAGGGCAAAATTATAGGGATTTGTGACTGCTCGTAATGAGATAGGGTTGGCATTTTTATGTAATACCCGATCCTGGATGCGGTGCTATCATTGGCATTCACTGGATTACTCGAATTTAACAATAATCGTTATGGCGGTCGCCCCAAATCCTACACCGAGACGCCAAAACGGTGAAAAATCAAAGACTTAATGCCGATGGCCAAGGCCAAGACAGCCTACCTTTGTACGGAATGCGGCGCCCATAGCGTCAAGTGGGCCGGTCAGTGCCCGGATTGTGCGTCCTGGAATACGCTGACAGCGACGACGATCAGTACCCAGAAGGGGGTGACGGGGCCGGCTATTGCAGCAACAACGCTGGATGCGTTGCCTGATGATGTCGAGGCCAGGTACCACACCGGGTTTGGTGAGTTTGATCGCGTGCTTGGCGGCGGCCTGGTACCCGGTGCGGTTGTTCTTTTGGGGGGTGATCCCGGCGTTGGTAAATCGACCTTGTTGCAGCAAGTGTCGGCAAGCCTCATGCAGGCCCTCCCGATTTGCTATGCCACAGGTGAGGAATCGCTACGCCAGATCGGCCAGCGCTCCCTGCGCCTGGGACTCGAAGCCTCGGCGATGAATCTGCTTGCCGATACGGCGCTCGAAAACGTGCTGGAGCAGGCACGCAAATGCAAAGCAAGAGTTCTCGTTATCGACTCCATTCAGACAATGACTTGTGAGCACCTGCCATCCGCGCCAGGCTCAATCGCACAACTGCGCGAAGGCGTGGGGCGCATTGTTCAGTTTGCCAAGCAAAAATGAGATATCTGTGTTTGTGATTGGACACGTCACGAAGGAAGGCGCAATTGCGGGCCCGCGTGTCGTGGAGCACATGGTTGATACCGTTCTGTATTTTGAAAGTGATCCGGCGAGTCGCTACACGATGATCCGTTCCGTCAAGAATCGCTTCGGAGCAAGCGGCGAAATGGGCGTGTTCGCGATGACCGAGACGGGGTTTCGAGAAGTGAGCAATCCCTCGGCAATATTCCTGTCGCGTGAGTCAGTTGATGAACCCGGCAGCGTTGTATCAGTTGCGTGGGAAGGCAGCCGACCGTTGCTGGTTGAGATCCAGGCGCTTGTCGCCGACGGCAGTAGTAACTATCCGAAGCGCCTGGCGCAGGGTGTCGATCAGAACCGGCTTGCGCTGTTACTGGCTGTCCTGCAAAAGCATGGAAGCCTTTCAATTAGCGACGAGGATGTATTCGTGAATGTTGTTGGAGGTCTGCGCATCGGCGAAACGGCCGTCGACCTGCCAACACTGTTGGCCATCGTGTCGAGCTTTCGCGACAGGGCGGCGCCCGATCGCCTTGTGTGTTTCGGTGAGATTGGCCTCGCCGGAGAGATTCGGCCGGTGCGCTTCGGTACGGAGCGTATTGCGGCCGCGGCCAAGCAGGGATTCACGAAGGCCATCGTTCCAGTCGGCAACGTGCCAAAACGTACACCACACGGCATCGACGTTATCGGAATACGACGATTGTCTGACGCTCTGGACGCTGTCTGGTAGTTCAGCCTGGAACGACAGGCCCTACATCACGCTGACCGACGCGAACCATTCGTACTCGGTTGTCGTCCGCTTCCACGATCTCAATTGGATACCCGTTGACGCTCAGGCTGGTTCCGGGTTCGGGGATGGTCTCCAGCAATTCGATGATGAGACCATTCAGGGTTTTTGGGCCCTCGGTCGGCAGATCCCAGTCCTGTGAGCGGTTGAGTTCGCGGATGTTTGCGGTAGCGTCCACAAGGAAGGAGTCCGCGCCTTCAACAACGACATCTTCAACTTCATCAGCGGGGTCAGTCGTGAACTCACCGACTATCTCCTCGAGAATATCTTCGAGCGTGACAATACCCTGAATGTCACCGTACTCATCGACGACCAGTGCAATGCGTTCGCGGCGTCGCTGAAACTGCACCAGCTGCGTGCTCAGGGGCGTACCCTCTGGAACAAAGTAGGGCTCAGTCAACAGGGACTGCAACGTCGACTTGTTCAGATCTTTTTTCGCCAGATTGGCGAGTGTGCGCAAATGCAGGAGGCCTACAATATTGTCTATGTTGTCTTTGAAAACGGGCAGCAGCGAGTGCTGGCTATTGGAAATGGTCCGCTCTATTTCATCATCGTCGTCATCGAGGTCAATTCCCACAATCTCATTGTGCGGCACCATGACATCGTCAACGGTTACTTTCTCGAGGTCCAGGATGCTCAACAGCATCGTGCGGTAACGGGACGAGATACGGGATCCGGCTTCATGCACAACCGTGCGCAATTCCTCGCGGGTGAGGGCCTGCAGTTCCGTGTGACTCGAACGCACGCCGAACAGGTACAAGAAGCCATTCGCGCAGGCATTTGTCAGCCATACGATTGGATAAGTGATCTTCAGCAGGGGGTAGTAGATCATTGCGGCTGGAAACGCGAGCCGCTCGGGATGCATCGCGGCCAGCGTCTTCGGCGCGGCCTCGGAAAAGACCAGAACGACAATTGTAAGCAGCAACGTGCCGAGTGCTACGGCCGGCTGCCCACCGATCTTGAACGCGATAACGGCGACCAGTGAGGCGGTTGAAAAATTGGCGAGGTTGTTGCCCAGCAGGATCAGACCAATGACGCGATCTGGCCGTTTTAGCAGTCTTTCCGCCAAGCGGGCGCCACGGTGTCCCTCACGCGCTTTGTGGCGCAGCTGGTAGCGA
>Ga0224502_10000767_pt1 | contig 10976 bp, 6 predicted proteins | sample SF_Oct11_sed_USG_5_FD_169104 | JGI IMG/M metagenome (GOLD analysis project Ga0224502, IMG submission 169104) | Sediment microbial communities from San Francisco Bay, California, United States - SF_Oct11_sed_USGS_13 | ecosystem: Environmental > Aquatic > Marine > Sediment | place: USA: California... | reverse complement strand
ACCGCGACAGCTTATCAAGCAGGCCGTGCTGGATCCGAACGGTGGCCTGGTTCAGAGTCGCGAAATTTGGGCCTGCTTGAGCTGTGCGAGTTGCAGCGAACGCTGCCCGGCAGAGATTGATTTCCCTGAATTCATCAGCGCCCACCGCCAGGAGGCCCGTATCGCCGGAAATTTTCCTCAAGAAAGCCATCACGGTATCCTGCAGGCAGTCGCCGGCTTACAAACCTGTGACTTAAAACAGCAGCGTACACAGTGGGCCCGTGAAGCGGGGGCTTTTGGAGACACCGGGGAATATTTTTATTTTGTGGGGTGCCTGCCTTTCTTTGACGTGACCTTCCGATATTTGAATCTGTCTCCCCTTGAGACCGGCCGAAGTGTGCTCACGTTGCTAAATAAAATGGGAATCGAACCCGTCATCAGCAATCATGAACGCTGTTGCGGACACGATGCCTTATGGTGCGGAGACCATACCACCTTCCGCAAGCTGGCCGGCTGGAATCTTGAAGTGATTAAATCTTCCGGTGCCAAGACCGTGCTCTTCAGTTGCCCGGAGGGTTATGTCACCTTTAAAAAATATTACCCAAAATATTTTGGCGAGCTTCCTTTTGAAGTGTTGCACATGACGGAATTTCTGGCGCGCGAACTCCCGGGTGCAGGCTTATCCTTCCAGCCGGCTTCTGCCGGCAGCATCACCTATCATGACCCGTGTCGATTGGGTCGCCTGGCAGGGGTATATGAACCGCCCCGTGAGCTTTTAAAATCACTTCCCGGTACTGAACTGGTGGAGATGGAGCGTAACCGCCAAAATGCGCTTTGCTGCGGGACCAGCGCCTGGATGGCATGCTCAAGCTATTCAAAAGCCATTCAGGATGAACGCCTGCAGGAAGCCGTCCTAACCGGAGCCCAAACCCTTATCACCGCCTGTCCCAAGTGCCAGATTCATTTTTCATGTGCCCAGAGCGGCACGGGTTCAGATCTTAAGGTGATCGATCTTTACACGTATCTCAGGCAAAGGTTAAGCGCTTAACAATGATTTTCATCCATTAAACATAATCCCAACTTCTCATTAATTTTCATGAGGAGCTCCTTCGTATCATAAAATTAGACGCTTCATCCCGCGACGCGGGGCAAGATTCAGGTCTTACCTGGATTTTGCACGAGTCGGAGGCTTTCATCTGCAAGGCACTTAAGGCTGAGGCTATAGTGAACTATGCCTCTGCCTTAATAACGCAGCAGATGGAAGCCTCCGGCTCGCCCGTAGGGTGAAAAGTAATGAGATAAAATGATTTTCATCCTTTAATCATAATCCCAACTTCTCATTACTTTTCATGCAATATTCAGGTATTATACCAACCCCTGATCCAGCATGGCATTGACAACACGCACAAAACCGGCACTGTTGGCGCCCACCAGATAGTTGCCCGGCGCGTCGTAGCGTGCCGCCACATCCAGGCAGTTTTGATGGATGTTCTGCATGATGGTTTTAAGACGGCGATCGACCTCCTCTGCAGACCAGTTCAGGAGCATTCTGTTCTGGGCCATTTCTAATCCGGATACAGCCACCCCGCCTGCATTGGCGGCCTTGCCCGGTGCATAGAGAATCTTTTTATCCGAAAAGATTTTGACAGCCTGCGGCGATGAGGGCATGTCGGCACCTTCGCAGATCAATTTGATGCCATTGTTTAGAAGGTTGTAAGCATCATTCTCCGAAATTTCGTTTTCCACGGCACAGGGAAATGCACAATCGGCCCTTTGGTTCCACAAAGGATTGTTATCCAGTGAGGTGTCGGCTTCCGTATAAACCGTTTCGGAATATTTATCGACATATTCTTTGATTCTTCCCCGTTTGAGATTTTTTAAGCGCTTGACGAAATCCAGCTTTTGTTTATCGATACCTTCCGGATCATGGATATAGCCGGACGAATCAGAGAGGGTCAGAACTTTGCCGCCCAGTTCAATAAGTTTTTCAGCCGTGTGTTGCGCCACGTTCCCGGACCCGGACACCAGACAGGTTTTGCCTTCCAGGGTATCATTGCGGGCTGCGAGCATCTCGGCTGCAAAATAGACAACGCCGTAGCCGGTTGCTTCGGGACGAATATAACTTCCGCCCCACTGCAAGCCTTTGCCGGTCAATACGCCGCTAAATTCATTGCGTTGTTTTTTATACATGCCAAAGAGATACCCGATCTCTCTGGCCCCTACACCCAGACCACCGTCAGGGATGTCCGTATCCTGGCCGATGTGATGGGCCAGCTCGCTCATAAAACTCTGACAGAAGCGCATAATCTCATTATCTGATTTTCCTTTGGGTTCAAAATCCGATCCTCCCTGGGCACCGCCCATGGGCAGCGTTGTCAGGGCGTTTTTAAAGGTTTGCTCGAAGGCCAAAAATTTTAGAATGCCAAGACTGACCGAAGGGTGAAATCGCAACGCGCCTTTGAAGGGCCCCAGAGCGCTGTTCATTTCTATCTGGTACCCACGATTTACGCGCACATAGCCTTCGTCATCCATCCAGGGCACCCGAAACAGGATCACGCGCTCGGGTTCCGTGATTCGCTCGAGAACACCCAGCTGGCGATATTCCGGGTGGCGGTCTAAAACCGGCTTTATGGAGTCAATGACCTCCTTTACAGCCTGGTGAAATTCTTTCTCCTCCGGATCTCTTGCCAAAATCCGCTTTAAAGTAGTATCTGCCATCTCTTACCTCCTTCAATTGGGTCACTGAGCTATAAGTGGTTTCAAAACCCCATCTGAGGCCCAATGGCTGCGTTGCAGGCCTCCGATAAATGCTCACATACCCATGTATGCTGCGCGTTATCGATCGGCCTGCGCCTTGCCCTTGAACCTGATCTGAGGTTTTGAAATCACTTCTAAATAAAAACCATTTCTAAAAGTTTAAGCATCGATGATCTCTAAAGCTTCCTGCCGATACGCATCCATAACATACTTGATGCCGGTGATGTTGGCACATTCTTCCGTCAAGGAGAATAGATCGTCCCGGCCGATATAGCCCACTTCCCAGTTGCGAGATCCTGCCATCAGCTGCTGAAGCCCCACTTTAATTTTATCCACGACATTGTAGAGCCCAACAGCGCCCAATGGTATGTTGTCCATCTCTGATCCGTATTTGGCCTTTAGAACTTCATAGTTCATAAAGATTTCTTCTTTGGTATATCCGAATTTCGATACGGTCGACGGCAGGCCCCCATCTTCGTCCCGCAGCCATTTTTCGGTATTCTTGCCGACCATGCCCGGAATCATCAATGCCCGGCCCATGCAAATCGCTTTGCAATACGGTGCGCCCAGAGCCAGGGCTTTGAAAACATGGTCTTCAGAGGAAAAGCCGCCTGCAAAAGCGAGATCCGGAACGCGCTTGCCGCTTTTTGCAAGCCGTTCGCTTAACTCATAGGCCATGGAATGAAGGTAAATAGCAGGAATGCCCCATTCGGTCATCATTCGCCAGGGGCTCATTCCGGTTCCGCCAGGGGCCCCATCAATGGTCAGCAGATCAATTTCGGCATCGCTGCACCAGCGGATGGCCATGGCCAGCTCTCTCATCGGATAGGCGCCGGTCTTGAGGGTAATGCGTTTGGCGCCCAGTTTGCGCAAACGCTGCACCTCGTTCATGAAGCTTTCCTGATCGATGAAACCGAGGCGCGAATGCCTTTCAAATTGTTTCAGAGGTCCGGCCTTAAAAGAGGCCTGATGCGCAGGGTCTTCCGGATCCGGAGTTACGATGTAGCCTCGCTTTTTTAATTCAATGGCGCGCTCCAGAGAGTTCACTTTGATTTCGCCCCCGATACATTTGGCACCCTGGCCCCACTTTAATTCAATGGTTTCCACCCCATGCTTCTCAATGACATATTCGGCCACGCCATTACGGGTATCCTCCACATTCATCTGAATCATTATATCGCCATAGCCTTCGTGGTAGCGGCGATATTCCTTGATGCGGCGATCCATCTCCGGCGAGCTTTTGATCAGACCGTTGTCGCCAAATTCCAATTCGGGATCAATCCCGCAAACATTTTCCCCGCACACCAGACTGATCCCGCTGATGGCGGCACCGATGGCGAAATGATCCCAGTTTATGCGCGCAATATCCGTGCTGCCGAGAGCACCCGTGAATATCGGCACTTTCATCTTGACCTTATTCGTAACGCCATATTCGGTCTCGGTATTGACGTTTGGAAAGGTGGCCTTATCGGGATCGGCTTCAACCCCTTTGGCGCCAAGGGCATACCCCATAATATTTAAATGGGAGTAATCCACCGGATAGTCCTTGTCCGCCCCGGCGGTGACACTGCCGAAGGGCTGGGGATAAAGCAGCTCCCGCCCCCGGAAAGTGGCTTTGAACATATCGCAATTTCCTTTGCAACCATCCAAACATCTGCTGCAGATACCGGATTGGGGTGCAACGTCGCGAGATCTGTTTTTGGTTTGAAGCGCTTCGTTTGCATTGGGTCGATTGAGATTCATCTTTCACTCCTTGTCTGACATAGTCTATGGTTAATAAATCCGTCTCACGCTGATCGGTTACAGGTTGTTATTACCTGGATTTTGCACGAGTTGGAGGGTGAAAATTAATGAGATAAAATGATCCTCATCCATTAAACATAATCCCAACTTCTCATTACTTTTCATGCAAGATTCAGGTATTAAACCGGATGCTTTGCAAGGAAACGATTTCAACCGCAAAGTTTAAAGCGCTGACGGGCTTTTGCCTTCGGGGGGTCGATGGTCGAAAATTCAAGCCACCCGCCAGGCGGGTGGTTGTTAACACTCCCATCGCCAAAGAATTAAAAATCGTATCGTACTGTTTAATCGATTTTCGGGATAAAAATCAAGCATCAATTGATAAAGGAATTAACGGCCCCGAATGCGGTGGCGATGGCAAGGCCGGCACCGCATTTCATGCGTTTCCAGTCATTGTGTGCCAGAATCGAACCGGCCGCAAAAAGCGACTCGAAAGCAGGTTGACGGGAATGATTTAGCGGACGAAATTTGTCATCAATTTCCAGGCCGCTTTGATTAATTAAATGTCCACGGGGATCCAGAAAATTGCGGCGATGCCACTTTGCCCTGCTGTCGGGCTGGTAAACTGGCAAACCAAAGAGGGTTTCGTGAATACGCTTGCGGTCGGCATGCAGCCCGCCTCCGATAAATCGTCCACTTGCCAGGACGATTCCCCTGGAGTGAATGATGTGTTCGACATCGTTGCTGCCGATATGGGTTTCAAAATGCCCGCCTGCCGGTTGCCGGACCTGTAAAGCTCGCTTTAAAGAAAAATAGTGAACGCCTTTCGAGCGTAGCCCTCTTTCAAATGCTTCCTTGAGCCGCAGTCCGGGAACCGAGGGGGGGATGGTGGGAATTTCAAAGAGCGGTATGCCGATCAACGCCTCAAGGTGGGAGAGCACCTCATGCGTTCGATACAGCCCCAGAATAGCCGGCAGCCCCACAATTTTTGATTTTTTTATAAGAGGACGCACGACCGCTGCCAGTTTCTCCCGGTTGTGCGGCAACAGCAAAGCATTGGCCATATGTTCCGCATACACCTCGCTTAAATGGTCGCTACCCGGAAACGAGGTCTGGGCGGCACGTAAATCACTCCATCCATTTTGTAAAGACGCTGCAATCTGGCGCGCACTGAATCCTTTCAAACCCCGGATATCGATAATCAGAGCGGGCGGTTTTTCTTCCAGCGCCCGAACCCCGTTCCACATGGTATGCGGGACACCGTATGTCGGTTTGATCGTACCCAAGGCGGTCAACACGCGGCTGTTATGATCCATGCGTCTGTGATAGGCAAGACCGGCTTCTTCCAAGAAGGTTAAGATTTCATCAAAAGCGGCTTTGATATCATCTTTTTTTAACCGCGCATAAGGGTGATCGGGAATATCCCGTTTGAGCGCATCTAAAGCGGCCCAGGGATCACTCCAGAGCCGCTTTTCACTCACCGGGTGCACGCCCAGCAGATCCAGCAAACCGCTGGCAAAAACAATTTCTCCGATATGACCGGTCTGCACAACGGATAAACCTCTGGTGGCAGCAAAAAGGGCCGCCGCCATACCCGCCAGGCCGGTGCCGATGATGCACAGATCACATTTGATGGGTTTAAAGTCTGAAATCATATAAGAACATTTTCAACATTGATGATTTAAATTTAATGTTACCTTTGCCAATTAAATCCGAAATCCGAAGCACGAAGCACGAAACAAATCCGAATATCAAATGACCTAATTTCTAAACGCTTGCAAAAGTGCATTGCTCTTTGAATGCAGAATAAGAAATTTCTTGTTATTTTTAATTTTGAATTTTTGTTATTCGAAATTGTTTCGTATTTCGAAATTCGATATTCGAATTTTATATTGTAACCGCATGAGATTATGTCATTCCAACTATTATTGTCGAATGCATCCAGTGCGCTTAAGGGCACCTTTACAATTCCAACCCAAACAACCCGCAATGCAACGCTTCCAACAGCTCCGATTGCACAAGCTGTTTGTTCCAGAGCGTAGGGTGCTGCCCGTTCCAACGCCTGCCGAAAAACTCTTTGAGACTGGTTAGGCACTGTTCCGGCTGCAGTTCTCCCTGATCATATAAGTAGGCGGTTACGCGTACCCCGCAAAATGTGCCCTGACAGGCGCCTTTGCCGATTCGGCTGCGCAGGGCGATGGCGTTGAGATCCGGCTGCCCTTGCTGCTCACGAATGGCATCCACAAGGGCATCCACAGCGCTTTTGGGCACCATTTCGCATTCACATAGCAAAATGTCTTGCGAATCATGTTGCGCCATCCACAGTTTAGATGCCAGCCCGGCTTCGGTCCATCTTGCGGGCTGGGTTTCCGGAAGGGGGTCGGTTCCGGTTAGACAGGGTTTGGAAACACCCAGTCGGCTGCAGACCAGATCGGCTGTTTTTTCGGCCATTAACCGAAAGGTGGTCAGCTTGCCGCCGGAAATCGTCACAAAGTTCTCGAGACCCTCTTCAGCATGATCGATGAGAGCAAACCCCCGGCTGACATCGCGGTCATCGGACGAAGACTTCGATCCAACCAGCGGTCTGACACCCGCATACGCCCGAATATATCGAGCCGATTCCAGAGCCGGTATCATCTTGGTCGCTTCACCCACCATGGTGTCGACCTCCTCGACCGTAGGATACACCTGGTCCATGCTGTCTATGCGGATAGAAGTGGTCCCCAGAATGGACACCGTGCCCCCCGGAACCAGAATATCGGCATTGGCGGAAGGGCGCATTCGGTTCACAACCCTGTCCGTAATTCGGTTGTGGGTGATGATCAGACTACCTTTGGAATTAATAATATCAATCTCGGTCCCTGCCAGACCGGCAATTATACCGGCCCAGGCACCGGTGGCGTTGACCACCTGTTCGGACTCAATCTTAAATTCTTCGCCGGTCGTAAGGTTTTTCAGGCGGGTCGCCTGGATTTTTTCCCTGCTTTTCTCAAACCCAACTACTTTGGTAAATCGCAGCAGGCTGCTTCCCAGCGCCTGAGCCTGAGCCATGTTTTCCATTGAAAGTTTAAACGGGTCGATGGAGGCATCCCTGACCGAATAGGCCGCAATCAATTTTTCGGAAAGGGCCGGTTCAAGTTCGCGTGCCTCCTTAACGTCCAAGGCCTGCACCGGAATCTGGCAGCGGGAACACAGATGGGGAAAATCGGCCACGTATTTCTCATCATCGCCTTCAACTGCCACAAACAGACCACCGGTGTCTTCGATACAATGCGGCGCCAGCTGTTTTAAAAGTGTTCCTTCTGTATGACATTCTGCGGCACTGCCCGGATCCGAAGAGACATAGCGAGCGCCGCTATGCAGCAGACCATGATTGGCACCGGAGGCCCCGGCGTTGATGTCGCCCTGTTCGACGAGCGCACAGGTTACGCCGCGCAAAGCCAGATCCCGGGCTAACCCGGTTCCCGTAACCCCGCCTCCGATGATCAATACCTGAGCCTTTAAATTTTTCATAATAAGTTCTTTTTATATAATTCGGAAAAATACAAATTAACGGCTTAAATGAATCTCATTTACAAATTGACAATAATACAGCAAGCAGGTAACTAATAAAGTCTCATGTAATCCATTAAACCGTTGCTTGTCAAAAAAAATCGCATGTTCGCAAAAGGAATTCGGCCGGGTATTGTTCGTGAAAAGCCGCATTTAAGAATGCTCGCCGAGCTAGATGGGGTTCATAACACTCTCAGAAAGGAGGAACGTATGGTTAACTTGCCCTTTTTTTATCGTAAAGGCTTTTGTGGAGCTATTTTTCTAATAATACTGGCATTGGTCCTTGGTCTATCAGCCCCGGCAATAGCTACTGAATGCAAAAACCGCGGCGATTTGGATGTTCAATATTGTGACGACAACGGTGATCTTCTCGCCGATACGCCGACGGCCGCCGGTGAATGGCTCGACCCGGATATGCTCGTTTTCTCCTACACCGCGGTTGAGGATCCTTCGGTTTATGAAAACGTTTTCAAAGAGTTGATGGATCATATTGCGAAAAAAACCGGAAAGCAGGTGAAATGGTACGGGCCGGAGTCATATGCCGCCCAGGTGGAAGCCATGCGTTCCGGCCGGCTACACATTTCCGGATTTGCGGCCGGCGCCACTGTATACGGTGTCAACCTTGCCGGATTTCACCCTGCGGCCATGATGGGCAACAAAGACGGCACCTTCAGAGGCTACCAGCTGTGGTTGATCACCCCCAAGAATTCCGATATTAAAACCGTACAGGACTTGAAGGGACGCAAGGTCGCGCATGTGACCCCTTCATCCAACTCGGGCAATCAGGCACCCCGGGCCTTATTCAAGGATATGGGTGTTGTGCCGGACGTGGACTACAAGGTGATTTACTCGGGCAAGCACGACAACTCCATCATGGGGGTCGTAAACGGAGATTATGACGCCGCTCCGGTTGCCTCCACCGTGATGCAGCGTATGGTCGAGCGCGGGGTGTTTGATGAATCGGAAGTGCGCATCATCTGGAAATCGGATCAATTTCCCGGCACCTCCTATGGGTATATTTACAATCTGCACCCAAAACTTCAAAAGCAGATCAGTGAGGCCTTTCTGACCTTCGACTGGACGGGCACGGGACTGGCTAAGGACTTCGGAAAACGCGCCAACTGCTTTATTCCGGTTGACTACGCAAAACACTGGCAGGTCATCCGTACCATCCAGAAGGCCAATAACGTGGCTTACACCCAGGAAGCCATCAAGGAATTAAAAGCCGGCAAAGCGAAAAAGAAGAAAAAGAAATAACACTTTCATTTGCGAGAAGGGCCGCCGCCTGTCACAGGGTGGGGGTGGCGGCCTGATCCGCGAGATTGGGTTTTCCAAACCGGGTGGTTGTTTGTATACCGACCGGGTGCTGCGCACCCGATCACAAACACAATGATTGCGAACTGACGTTCGCTTGTTTTCCCGTCCTAAGGCCGGAAATCCAAGCCATCCCGCTCACAGAGCGGTATGGTCATTGAAGCGCACCCGGTTCCACCGCGTTGTTTTCAACGATTGGGGCACTTTGCGCCCCTGTCTTTTACCGCCTTTGGCGCTAAAATCCAAGCCACCCGCTTTGCGGGTGGACGTTGACTCAAGATGCTTGAAATTATCCGTCTTTCGAAAGTCTATCCCACCGGGACCGCTGCACTGCAAGAAGTCAGCTTCGCGGTTGATGAGCCCCAGGTGGTAACGATCATTGGCCCCTCCGGTGCCGGCAAAAGCACCCTGATTCGCTGTATCAATCGACTGGTTGAACCCACCTCCGGAAAAGTCATGCTCGATGACATTGACGTGCGGCGATTGAACCGGCGTGAGCTGCGCAAAGTGCGCCGGCGCATGGGTATGATTTTTCAAGAGTATAACCTGGTGGAGCGCCTGACGGTGATGGAGAATTTGCTCTCAGGCCGTTTAGGCTACGTCGGTTTCTGGAAGACCTATCGCCGCAAATTCCCCCCCGCAGATGTTGTTGCCGCCTTCAAACTTCTCGACCGCGTCGGACTCTCCGGCTATCAGGACACACGCGCCGACGCATTGTCCGGGGGCGAACGCCAACGCGTCGGGATTTCGCGGGCGCTCATGCAGCAGCCGGATCTTTTGCTGGTCGATGAACCCACCGCCAGCCTTGACCCCAAAACCTCACGCCAGATCATGCGGCTTCTGGTGGAGCTTGCCCATGAGCATGGAACCCCGGCACTGGTGAACATCCATGACGTAGGTCTGGCCCAGTCGTTTGCCGATCGCATCATCGGGCTATCCGCAGGTCAGATTGTCTTTGACGGAACCTCCCAGCAGGTTACCGCCGAAGTGCTTACTGAAATTTATGGTGAGGAGGACTGGAGCACAACCATCCGCAAGATCGAAGAAGACAACGACCAGGATACGGGAAAAGGGCTCTCTAAACACAAAGACAGAATAACGAGGGAGACAGCCGCCGGATGAAGGTGTCGGCCGAAATTCAGGGGAGTGCCGGACTTCAATGGCACCGAATCCGATTGATTGAAAACCCGCTGATACGAAACGCGCTTGCGATGCTGGCGCTGGCCTACATTTTTTGGTCGGTCAGTAGCCTTGGGATCGAATGGACCAGAGTGGCCAATGGTCTGCCACGTGCGCTGAGAATGATCACGCGTATGGTGCCCCCGGATTTTGGGCGCTGGGAACTGTTGACCAGAGGTCTGCTCGAAAGTGTCCAAATGGCGCTGGCTGCCAGTTTTCTGGGTATGGGCCTGGCGGTGCCGCTGGGCATCTGCGGTGCCGGCAATCTCGTACCTAAGCCGGTCTACCTGGTAGCGCGAACGATGATCATTCTATCCCGCACGTTCCACGAAATCATCGTGGCGATTCTTTTCGTTAAGATATTCGGTTTTGGACCCCTGGCAGGGATTTTGACACTCACCGTCGGCAGCACCAGCTTTATTTCCAAAATGATCGCCGAAGATATCGAAAACATG
>Ga0224502_10000765_pt1 | contig 10985 bp, 13 predicted proteins | sample SF_Oct11_sed_USG_5_FD_169104 | JGI IMG/M metagenome (GOLD analysis project Ga0224502, IMG submission 169104) | Sediment microbial communities from San Francisco Bay, California, United States - SF_Oct11_sed_USGS_13 | ecosystem: Environmental > Aquatic > Marine > Sediment | place: USA... | reverse complement strand
AATGAATGCGACCAGTACCGTGGCTGTATCGAGTCGACCGACGGGTGGCACGATACGCCGCACCGGTATGACGACGGGTGACGTCAGTTTCAATATTGCCTGTGCGATGGGATTGCGAAAATCTGCGCCGAGCCATGGCAACCACAATCGCAACAAGAGGACGAACAGGTACAACTGTGCCAGCGAGTTGACGATGAATACGATGGCGGAAACGATGTTTGAAGGCATGAGTCAGTCCTGGCCGGCTTCATGAGCCTGATCGGCAAGATGGATGGCCCGGTCGCGAGCAGCGACGACGGCTTTGCTGAAGATATCACGGAAGTCGGTTCCGTCGAGGAAGTCGAAAGCTGCCGCGGTGGTACCGCCGGGCGAGCGCACTCGCGCAATCAGCGAGTCCATGGTTTCGCCGGACTGCTCGGCCATTTCTCCTGCGCCGCGGGCAGTCTCAAGCACCAGCGTAAGTGCATCGTCGTAGCCGAGGCCCAGATCGACAGCGACTTTTACGAGCATGTCAGTTAGCAGGTAGAAGTAAGCCGGGCCCGTGCCGGAGACAGCAGTCACCGTATCAATGTCTTCTTCGGAGCCTACCTTGATGACCGGCCCGGTCGTGGAGATGATGTTCGTCGCGGCGCGCAGCTGTCGTTCCGAGGTGTGTTCGTTGGCGAATAGCCCTGAAATGCCGAGTCGCAGCAGAGCGGGCTGATTTGGCATGACGCGTACCACGGGAAGCTGGCCGCCAAACCAGTGTTCGATATCGCCGGCGCGAACGCCGGCCGCAATCGAAATGATCAGCGGCCTGCTCGCTTGCACGATCGAGGCCAGTGGCTTGCATACATCACAGAGAATCTGTGGCTTTACGGCAAGCACGATGCATTCGGCGTCACGCACAGCGTCTTCGTTTTGCTCAAATATCACGACGCCGGGCAATTCCTCACCCAGAGTGTCGCGATGCTCGGCAAGTGGTTCCGAGATCAGGATGTGACTCGGCTCATAGCCTGCCGAGAGCATGCCGCCGGCCAGCGCCCGCGTCATGTTGCCGCCGCCTACATACGCTACTTTTCCATAGTCCATCTATCGTTCTCCGAACAGCGCGGTGCCGATGCGCACAATCGTCGCACCTTCGAGAATTGCAGCCCGGAAGTCCGCCGTCATGCCCATGGACAGCGTATCCGTATCGACTCCACCTGTCCGCAATTTCTCGGCAAGCTTGCGTAAGACAGCGAATGGAATGCGTTGTTCGTCCAGGTTTTCACGAATAGCGGGCAGGCACATGAGCCCTCGTAACCTGATATTGGGGAGGTCTCTACAAGCCGCGGCGAGTTCGGGCAGGGCCTCGGGCGTCACGCCGGACTTGGATTCCTCGTCGTCGACGTTGACCTGCAGGCATAGGTTAAGCGGTGGCAAGTCATCCGGTCTCTGGTCGGACAAACGGCGTGCCGTCTTAAACTTGTCGATTGTGTGCACCCAGTCAAAGTATTCGGCGACCACGCGTGTTTTATTACTCTGCAGGTGGCCGATGAAGTGCCAGGTAAGGTCATCCTTGGCCATGGCCTCGATCTTCTCGACCCCCTCCTGGACGAAGTTTTCGCCGAAATCGCGCTGCCCGGCAGCATACGCTTCGCGGATCTTTTCGAGGGACTGCTTCTTGCTCACAGCGAGCAGTCGTACCTCTGCCGGGTCGCGGTTGGCTTCGATTGCCGCAAAGTGCAGCAAATCGCGGATTTTGCGCAAGTTTTCCGTGACTCCAATCACGTTTTAGTCCGGTTGCTTCGCTATACTAGGCTCAATTCTGTCCGGGTTATGGTAAGTCCGGACGCCAAAAATGAGGAATAAATATGGCCGTCGACGTTGCCCAGTTGTTGTCGTTCACGGTAAAGAACAACGCTTCTGACCTGCACTTGTCCGGTGGCGTGCCGCCCATGATTCGCGTTGACGGCGATATCAAGCGCGTCAATATGCCGGCGCTGACCCACAAAGACGTCAATAGCATGGTGTACGACATCATGAATGACAAGCAACGCAAGGACTACGAAGAGTTTCTCGAGACCGACTTTTCCTTCGAGATTCCCAAGCTCGCCCGCTTCCGCGTCAACGCATTCAACCAGAATCGCGGCTCTGCAGCAGTATTTCGAACGATTCCCTCGGAGATTCTGACACTTGATGATCTGGGTGCGCCGCCCATTTTCAAGGACATCTCGATGCATCCACGAGGCATCGTGCTGGTTACGGGTCCAACGGGTTCCGGTAAGTCGACAACGCTTGCAGCGATGGTCGACTACGTCAACGAGAACAAACCGGACCATATCCTCACCATCGAGGATCCAATCGAGTTCGTGCACGAGTCCAAGAAGTCCCTGGTCAATCAACGCGAAGTGCATCGCGATACGCTCGGCTTTAACGAAGCCCTGCGCTCCGCACTACGCGAAGACCCCGACGTTATTCTCGTCGGCGAGATGCGTGACCTCGAGACCATTCGCCTGGCATTGACCGCAGCTGAAACGGGCCACCTTGTTTTCGGTACTTTGCATACGAGTTCAGCCGCCAAGACGATCGACCGTATTGTCGATGTTTTCCCGGCCGCTGAGAAAGAAATGGTACGCGCCATGTTGTCCGAGTCGTTGCGCGCGGTCATCTCGCAAACGCTGCTGAAGAAGATCGGTGGCGGACGTGTTGCGGCCCACGAAATCATGATTGGTACGCCGGCCATTAGAAACCTGATTCGTGAAGGCAAGATCGCGCAGATGTACTCGGCGATTCAGACCGGGCAGGGCTCCGGCATGCACACGCTCGATCAGAATCTCGCCGAGCTCATGACGAAGGGTCTGATTAACAAGGAAGAGGCGCGCTTCAGGGCCGTCAACAAGGAAAATTTCTAAAAGGTTGCGTAGACGCAGCCTGATGGGAGACTGGAAAAAATGGAACGCGAACAAGCGGTACGATTGACACAAAATCTGCTTCGCAAGATGGTTGAACGCGATGGATCGGATCTGTTTCTGACGTCCGGGTTTCCACCTGCGATCAAGGTTGATGGGACGATCCACAAAGCGACCGACACACCGTTATCGCCTGAGCAGGCGGCAATGATGGTGCGCTCGATCATGAACGACAAGCAGATCAAGGAATTCGACGCGACGAAGGAATGCAACTTCGCGATTGCGCCGCTGGGCATTGGCCGTTTCCGTGTGAGTGCGTTCATTCAGCAGGGCATGGTTGGTGCTGTGCTACGTACGATCACGACCGAGATTCCGACACTCGAGGATCTGGAGCTTCCGCCGATCCTGAAAGACGTGGTCATGAACAAGCGCGGCCTGTGTATCGTCGTTGGCGGAACGGGTTCAGGCAAGTCGACCACGCTTGCGGCCATGATTGGTCACCGAAATGAAAACTCGCGTGGACATATCGTTTCAATCGAGGACCCGGTCGAGTACGTGCATCCGCATAAGGGTTGCGTCATCACACAGCGCGAAGTCGGCGTGGACACGGAGTCCTGGCATGCGGCACTGAAGAACACGCTGCGGCAGGCGCCCGATGTCATCCTCATCGGTGAGGTTCGCGACAGGGAAACGATGGAATACGGCATTCAGTTTGCGGAGACAGGCCACCTCTGCCTCGCCACGCTGCACGCCAACAGTGCCAACCAGGCGCTGGATCGCATTATCAACTTCTTCCCCGAAGAGCGGCGCCAGCAATTGCTGATGGATCTGTCCCTGAATACCAAGGCATTTGTCTCGCAAAGGCTGATTCCACGAGAAGGTGGCATTGGGCGTGTCGCGGCGATGGAAATCATGCTGAATACGCCGCTTGTTGCTGATCTCATCTTCAAGGGAGAGGTTGGGCAGATCAAGGAGATCATGGCCAAATCGACGCGCCTTGGCATGCAGACCTTCGACCAGGCGCTGTTCGCCCTGTATGAAGAAGGCGCGATTACTTACGAGGAAGCCATGCGGAATGCAGATTCGAAGAACGAGTTGCGTTTGCGCATCAAACTCGAGAGCAAACGTGACTGTTCGAATGCCGATCAGCAGTCCGAGAGCTTGCGCATCATAGAAGAGGACACGGCTCAGACTTTCTGAGTGCGAGGGATGCCTGATAGATGAACGTCAAACCACTTTTCAAGTTGATGGTAGAGAAGAAGGCATCGGATCTTTTCTTCGCTCCGTTTGCGCCGGCGAAGATCAAAATCGAAGGCAAGATAATGCCGGTCAACAAGCTCGAGATGACGCCCAAGATGGTCAGGCAGGCGGCGTTCGAACTCATGACCGAAGAGCAAATGGATGTTCTCAGTCGCGAACTCGAGATCGACTTCGCCCTGTCGGAAGAAGGCCTCGGACGATTCCGTGTGAACGTCTTCCATCAGCGAGGCAATGTCGCGATGGTGTTGCGATACATCACGGCGGAGCTTCCGACGCTGGACGAGTTGGGGATGCCGGCCCAGCTCAAGGAACTGGTCATGTTGCGGCGCGGGTTGATTCTCATGGTCGGCGCGACAGGTGCCGGTAAGTCGACAACGCTGGCGGCAATGGTCAACCATCGCAACGAGAAGACATCCTCCCACATCATCACGATTGAGGACCCAATCGAGTTTCTGCACCCGAACAAGCAGTCGATAATCAACCAGCGCGAAGTCGGGCTGGACACGAAGTCGTATGCTCGCGCTCTTAAGAGTGCCGTGCGTGCAGCGCCCGACGTCGTGCAGATCGGCGAGATTCGCGATACCGAGTCCATGCGTGCGGCCCTTGACATGGCGGGTACCGGGCACCTGGTATTGGCGACAGTCCACTCGAATAACGCGCCCGAGACCCTGGATCGAATTATCAACCTGTTCCCGCAGGAACAGCACGCCCAGGTGTTCATGGACTTGGCACATTACCTGCGCGCAATCCTCTCGCAGCGCCTCGTGCGCTCGCGCAACGGCAAGCGAACAGCCGCCGTCGAGCTAATGCTGAACACGCCGCACATCAAGGATCTGATACTGAAGGGCGATATCTCAGCTGTGAAGGAAGCGCACAAGGATTCGGACGAGGCTGGCATGCAGAACTTCGACGATGCGCTGCTGCAGCTCTATAAAGACGGTACGATCACGCTCGAAGAAGCAATGTCACACGCGGATTCGCGCTCCAACCTCGAAGCCAAGGTCAATTTCGGCGGCTGAGTGCTTACCAAACGACCGTCGATGCATCGAAAACTGGTCCGTCGACACAAACACGTTTCATGGCTTCGCCATCCGGTGTGCTGATCTTCACCGCGCAACCGGCGCAGCCGCCGACCGCACAGGCCATGAATTCCTCAAGCGATACCTGGCAGGGCAGGTCGTAGCGAGCGGCGAGATCTGCAACCGCTTTGAGCATCGGTGTCGGGCCGCAGGCGAAAATCTCCACTTTGCCGAGCTCGTCTTTTGAAAGTGTCGACAGCCACTGGCCGGCAAGGTCGGTTACGTAGCCATCATGACATCCTTCGTATCCCTGCAGGCTGGTAAGCCTTGCGGGGATGCCCCAGCTCTCCAGCAGCGGCATCGTGCTGTTCACATCGTCAGCCACGCCATCAACGGGGAGCGACGATTTCTTTAAGTCGAACGGGAACGGAATTTCGGACCCGAGTATCGCGAAGGCTTGCCAGCTGCCCTTGTCCTGTCGCAGCCAGTCTGCGATGTAGACCATTGGCGGTATGCCGACGCCGCCGCCTATCAATAATGTGTTGGGGCGATCGGGAGACGGGCGGAAGGGTTGCCCGATCGGGCCGAGCACACTCACGAAGTCACCGGATTTCTTCTTCGACAAGAGGCGCAAGCCATGGCCAACGATTTTATAGAGAATCTCAATCCAGTCGTCACCGACGCGCATAATAGAGAGTGGCCTGCGCATCGGTAGCGACTCATCACACGTGATATGCACGAAATTTCCGGGCTGGGCCGATGCGGCGCACCTGGGTGCGCGAATGCGCATGATGAACTGCTCACCCGGAAAGGCGTCTATGGAGACCACCTCTCCGTCCTCGACGAAGATCGTGTCTCTGTTTGCCTGGGCTTTCTCCTGGGCCGCCGTGGTCAACGTGCTGCCATCGTGTTGCCGACGCGGTCAAGTACGGCCATGCGGATTGCCACACCGTTGGTAACCTGTCGCGTGATGACAGATTGCGGCCCATCGGCCAGCGAGCCTTCAATTTCTATGCCACGATTCATTGGCCCGGGGTGCATGACGATCGCATCGGGCTTCGCGAACTTCATGCTCTCATGGCTAACGCCGTAATTGGCGAAGTACTCGTCGATCCCGGGGATGCCGTCGAGATTTCCAATTCGCTCGCGCTGAATACGAAGCGCCATAACGACATCCGCATCCGCAAGGCCTTCCTCGAGGTTATCGAGGACCCTGGCACCAGGTATCGAGTCCGGCTCCGGGGCGAGTACCGGCGGCGAGATCAGCCGCAGCTCCCCAACGCCGAGTGTAGACAGTGCATGGGATGCCGACATTGCGACACGCGAGTGCCTGATATCACCGACAATGGCGACGGCAAGGTCTTCGAAAGAACCTTTGTGCTGACGCATGGTCAGGACGTCGAGCAGGCCCTGCGTCGGGTGTGATACGTCCGACTCGCCTGCGTTCAGGATGCTTACATGTGGCAACACATGCCGCGCAATGAAGGCGGGCACGCCGGCACTCGCATCGCGAACAACCATGATGTCGACGTGCATTGCCTCGAGCGTGTAGATCGTGTCGAGAATGCTTTCGCCTTTCTTGCGGGACGACGTATTGACGTCGAGATTGAGAACGTCGGCGCCGAGTCGCTTGCCGGCCAAGTCAAACGACGCACGAGTGCGCGTGCTGGCTTCGAAAAACAGGTTGGCGACCGAGCGGCCCACGAGCGACTGGCCACGGGCCGGCAATTCGCCCGGCTCGGTCAGGTACTGCTGGGCGTCATCGAGAATCTCGGTAAGCAGCGACTTGTCGAGACCCTTGAGAGTCAGAAGATGTCGCAAATTGCCGTTTGCATCGAGCTGCAGGGTGGCTTCGTCTTTGAGTACTTCGGTGGGGGCTGCAGTATTCATCGCGCCGAAATTCTACTCGCTTAGCAGGTATCTTTCAGCGATAAATACTGCAGCCGCACTATCGATCATCTCCTTCGAAATACGCCCCCGGGTGCCCGCCGCGCGTGCCTCCTTGAGAACGCGCTCGGCCTCGACCGATGAATAGCGTTCATCGACGGTACTGATGGGGAGCCCATAGCGTTCGAGTTCCCCGATAAAGGCCTCCACGTGTTGCTGAATCTCGCTCGGTGAGCCGTCGGCGTGGGCCGGCATACCCACGACCAGGTTCGTTGGCTGCCACTCTTTAATGAGTGCGGCGAGCTGTTGGTGGTCCACACCCGAATCGCGATTTTCGACAACGCCGAGCGGACTGGCCGACCCAGTCACATCCTGACCGACGGCCACGCCAATGCGTCGCAGCCCAAAGTCGAAAGCGAGAATCGTGCGGGGACGGGACAATTCAGGCGTGCCCGGCATCCGTGGACATAGAGGCGATATCGATGCCCAGGGTACGAGCTGCGGAATCCCAACGCTCCGCGAACGGGGTGTCGAATACGATCTCGGGCGTTGCAGGAACGTTGAGCCACGCGTTGGCGAGCATCTCATCCTCGAGTTGGCCCGGCTCCCAGCCTGCGTAGCCAATCGCCACGAGTGCATTGTCAGGTCCCTGACCCTTGGCCATCGCATCGATAATGTCGCGCGATAAAGTCAGGCGAATATCGTCCGATACCGCCAGCGTGTTCTCGTAGCTGTGCTCTGGTCCATGCAAGACAAAGCCGCGCTCCGTACCTACGGGTCCCCCGGACAGCACGGGACTGCTGGCCGCATCGGGATCGGCGTCTTCCACGGAAAGTTGGTCAAACAGGCCGCCGAGCTTCAGCGTGGTTGGACGATTGATGACGATGCCGAGCGCACCTTCGTCGTTATGTTCACAGATCAGGGTTACCGTTGTGCTGAAATTCGGGTCCAGCATGCCCGGCATGGCGATAAGTAGCTGATTTACCAAGGAGTCGTCGGCTTGCATATGGACAGTATCTGCCCATCAGTCGTTGCGTACAAGTTGCTCCGTGAACAGGAACTTGTATTCGAATGCGACCGTATCGTATTCGCTTGCCATTGACGCCGGAAACTCGTTAAACGGTGACGCACGCTGAATGATATCGACGGATGCGAGATCCAGGATGGCGGAGCCGCTGGTCTTGCTGACCGTCGCATCGAGCAATTCGCCGTTCTCGCCAATCCTGACCAATAATGTCGGGCTACCAGTCAGGTTGGGCAGGTCACCGAGTTCGGGAAGGTAAGCGGCGCCCACGGCTTCAATGCGTCGCTTCCAGGCATCGAGGTAAGCAGCCGCCACGGACTCGCGGGTGTCGGCTGAAATAATGAGTTGCTGGGGATCGTCGTCAGTCAACAGGAAGCTCGCCTTGTCTTCCTGCGGCAGCGGCAACGTAACTTCGCTGCCGGCCTCCATGGCGACGGCCACGGTGTCCTGCGATTGCGGGTCGGTACGCGGATCGACGGCGACCTCGCGATCGCTTGTATTCTCCGAGGCCAGCACCTCGTCCGCCGAGCGCTCGTGTGCCCGTGCATCGGTGAGCGCGGCGCCGTCCTCACGTCCGGGGTTGTCGACGGGCATGGCACTTTGCAGCGGCGCGGACGGGCGAATCTGATCGGTAATGTTGCCGCTGCCTTTCTGGCTTGCCTGCGCGAGGTACGCGGCTTCGTCGGGGCGGTCGATCTGCTGGTCGGGGTCGGCCACGATTGTGACCTCGAGCGAGATTGCGTCGGCAAACGGGTCGGTCAGCGCGGCATTAAACGTGACCCCGATGATCAGGATTCCGTGCACCAGCGCGGCCAGGAACAACATGGCTGGCAGCCGGTCGGGCACGATCGGCGTCATGAGCCGCAGCTCATCCAGAGGGTCGACTGTTATAAAGGGGTTCGCCATATTCGCGCGAATACTCTGCCATTTTGTTTACATAAACAAGAACCTGCGTCGCAAAAATGGGGTGACTGGCACCGTATTACTTCAATTTCTGCGATGCGTAGATGGCGTCGAACAAGAGGCCCGCAATATTCAGGCCGAATTGCTTGTCGAGTTCCCGAATGCCCGTAGGGCTCGTGACATTGACCTCGGTCAGGAAATCACCGATGACATCGATCCCTGCGAACAAGACGCCGGCATCACGCAGATACGGGCCCACCTGTTCACAGATTTCGAAGTCACGCCCCGACATCTTCTGCCCTTTGGCAACGGCGCCGGCAACCATGTTGCCGCGGTTATCGTCACCGGTCGGAATCCGGGCGAGCGCATACGGAACAGGCTCACCCTGAATGAGGAGAATGCGTTTGTCGCCTGCCCTGATCTCAGGGACGAATACCTGGCACATGGCGAATCGCGTGCCATAGTCGGTGAGCGTTTCAAAGATGACGTTTGCGTTCTTGTCACCTTTCTTCACGACGAAAATGGAACGCCCGCCCATGCCATCGAGAGGCTTGGCGACGACGCGACCATGTTCGGCGAGAAACGATTTCATTTCGGCCATTGAGCGAGTGATCAGGGTTGTCGGCGTGATTTCCGGGAACCAGGCCGTATATGCCTTTTCATTCATATCCCGAAGCGCCTGCGGCGCGTTGACGATGAGGGCACCATCCTTCTCTGCCCGGTCCAGGATATACGTCGTGTACACGTATTCCATGTCGAACGGCGGGTCCTTGCGCATCAGGATCGCGTCTAGATCACCCAGTTCGATTTCCTGGCGTTCCCCGAGCGAGTACCAGTCGTCGTTGTCATCGCGAACGTGCAAAAGTGTCGACTGGCCCAGCGCCTTGCCCGACAGCAACCTGAGATCCTTCTGCTCGAAATAGTGGATTTCCGCGTTGCGGCGCTCTGCTTCCAGCAACATCGCGAGCGACGAATCCTTGTAGGGGGTGATCGAGTCGATCGGGTCCATCACGATGCCGATTTTCAAGGATTTTTCAGTCATCTCTAGCCGATATTTCGATGTCGGGGCCGAAGGCGTTTTACTATACAGCGAAAATACGCGTAAGCGCCCGAATTTCGGCGATTTTGCACATCGCGGCGCGCGTCGTAGCGGGAGTTATGTCAATATGGTAAAAGTCGGTTTTCAACGTGGGGAAATTCGGTGACCAGTAACGTGTCCAAGTCCTTCAGTGGACTAAAGATCCTTGTAATTGACGATAGCAAGACCATTCGTCGGACTGCTGAAACCTTGTTGTCCAAGGAAGGCTGCCAGGTATTTACGGCAATCGACGGGTTCGATGCACTTTCGAAGATTGCGGATCACCGGCCTGACCTCATTTTCGTGGACATCATGATGCCGCGTCTGGACGGCTACGAAACCTGTTCGCTGATCAAGCACAACAAGACCTTCAAGGAAACGCCCGTAATCATGCTGTCGTCCAAAGACGGACTGTTTGACCGTGCTCGCGGCCGTATCGTGGGTTCCGAACAATACCTGACCAAGCCATTCACGAAAGACGAGTTGCTTGGCGCAATTTCCAACCAGATCAACTGAGGACTCTGAGGATGGCAGTGGTTCTAATCATCGACGATTCGCCCACCGAGCTGCATTTGTTTCAGAATATGCTCGAGAAGGCCGGCTTTGACACGCTCGTGGCCGACAGCGGTGAAGAAGGAATCCGGCAGGCGATAACGTCGCGCCCGGATTGCATACTCATGGATGTCGTCATGCCTGGCATGAATGGCTTTCAGGCGACGCGCAAGCTGACAAAGGATCCGGCCACAGAGTCCATTCCCGTCATCATGATCACCACCAAGGACCAGGAGACTGACAAAATCTGGGGCATGCGCCAAGGCGCTGTCGAATACCTGGTCAAGCCGGTGGCAGACAACGAACTGGTCGCGAAAATCCACTCGGTGATGGCCGCATAAGGTGCCTGGTTCTGCCGAACTCGCAGCTCTGGTAGAGCAACCATTCGA
>Ga0224502_10000760_pt1 | contig 11029 bp, 10 predicted proteins | sample SF_Oct11_sed_USG_5_FD_169104 | JGI IMG/M metagenome (GOLD analysis project Ga0224502, IMG submission 169104) | Sediment microbial communities from San Francisco Bay, California, United States - SF_Oct11_sed_USGS_13 | ecosystem: Environmental > Aquatic > Marine > Sediment | place: USA... | reverse complement strand
GGACCGTCCGCGTTTACCATTTTTGAATTGATCGTGCGCTGATAGTCGACGATTCTCTGCGACACCTCTTCGAGCAGTTCTTTGACCATGATTTTATCGTTGTTGGTAAAGGTAATCACCGTCTCGGGGATCGCCTGCAAAGACTGAATCCGATCCACGTTGACCATCAGCACTGAATCATTGAGTCGTGTTACTTTAATCATCTTTACATCCCTTTGTGTTTGACTGCGGCAGACGCTTGCGATTTGCCTCAGACGGATGAGATTTCAAGATCTCAACTGTGTCCGCCTGAGACCGCCGCAATATCGCCGCTTCGATCAGGGTTAACGTTTAATATTGATCAGTTCGGCCAGGATTTCGTCACTGGTGGTAATGACCCGCGAGTTTGCCTGAAATGCCCGCTGGGTCTTAATCATTTTAACAAATTCCTGGGCCAGATCGACATTGGACATCTCGATGGAACTTGAGCTGATACTGCCCAGTTTGGCCGTCTGGGGAGGCCCGTACATGGGCTGGCCGGAATCCCGCGACTCGGCATACAGGTTTCTGCCCATTTTGGTAATGCCGTAGTAATTGGGAAAATCCGCCAGCGTCACCCGATACAGCGGTGTCAGCTGGCCATTGGAATAGCTGCCGGTCACAACCCCTTCTTCATCAATCGAAACCCCCCGCAGCACGCCTGCGGTATGCCCGTCCTGGGTTTGGAAGGTGGTCATGGAAGGCGCGGCATACTGGGTCAGATCGCCGTTGGTCACCGTCGTGGTATCTTCGAAAAGGTTCCAGGTCAGGCTGAGATCGCTGGCCCCGCTAAGCAGGTTGCTGAGGGTAATGACCGGATCAGCACCGTTGTTCAGCGCACCTGTGGCGCCGTCAAAGGTATAGTTGGCGACACTTATGGCGACATCGGTTGCCGGCGTGGTTACGGTTCCGGCCGGCACGCTGACGCTGACATTCCAATCGTTGGCCGCCTGTTTTTCAAACGTCAGCGACACCGGTATGGCATTGCCCAAAGAATCATAGGCAATGACTGTTGTGGAATAGGTCTCCAGGTTGGCCGCCTCGGCGTCCAGGTTGACATCCACCGTAAATAAGGTGGTGGCCCGTGGCGGGGTGGTGCTTTGCCCCGGTACATTGATGTCGGTGATATTACCCAGAGTCAGGGAGCCGTCCGGCTGGACAGCGGTAACTTCATAGCCCTGCACGAACATGCCGTCCGGATTGACCAGAAACCCGTCACGATCAAAAGTAAAATCGCCGGCCCGGGTGTAAAAATTGGCGTTGGTGTTATCGCGCATAAGGAAAAACCCGGCGCCGTTGATGGCCATGTCGGTGGGGTTAGAGGTGTTTTCAATAGACCCCTGACTCCACAGGGCCGTTGTTCCCCAGTACTGCACCCCGCGGCCGATTTCATTGGAAGTGGCGCCCGCCAACGACTGACTTAAAACGTTGGCGAAAGAAGTGCGGTTGCCTTTAAATGCCGTTGTGTTGACATTGGCAATGTTGTCTCCAATCACGGTTAAGGCTTGAGAATTTACATTGAGTCCGGATACCCCGGCAAACAATGAACCAATCATTTTTAATTCCCTCCATTTGGTTGTTCATTTGAATTTGTTTCTGAATTCGTCGCGACCGTGGCGGCTGGCGCCGTTGCTTCAGAAACTTCGATAACATCGTCGATAGCCACCGTCTGAAGCCCGGTGATGAGGCTGACGGTCTGATTTTTAAAAGACACACCGGTCACAACCGAGCTTATCAATGGTGTCACACTTAAACTCTGGTTTTCGGCGTCGAGGGCCTGCACTTCAAAGCGGTAAAGTCCCGCTGAAGCCGAATTGCCGTTATTATCCGTGCCGTCCCAGGCGGCGGATTGTCTGCCAGAATTCAGCGGCCCGGTCTCAAACGACTTCACGAAACCGCCGCTGGCATCATAAACGCTAATCACCGCCAGCGCGGCGTTGGCCCCTAACTCAAAATGACATTCCACCGGCCGACCGCTTTCGAGTTGCACGCTATTGCCCTTGGCGGTTATTTCCTTGCCGATGTACGATACCGCCTGGGAGTCGATCAGTGACGCTTGAAACTGCTCCATGTTCTGAAGGCTGTCATTGATATTGCTAAGCTGCTCCAGTGAACTGAACTGCGCCAATTGGGCGGTAAATTCCGTTCCGTCAGTGGGATTCAATGGATCCTGGTGCTGAAGCTGGGCAATCAACATGTTCAAAAAATCATCTTTGCCCATAATTTTCACCGGCGCGCTCGACTGGGCATCGCCGCTGTTCGCGTTTGAATCTAAGGGGGTAATTGTTGTCATTTTAACCTCACGGCATGTTTTCCAGGTTCATATGCAACGGTCGCAGCGTCTTCTGCGGTTACGGTTATGCGAAATAATCGATGGCGGTTTCCGCAATTCCATCGCCGCGGCCAATGTGTAAGTCGGTCTGCTCCTCAGCGGCCGCATTATCGGAAAGACGGCTGTTTTTCAAAGCGCGCGCGCGAAGCACTTCCGCCGCTTTTTGGTTTTTATCATCATCCGCCCGGGAGTCGTTCGCAACGGAGACCTCCAGTTCATCGACTTTCAGACCTTGTGCTTGTAATTCGGCCTTTAATTGATTCAAGTTACCTTCAAGCATGTCCTTGACGAAGGGCAGCTCGGCGATAATTCTGACGGCGACCTGTTGACTCTCGGTAATGATTTGCATCCGAATATGCCCCAAAAACTCCGGTTTCAGATCGATCTGAACTTCATGCTGCCCGTTGTTAAACGAAAGCGCGGCTTTTTGAACAATTTGGTTCAGGGTCTGGGACATCAGGCCGTGCCGAGCGGCTTCGGATCGTTGGGCTGCATTTTCAAGCCGGGCCAGATCTTGCGGCATCTGATCCTGTGAAAATAAAAAGCTGCTGTCTTTACTATCCCCAACGATCTGGCTGATTTTATCGCCAAGCGCATGCATCGGCAGAATCTCGCTTTTGAGAACGGCGCTTTTGATGCCGAAGACCTCTTGCGGCGTTTTAGCGGTGACCCCATCAGTGTTTGAATTCGGATTAGCCGGTTGTTCCACAGCGGCTTTAAGGGCTGCCTGGTTCTTTAACGTTTGAGAATTTTCGCTCAGCTGCCGGACTCGTGCTTCCAAAAGGGTTTCAGAATTTGAATCGCCTTTCGCATTTTCGGATATATTGGTTCCTGTCTGCGGAGACAGCATCGTCATTTTAAGAAGAAGATCCTCATTTAAATGGGCCATTTTCAACCCGCCGGAACCACTGGCATCCGGATTTAAACCCCATGCGGCGCCGGTCATTCCCAGTATATTCAGCAGCGGGTTAAGGGGCGCGTTCACATTGGCCACTGATGATCCCGGCTGACCGTTTAAAGTCCCATCCAGGGCAGGCTTGCCAGTCAGATCCCCGCTGTCTTGATGCTGAATGGCCCAGGCGGCAAGCTGCTTAAAGAAAAATCGGTTGAGCACCTCCGGTGAGATATTGGCCTGCAGCTGCTCAAACGGGCCGATGCCCACCCACTCGCCGTGAGCCTTCTGTCCTTGCGATTGCAGCTGTCCGATCAAATCGGTGAGCATGCCCAAACTGGGCCCGCTGGATGAATCAGACGGCGGTTCCGCCGCCAAAGAACCATTAATAAGATGATAAGGCATCAAACCGAAGGCCAGCCACGGGTGAATGCGTCGGGATTCTTTTCCAGATACATGCGCTCCGTTTTCTTCGATGTCATCCTGTGTAAGGGCGCTGGTATTGCTCATTTTTTCCGGTTTTACCGATTCGGTATCCGACCGCCCGGATCTCACCGCCGGTTTCTCTGCAGCGGTCGAATTTGGTTTGCGGTGGTGGTTACGATCGGAAATCCGGTTTAAAGTATCCGAAAAACTCTTGCTTTGATCTGATGATTCACCCAGCCGATTGGATTTAAACGTAGCTGAGCTTTTGCCGGGCCCACGATTTAAGTCGGGAGCAGGTGTCTGAGGCAGAGCGGGCGGCATGAACGCATTCGACGACATAATTTCCTTCCTTGTATTTTCCAATTGAAATGGCTTTCGAAACCGATAACGGTTTTGTCTTGTGCATCAAGTGTGCCAACCTTTAAAAAAGGTAAACGTTGCCTGAAGGATGCCTCTAACCCGACCTATGAAACTTCTTATATATTTGAAATAAATAAGAATAATAAAAATTCGATTCGCGCATAAAAAAAACAGCGATATCCATTTAACCAAGGATTTGCGGTGGGGTGAATCCGTTTTTTTGCGGCAATATTTTCCTGTAATGGCAATCATTACCTTGGCAGTGTATCGACGTTTAATTTACGGGAGAGAGAGAAGTGAATGACCGGGCAGAAGAGCGGACAACGGTTAAAAGTGGTTTCAAAACCCCATCTAAGGCCCAATGGCTGCGTTGCAGGCCTCCGATAAATGCTCACATACCCACGTATGCTGCGCTTTCTCGATCGACCTGCGCCTTGCCCTTGAACCTGATCTGAGGTTTTGAAACCACTTCTAGGGTTCTTGATTAAATTGACGGCTGGCGACTTCGTCCATAAAGCTGCGCTCCTTTTTAAACTGTTCCCGTTCATAGGCTTGCAGGCCCTTTTCTTTCAATCGGTCCAGTGTTTTGCGCTTTTTCAGGGCGGCAATTAAATCCTGGCGCTTTAAATTAAAATCGCGTTCCGCTTCCAGGACGTTCTGTCTTTGGGTGTCCATTTCTTTTGAAAGCTGATCGACAAAATCAACAAACAATTTAATTTCAGATGCCGGACGGCCGTCGGTTTGTTTTTCTTGAAGCTGTTGCACGTATTTTCGTTTTTTTTGCCTCAAGACCCATAATTTATCCTTTTCGGCGGCAAGGCGTATTTTTGAACCGGCGAGTTCTTTCTGGAAAACTTCTTCCTGGTAGCGACGATGATTTAAAAGTGGTTCTAAATTGAAGCGATACATGAGGTTTTATCAATCAACCTATTTATAAAATGTGGTTTTATTTTAAGTGCTTTTTATTTCGTTCAGGGACTTGTTTGATTAGTTTTATTGGTCTTATTGGTTGAATTAGTTGGCTTAAACCGAACCAATTGAACAAATTAAACCAATTTAACAAATTTAACGTTTGCCAACTGGCTGAAATCTGACACCTGAACAGCGAAACCTGGTGAAACCATCGTTATGGTGACTTGAGTAACATCTTTGTGCGACAGGGCAATAGACGGACATTCAGGATTTAAACAGCTGGTCCAGCTGAGAGATACTTGCATTAAAATCGGTTGTCTCGTCGATATCCTGCTTTAAATAGCAGTTGATTTTTTCTATCATCTCAATGGCATAATCAATTTTTGGATTGCTCCCGGCAACATACGCACCAATGTTGATCAGATCCTCCGCTTTGCGATAAATAGCCAGGGTTTCCTTTAACTTATTGGCATACTGGCGATGTTCAGAATCGATGATATCATCCATCACACGGCTGATGCTCTGGAGGACATCGATGGCCGGATAATGATTTTGGGTCGCAAGGTCTCTGGTCAGGTTGATATGGCCATCCAGTATGGAGCGCAGCGCATCGGCAATCGGTTCATTGGTATCATCGCCTTCCACCAATACCGTGTACAATCCGGTAATCGTTCCACGGTTGGCAGAGGTGCCGGCTCTTTCACATAGTTTGGGCAGCAGGGTAAACACCGAAGGGGTATAGCCCTTGGTGGTGGGCGGCTCGCCCAATGCCAGACCGATCTCCCTCTGAGCCATGGCAAACCGGGTGACCGAATCCATCATTAAATTGACGTGCTTGCCCTGATCCCGAAAAAATTCGGCTATGGCGGTAGCGATAAAGGCCCCCCGCATCCGGATCAAGGGCAGATGATCGGAGGTTGCGACCACAATCACCGAACGTTTGAGACCTTCTTCGCCAAGTTCTTTTTCAATAAACTCATTGAGTTCGCGACCTCTCTCGCCGATCAAAGCAATTACGTTTACATCGGCTCTGGTTTTACGGGCAATCATACCCAGCAGCACACTCTTGCCGACCCCGGAACCTGAAAAGATACCGATTCGCTGGCCGCAGCCCACAGTTAACAGGCCGTTTATGGCCCGGATACCTAAATCCAGCGGTTGGGATATGCGCTTGCGTGAAAGGGGATTGATGGGCACGCCATATATAGGATATTCGCTTTCAACAAAAATCGGCCCTTTATTATCGATAGGATTTCCGAGTCCGTCGATAACACGGCCCAAAAGCCCGGGACCCACCGGAATAATCGCGCGTTGCTGCCGGGCCACCACCCGGCATCCGGGTCCGATGCCTCGGATCTCCTCCAGGGGCATCATCAATACTTGATTATCCCGAAACCCCAGAACCTCGGCAGTTATTTTATGGGCCTCTCCCTTGGTATAAATGTCACATACGGTTCCGAGTCTGGATACGGGACCCCGGGCTTCGATGACCAAACCAATAACGTTGGTGACTTTGCCGCTTGCCCGGATGGCGCAAGCCGCATCCAAACAGGTACGATACTTATCCAAGTTGAAACCTGTTTCCATTTTGGGCTATTCGCTCTCCTGCTTTGGCTGGTCAAACTCAATTTGAAAGGACTCTTCGATCGCTTGAAATTGCTTTTCAATGCGGGCGTCAATGTCACCCATATCCGTTTCGATAAGGCATCCCCCGCTTTGAATTGAATCTTCGGCCTCAAAACGAATACTTTCGACATCGTCAAGAAAATGGGAGAGCTGAGATTTGGTATCCTGAATGAATTGCAGATCGGCGGGATTCAATTTGACCTTTATTTTGCCGGGATTCTCCACTCGACTCAGAGCCTCCCGGGCGACACACACGACGGTTTCTTCCGTGGTTTTAACCTCGTGGCAAACGATTTTTTTTGCAATCGACAATGCCAGCCGGGCCACTTCTTTTTCAATCTTTTGATGGAGCTCTCGACGTATATTTTTCAGTTGCTCAAGACCCTGGTTGAAGCTATTGATCAACGGATCAACACGTTTGGTCCCGGCCTCAAACCCCGCTTTTTCTCCTTCGCTAAAGCCCTGTTGAAATGCGCTGCTTTTGATCTCGTCAATCGAGGGGCCTTTTTTTTCTTCAGGCGTTTCCGTTGAAGCCTGTGCCTGCGCGGCATCCGAACAGGTTGAGTTCATGTTTTTAAAATGTATCCGCTGAAATCCACTGTCGCTCGACGGACTGCATTCGGTATCAGGCAGTTCTTCCACCGGAATGTCCGGAAAATAATGCAAGCGGAAACTATCTTGCAGGGTTTGAGATTCCTTTTTTACCCGGTTAGGCAATGATGTCATCTCCTCTACGTCCGGCAACAATTAATTCCCCTTTGGTTTCCATCTTCTGAATGATATCGGTAATATTTTGTTGCGCGTCGGTAACTTCTTTCATCCGAACCGGTCCCATATCATCTATCTCTTCTTTCAGCATCTCACCGGCTCGCTCAGACATATTTTTGAAGATTTTTTCCCTTACCTCCTCCGATGCAGCTTTGAGAGCAATGGCCAGTTCCATGGTCTCAACCTTGCGCAACAGCTTCTGAACGCCTCTGTCATCAACCAACAGGATATCTTCAAAAACAAACATCTGTTGTTTTATTTGAGACGCCATTTCCATGTCGGCCTCTTCCAGCTCATTTAAGATCAACTCGCTTGAAATCTCATCCGTCTGGTTCAATATTTCAGCCAACCGACTAACACCGCCGGTCACATTGGTAACTGAATTCTTCTTATTTTTTAAAATATCTTTTAAAATCTCATTGACCTCGTCAACGATTGCGGTTGTGACTCTATCCAATTTAACGACGCGCATGGCCACCTCTGTTTTGATCTCATCCGGCAGCATGGCGATCACATCACTGGCAACCTCCGTTTTAAGATAAACCAGAATAATGGCAATTGTCTGGGCTTGCTCGTCTTTAATCAGATCGTATATCTCGTCGGAACTCAGGGAATGAATCGTTCCCAGACCGCTGGTTGCGGCATCGGATTCGCCGGACCCGCTATCTTTTCCCTGACTGTTTTCAGCGGGTTTGGATTTATAACGCCGGGCGATATCAATAAATTCCCTGGCGACCTGTTCCACAACATCGGGCGAGATGGTCCGAATTTGAGACAAATGATCATTGACGCGCTCTTTTTCGCTTGCGGAAAGCCGTCTGATCAAAGTTTCGACCTGCGGTCTGCCCAGTGCATGAATCAGAATGGCCGCTTTTACGGGACCCGCTATTCTCTTAGGATCCATCTTATCCTTCTTTTAACCAGTCGCGCATCACACCTACAGAAGCTTCATTATCACTGGAAATCAACTGGGATGCTTGATCTTTAAATGTCAACTGTTTGTGATTTTCGCCATCCTGATTTTCAATCTCACCAACTGTTTTCGGAAGCTGGTACAAAAGTTCGTTTTCACCCGTTGTATGCGCCGTTAGCCATTTTATCAGCGGCTTAACCACAAAGATAAATGATAAAATCAGGAACAGGCTCAAGAAAGCATATTTAAAATAGGGTTTATAATTTTTTAACAGATCCAGCCAGCCTTCAAGCGGGGCACCGTCGGCATCCTTCGCAATTTTAGTCGTTTCAAACGGGATGTTTACGACTTCCACCTTGTCGCCTCTATCGCCAACAAAATTTACGGCACTCTTTACGAGATTTTCGATTTTGACCAGCTCCTCGGAAGATCTGGGAACATACGTCAAGGTCGGTTCACCATCTTGTTGGGGGGTTGAGCGATAGGACCCATCGACCAGTACCGCAACCGAGATGCGTTGCATTGCCCCGATCGGTTCCTGGGTATGGCTGGTCAGCTTTCCAATCTCGTAGTTAACCGTGCGATCCTGTTTTGCAAAAGTGGTATTTTCGTCGTTAACCTGGTTGATATCGGCCGCATTGTTCTCGGGCACATTCGATTGAATCCCGGGAATTCCCTGGGGGATGATATCGGCCTTCTTGGAGGTTTCATTAAACATTTGCTCGCTGCGAACAACCTTGTTTTCAGGAAAGAATCGTTCTTCGGTCTGTTCATAGCGCTTAAAATCCAGGGCACAGGATACCCTTACAATGGCCTTGTTAGCGCCCAAGGCCTTTTCCAGCATCGTCAGCAGCCGGCTTTCCAACGTTCGTTCGACTTTGGCCTGATAATCGAGCTGATCCGAGCTGGGTGTCGCCAGACTGGAATCGTTTTTCTGCCCGGCCAGCAATCGCCCGTTACTGTCAACCACGGTGACATTTTCGGGATTCAGTCGCGATACGCTGGAAGACACGAGATGCACGATCCCTTGAACCTGTTCCTGAGTCAGCCATTGGCCATGGCTCAGTTTTAGCACCACAGAGGCGGAAGCCGATTGTTCGTCTTTAACAAAAAGTGATTTTTCAGGCATCACGATATGCACCCGGCTGCTGTCGACCTCGGCAAATCCACTGATCGTACGTGCCAATTCACCCTGAAGGGCCCGCTGATAGTTAACGTTTTGGGCAAACTCGCTCATGCCGAATTTAGTATTATCAAATACCTCAAAACCGATACTGCCGCCCTGGGGCAGCCCTTCGGATGCCAGGTTTATACGGGTTTCGTAAAGGTGCTCTTGCGGTATGAGAATGGTGCTCCCATTGGAAGAAATTCGATAAGGGATTTTTTGCTCTTTGAGTCGGTTTAAAATGATTCCGGCATCCTGTGAGTCCAGATTGCTATATAACGGATGGAACTCCGGTTGTGTGGCCCAGTTCGTCAAAAAAACGAATCCCAAAATGGAACCGATAACCAAAATGAAAATAGCGATCCGTTTACCGACACTGATGTTTTTCAACAGGTTTTGGAGCTGCGATAATACTTCACGAATGGGCATTCTCTATTTCTCTCTTTCAAACTAAGCCGGCATACGCATCACAGTTTCGTAGGCCGCAATAATTTTATTCCGAATCTGCATCATTAATTGAAATGCAACATCCGCTTTTTCCAGAGAAATCATGGTTTGATGAATATCTTTTTGCTCACCTGCGGCCAAATCGTTTACGGCTTCATCGGCGCTGAGTTTAAGTTGGTTGACATCACTGAGCGAACGCGCCAGCATTTTCCCAAACGACTCGGGACTCTGGATTTCTTTTGGATTGGCGGGTGATACGGTGTTCGTTAGAGATTCCAGTCCGTTTTGAAACGTAATTTGATTCATAATTATTGTCCTATCTCCAGTGCTTTGAGTGCCATGGCTTTGGCCGCTTTTATGGCGCTTACATTGGCTTCATAACTTCGGGTGGCCGAGATCATATTCACCATTTCTTCCATAATGTTTATGTTGGGCAGTGCCACATACCCGTTTTCATCGGCTTCCGGATGCTCGGGATCATATTTTCTAATCGGCGAGCGCGAATCTTCTACAATTCCAATGACGGCGACTTTGCTTAACATTTCTTTCTGCCGGTGGTGCAGCATTTCGCGAAATGACCCCGCCGGTGCTCGGGCAGCGAAGACAGGATCCTTTCTTCGATAAGGTCCTCCGCCTTTGGTACGCGTCGTATTCATGTTAGCTAAATTGGCTGAAATCAAGTTCATGCGTAGCCGTTGTGCCGACAGTCCCGAAGAGCTAACGTGCAGTGCCTCAAAAAAATCCATGCCTACTTACCTCCTCCTTGAATGACATTTTTAAGCCCTTGAAATTTGCGTTTAATAATCTGAGCAGCAGCTCTATATAATATTGTATTTTCAGCCAATTTCCCCATGGTCTTGTCAAGATCAACCGTATTGCCGTCCGCCCTGAAGTTTAATGCCGGCGGATCCGCAGCCTTAAGCTTCACATTCGTTGAGGACTGATTGCGTCCATTAAGGTGATCGGGCTGGGTGCGGACCAGTTCGATGGGATGCGCCGGTCTGCCGTTTTTCTTACGCTCATCTTCCATAACGACTTCAAAAGCCTTGTAATTCGGCGTATCGATATTGGCGATATTGGACGTCAGGACCTTATGACGCAGGGAACCGGCGTTCAGGGTTTTTTGCAGCGTTGCAATGGTCTCATCAAATATAGATTGCGTTGGCATTT
>Ga0224502_10000759_pt1 | contig 11030 bp, 11 predicted proteins | sample SF_Oct11_sed_USG_5_FD_169104 | JGI IMG/M metagenome (GOLD analysis project Ga0224502, IMG submission 169104) | Sediment microbial communities from San Francisco Bay, California, United States - SF_Oct11_sed_USGS_13 | ecosystem: Environmental > Aquatic > Marine > Sediment | place: USA... | reverse complement strand
TCACCGGCTCGGGCGTCATGTAGTCCTGCACCAGGCCACCGGGTTCGCCGTGGTAACCCGCGTGCAGGGCGATCCGAATGCAGTCGCGCTCGGTCAGCATGCCGGTCAGGCGGCCGTGCCGGTCGAGGACCGGGGCGCCGGAGATATCGCAACTGATCAGTACCTGCGCGGCGCGCAGGATCTCCATTTCCGGATGCAGGGTCACCAGGTCCGTCGCCATGTGGTCTTTCACCAGCATTGATCGGGGCATGATCGGTCTCCTCTAGGGTTTTCCATCGCCGGCTTCCGCTGACCTGCGACGCGGGCAGTCGGCGCAACGCTCGCTTCCCGGCAGCCGGGTGCCGCAGCCTCCGCTCAGCGGCTGCCCGCGCAACAGCAGCCCGATGCCCAGGGCCAGGCAGCTCAGGATGGTAATCAGCAGCGTGCCGAGAAACAGCGCCATGTTTCAGTCTCCGAAATCGTCGAACAGCACGTTTTCCTTCTCCACGCCGAGGTCTTCGAGCAGGTGCGTAACCGCGGCAATCATCAGCGGCGGCCCGCACAGGTAATACTCGCAGTCTTCTGGCGCCGGATGGTCCTTCAGGTAATGCTCGTACAGCACCTCGTGGATAAAGCCGACCAGCCCCTTCCACTCGTCTTCGGGCAAGGGCTCGGACAGGGCCAGGTGCCAGTGGAAGTTCGCATGAGCGGCAGCCAGCTGGTCGAACTCATCGACGTAAAAGGCTTCGCGCAGGCTGCGGGCTCCATACCAGAAGCTGATGCGCCGCGTGCTGTGCAGCCGTTTGAGCTGGTCAAGGATGTGCGAACGCATCGGCGCCATGCCCGCACCGCCGCCCACGAACACCATCTCGGCGTCGGTGTCGCGCGCCAGGAACTCGCCGTAGGGCCCGGAGGCGACGACCGTGTCGCCCGGCTTGAGATTGAAGAGGAACGACGACATCACGCCCGGCGGCACCTTGCCGTGCTTGTCCGGCGGCGGTGTCGCGATGCGCACATTCAGCATGATGATGTCGTTTTCCTCGGGATAGCTGGCCATCGAGTAGGCACGGGTGGTCGCCTCCTTCGCGTGCGATTCCAGCTCGAACAGGCCATAGCGTTCCCAGTCCTTTCTGTATCTTTCATCGATGTCCATGTCGGAGTACTTGAGGTCATGCGGAGGGCACTCCAACTGCACGTATCCGCCGGCTTTGAAATCCATCGTTTCGCCAGGCGGGAGCTCCAGCACCAGCTCCTTGATGAAGGTGGCGACGTTGTGATTGGAGCGCACGGTGCACTCCCACTTGCGCACACCGAATACGTCATCGGGTACCCGGATCTCCAGTTCCTGGAAAACGGTCACCTGGCAGGCGAGGCGCTCGCCTTCCTGCGCCTCCCGTTTCGAGATCAGCGACGCTTCGGTCGGCAGCAGTTCCCCCCCACCCCTGAGCACCCGGACGCGGCACTGACCGCAGGTCCCGCCGCCACCGCAGGCCGAAGGCACGAAAATCCCGGCATCCGCCAGCGCGCCCAGCAGCTTCTTCCCGGTGGGTGTGCTGATGTTCCGCTCTTCGTTGACGATGATGTGCACATCGCCTTGCGGCACCATGCGCGCGATGACCCAGAGGATCACCGCGCCGATCGCCAGCAGCGTTCCGGAGAAGATCACCATGCTGTAGAAGATCTCGAGCATCAGAGCTTGATCCCCGCGATTCCCATGAAGCCGAGCGACAGCATCCCGGAGGTGATGAAGGCGATACCCAGCCCCTGCAGTCCGGCTGGAATGTCGCTGTAACGCATCTTCTCGCGCAGGCCGGCCAGCGCCACTACGGCCAGGGCCCAGCCGAAACCGGCTCCGAGACCGTAGGACAGGCTTTCCACGACCGTGTAATCCCGTTGCACCATGAATAACGAAGCACCAAGGATGGCGCAATTCACGGTGATCAGCGGCAGGAAAATACCGAGTGCGTGATAAAGCGGCGGGAAAAAGCGATGCAGCGTGATCTCCAGCACCTGCACCATTGCAGCGATCACCGCGATCTGACTGAGCAGGCCGAGGTAGCTGAAATCCATGTCGCCAAGCCCGGCCCATGCCAGTGCCCCGCCTCGCAGCAGTCCGTTGTAGATCAGGCTGTTCAGCGGCACGCTGAGCCCTTCGACGACGATCACGGCCACGCCGAGGCCAATGGTCGTCTTGACCTGCCTGGACACCGCCAGGAAGGTGCACATGCCCAGAAAGTAGGCCAGCGCCAGATTTTCGAGGAATACCGCGCGGAAAAAGATGCCGAAAAAGTCGTCCATCAGCGTTTCTCCTTCCTGGGCAGGGGCAGCGGTTCGAAGTCAGGCTTCTCACATTGCTCCGGCTTCCAGCTGCGGATGGCCCAGACCAGAATGCCGATAATGAAGAAAGCGCTCGGCGCCAGCATGACCAGTGCGTTCTCGGGGAACCAGCCGCCCTGGCTGGCGGGCTTGAAAATCTGCACGCCCATCAGCGACCCCTTGCCGATGAGCTCGCGAATGGTCGCCACGGTGATCAGGATCAGGCTGTAACCCATGCCATTGCCCAGCGCATCCAGGACGCTGGTGCCTACACTTTCTTTCATCGCGCAGGCCTCGGCCCGGCCCAATACGATGCAGTTGGTGATGATCAGCGCCAGATAGACGCTCAGCCTGCTCGCGGCTTCGGGCAGGTAGGCTCTCAGGAACTGGTCGATGACGGTGACCGCCGAAGCGATCACGGTAATCTGCACGATCAGGCGCACGCTCGACGGCAGCAGGCTGCGCACCAGGCTGATCGTCATGTTGGAGAGGACCAGCACCGTCGTCAGCGCCGCGCTCATGATGAGCGACGAGGTCAGCGAATTGGTAATGGCCAGGGCGGCGCAAACGCCCAGCACGTTCAGCGTGACCGGGTTTTCCCTGATCAGCGGGGTGGTCAGCGGATGCTTCAGGGTCATGTCAGGACTCCTCTCCCGGCGGGAATGAGGGTGGCTGCTCGCGCAAGCGGTCCAGCAGGGGTCCGTAGCCGTTGGGCCCGAACCAGTACTGCAGCAGCGCGGTTACGGCGTTGGCCGTGACGGTCGCGCCGGTCAGGGCGTCGACCTGGTAGTCGGCGGCCGGCGAGCCCGCCGTCACCGGGCCCTCGGCGACGCGGAACAGCATTGCGCCGGTTTGGTCGTACAGCTTCTTGCCGACCCACTTGGCCTGCCAGTGCGGCGTGGCGATCTGATCACCCAGGCCTGGGGTTTCGCTCTGCTCGTAAAACACCACGCCGGCGATGGTGTTGAAATCGGATTCCAGCGCGATGTAGCCGTACAGCATCGACCACATGCCGGCGCCACGGATAGGCAGCACGGCGCGATCCAGGGCGCCGTCCTTCCAGACCAGATACAGGGTCTCGAAGCGGCTGCGGCGACCCAGGCCGGCACGGTCTTCTCCGGCCGGAATCGCCACGCTTAGCTCGGGATCGGCCGCGGCCTTGCGGCCATCGAAGGTGTAGGGATCGAATTCGGTGTCGAGGGCCATCTCGTCGATGTTCACGACACGCGCGTCCAGCCGCTTGAACACATCCAGCAGGGTCTCTTTTTCGACCTTGCCGCCAGTCGGCAGCAGGCCCGTCAACTGCAGAATGTTGTTACTGCGCTCGAGCAACTTGTTGTTGAGCTGGATTGGCCGCAGCAGAACGACGGAGCCGGATACGATGGTGGAGCAGATCACCGCGGTGACCAGCACCGTCAGCAGAGCCCGCAGCGGCGAGTCTTTACGCATCGCCGGCCTCCCGCCAGCGCAGTTTGCGCCGGCGCATGTTGAGCTCGACCACGACGTAGTCGATCAGCGGAGAAAACAGGCTCGCCAGCAGGATCGAGAAGATCATCGCCTCGTAATAGGACACATTGCCGAGACGGAGCACCACGGTCAGCCCCCCCACCAGCAACCCGAAGCCCCAGCGGCCCGGATCGGTCATCGCGCCGGTTACCGGGTCGGTGGCGATGAAGACCGCGCCGAAAGCAAAGCCGCCCAGGACCAGGTGCCAGTACCAGGGTATCGAGAGAATCAGGTGGTCGGGCGCGATCGCGTTGCCGAGCAGCGACATGCCGATCAGGCCGAGCAGCGCGCCGGCGATCACGCGCCAGGACGCCATGCCGCTCCAGACCAGGAATACCGCGCCAAGCGCGGCGCCGAGCACGGATACCACGCCGACCGCACCGGGATGGTCGCCGAGGAACAATTGCCAGTAGCTGTAATCCACCGACGCGACCACCTTCAGGCCACCCTCTTCGGCAATGAGTTCCAGCACCGTCGGCTGGTCGTAACCGGCCACCGGCACCCATGCGCCCTTGCCGAACATCAGTTCGGAATAGGAGAAAACCAGGAAGGCGATGGCGAACATGGCCGGGTTCACCAGGTATCGCCCCGAGCCGCCGTAGATCAGCTTGCCGATGACGATGCCAAAGGACATGCCGTGGGCGACCTGGTACAGCGGCGCATTGGCCGGCATCATCAGGGCGACGAACCAGGCGATATAGAGCAGCCCTTCATCCAGGCGTTTCCTTCGCACCGCCGCGAACAGCGATTCCCAGAACGCCCCGACCAGCAAGGCCACGGCAAAGATTGGCAGGAAGTACAGCGCGCCATGCGCCACGCAGCCCATCACGTCAAAGGCGTCGAAGCCGATGCCCCACTTGACCAGCAGCCATGCCCGCCAGCCCGGTACCGGGTCGAGTGCGAAGTCAGCGATGGCGAGGTTGGTCTGGTGGCCCAGGCTCCACAGCCCGATCAGCCAGCTGGGGATGCTGGCGACGACGAAGTAGTTCCACAGGCGCTGGACGTTGTTGGCATCACGAATATGCGGCGGGCGGCGGGTCACGTCGGGCGACGACATCGCGAACCGCCGGAACAGGGCGCCAAAGCCGCTGATGAGTTCTCTGACCACCATGGCTTCAGTTCACCCCTCTTTCTCGATCTCGTTCAGGTTGATGCGCAGGGCGGCCCCATAATCCTGCTTGGCCGGGCAAACGAAGGAGCAGAGAGCCAGGTCCTCCTCGTCGAGTTCGAGGCAGCCGAGTGCCTGGGCACGGTCGGTATCCTTGACCAGCAAGGCCCGCAACAGCGGCGAGGGCAGGATGTCCAGCGGCAGCACGCGGTCGAAAACACGCATCGGCAGCATGCCCGAGAAGCGGCCGTTCTGCGTGGTGCTGAACGGGTAGCGCTTCGTCTGGCCGGTGCGTCGGGCGAAGGTTGGCGCCGCGGTGAAACGGCGCGGGAACAGCCCGGTCCAGCCGAACAGGAAGGAGCGCCCGCCCTCCCGCAGCACCGATACCTGGTCGTGGTAACGGCCCAGCCAGGCGAGCGGGCCGATGGCGGCGCGTCCTCCCAGTACAGAACCCGAGATAACCCGGCACACTTCGGTTTCGCATACGCTGCCCTGCAACAGCTCTTCCAGCGAGGCGCCAAGGCGGGTTGTAACCAACCGCGGTTCATTCACACATGCACCGCACAGGGAGATGACCCTCCCGGTGTCGATCACGCCCCGATGGAACAGCCGACCCAGCGCGGTGACGTCCTGGAAGTTGATGTGCCAATGGCTGCGGTTGGGCCCGACCGGGTCCAGGAAATGCATGTGGGTGCCGGGCAAACCCGCCGGATGAGGCCCCCTGAAAGTCACGTGGTGGACGCGATCGATGCCCGGCAGTGCCAAGTCCCAATCCGGCGCCGTGCACAGCCACACTGAACCTTGGGTCAAGTGGGTCAGCAGGCGCAGGCCGTGCGCGAAATGCTCGATATCCCCTGCTACCACCACGGCCGGATCCAGCGCCAGTGGGCGGGTGTCGATGGCCGTTACGAAAATTGCGCAGGGCATGCTGGCGGAGGGCGGAACGCGGCTGAAGGGCCGCGTGCGAAACGCGGTCCAAAGGCCCGAGCGGAGCATCCGCTCCCTGACCGCGTCGCCATCCAGCGCGGCAATCTGACGCGCGGTCAGGGCCTCGAAACGAAGGTCCTCCGCGCCGGAATCCTGCAGGCTGACAATCACGCTTTCCAATACGCGCCGCGCGCCGCGGTTTATGGCGGTCACCACGCCCTGCCCAGGCGACGGATAGCAGACTGCGGGGTCGCGCTTGTCTTGCCACAGCGGTTGACCCAGCCCCACGCGGTCACCCACCTCGACCAGCATGCGCGGCCGCAGCCCCATGTAGTCGACCCCGCAGAGCGCGACATGCCGAACGTCAGGTCCACGATAGATGACCTGCTCGGGTTCTCCGGCGATGGGAACATCGAGCCCTTTGTGGATGCGGATGCTGCGGTTCATCGCAATCGGTTCACTCGGGCAGCGGCCGGTGGACGTCGTGGCAGCTGGAGCAGGACAGGGCATCGATGTCCATGCTGCGGGCCTCGAAGCGAGGGTGTTCTGTCCGCATCCTGCGATGGCAGCGGTAACAGATGCGCTCCTGCTCCTCGTGGTCGTCGACGGGATCGACCTCGGCGTGCACCGTGTGGCAGGTGGAGCAGTTGATGTTCTTGCGATCGTGCGGGCTGGCAATGAAACCGATGGTCTTGCGTACCGCGCTCTCGGTGCCGTGACAGTTCAGGCAGCGCGCCAGCTGTTCTTCGCGCGGCGACCTTTCCGGGCCGCGGCCGAACTGCGTCAGCGGCGGGAATCCCTTGCCGCCGTGTGCCCGGGACACGTGGATGCTGCCGGGGCCGTGGCAGGACTCGCAGTAGTGATGGGCGGCCGGGGCGGCCGGGGCCTGCAGGTTGAAGTGCGGGCCGGATTGCACCGCTCGCAGTTCCGGGCCGGAGTGGCAGCGCAAACAGCCAGCCGCGCCCTCTTCGCTATAGATTGGGATGCGTTTCTGTCGGGCCGGGTCGACCGTACCCTGGGCGGCGACGGTCATCGTGACGAGCGATAAAGCCAGGCACAGCAGCTGAGGATATCTGGAAATCATTGAGAGTCCCCGAATCCGTTACGTGCGTGTACGATTCATCGTACTCCTCCCCCCAACTTGCTTGAACCTGCGGGACTGACCAGGGTCAAGGACAACGCGTTTGGGGGCGTAAATCCGCGCCGGAGTTGACCCTTGTCAGCTTCCAGTGAGGAGCAGCAGATCCGGCCGCAAGCGGCCCTCTACGACGCCCCTTCGTAGCAGCCCTTGGTGCGATTGACGAACCAAACCACGGAAAGCATCACCGGGACCTCCACCAGGACGCCCACCACGGTGGCCAGCGCAGCGCCCGACTCCAGCCCAAACAGGCTGATGGCGGCTGCTACCGCCAGTTCGAAGAAATTGCTGGCGCCGATCAGGGCGGAGGGCGCGGCCACGCAATGCGCGACCCCCAGCTTCCAGTTGAAGAAGTAAGCCAGCCCCGAGTTGAAATAGACCTGGATCAGAATCGGGATCGCCAGCAACAGAATGATCACCGGCCGGGCCAGGATCTGGCCGCCCTGGAAGCCGAACAGCAACACCAGCGTGATCAGCAGGGCCGACAAAGAGACCGGATGCAGGCGGGCCAGCAGGCGCTGCAAGCGGGCCTCGCCGTCGCCTCCCCGCATCAGCCAACGCCGCCAGAGCGCTGCCGCGATAACCGGCAAGACGATGTAGAGAACGACCGAGAGCAACAGGGTTTCCCACGGCACCTGGATCGAGGCGATGCCCAGCAGCAGGGCCACGATCGGCGCGAAGGCGAACACCATGATCACGTCGTTCAGCGCCACCTGCGAGAGGGTGAAACCCGGGTGACCGTCGCTCAGGTTGCTCCAGACAAACACCATAGCCGTACAGGGGGCAGCCGCCAGCAGGATCAGGCCGGCGATGTAGCTGTCGAGCTGATCTGCGGGAAGCCAATCGGCGAACAGGTTGCGAATGAAAATCCAGCCCAGCAGGGCCATCGAAAACGGCTTGACCGCCCAGTTGATGAACAGGGTCACGCCGACGCCCTTCCAGTGCCGACGGACCTCGCCTAGCGAGTGGAAGTCGATCTTGAGCAGCATCGGCAGGATCATCAGCCAGATCAGCACCGCGACCGGCAGATTGACCCGCGCCACCTCCATCGAACCCAGGCTCTCGAACACACCGGGGATGAAATGTCCGAGGGCGATGCCTGCGACGATGCACAGCGCGACCCACAGGCTCAGGTAGCGCTCGAAGAACGGCATGCCCGCCGAGGTGGGGCGCTGATCAGCCGGTATCGCAGGCGGCGTGCTCACGCGCGCATCTCAGGATCGGTGGCCTGCAGGTTGCCAACCGGATCCTGTCCCGCCAGCAATTCGCAGACCCGTTGCTCGACATCGTCACGGGTAGCGCGAAAAGCGGCCATGATTTCGTCCTCGCTGCCCGTTGCTTTTGCCGGGTCGGCCAGGGGCCAATGAATCCTGCGTACCCCGATGGGCAGTGCCGGGCACATCTCGTCGGCGTGCCCGCAGACCGTGACCACGACATCCGCGCGCTGCAGCATCCCCTCGTCGACAATGGTCGACTCCTGCTGGGAAATATCCACGCCCGCCTCCGCCATCACGGCGATGGCTTGCGGGTTTTTGCCGTGCGCCTCGATGCCGGCCGACTCGGCCGTGAATACGTTGCTACCCAGGTGACGGGTCCAGCCCTCGGCCATCTGGGAGCGGCAGGAATTGCCGGTGCATAAATAGAGAATGCGGATTGCCATGGCCTAACTCCGGGATTCCTCCATGCCAAGAGTAGCCCATCACGCAAGGGCCGGGGCTGATCATGATCACAAGATGTGACCGCTTAACGACAGGGAAAAATCTGTTGACAGCACCGAGGGCCCTATGGTTTGATCCGGGCTTATGTACGCATGCGCTCAACGCAACAGCAAGGCCGTCCCCCGGGCTTCCGGGGTCGACTCGCGGCGCGCTGTAGACCTGGCCCTGGGCCTGCTTCTGGCGGGTTCCCTTCTGGCTCTTCTTCTTGGAAAGGGAGCGGGTGCAGGTTAAGTTCGGCATGAAGAAACCTGGAGAAACCCGCAACGAAGATTGCGGGTTTTTTTTTCACGAGGGCAGAAACAGAACACATGAAGAGTGACCAGATCAAGAAAGGACCGGACCGGGCGCCCGCCCGCGCCATGCTTCGCGCCACCGGGCTGGATGACGAGCAGATCTACCGGCCGATGATCGCCGTGGTCAATACCTGGTCCGACGTCACGCCCTGCAACATCCACCTGCGCGACCTGGCCGCGCCCTTGAAGGAAGGCATCCGCGCAGCCGGTGGCACGCCGGTCGAGTTCGGCAGCATCGTGGTCACGGACGGCATCTCCATGGGCTCCGAAGGCATGCGCTGTTCGCTGATGTCGCGCGAACTGGTGGCCGACTCGGTCGAACTGGTGACCCGCGGCCACTGCCTGGACGGCGTGGTCGTCCTGGTGGGCTGCGACAAGACCATTCCGGCGGCAGCGATGGCGCTGGCCCGGATGAACGTCCCCGGGCTGGTGATCTACGGCGGGTCGATCATGCCCGGCAGGCACAAGGGTGTCCCCATCACCATCCAGGATGTGTTCGAAGCCGTCGGTGCGAGGGCCGCCGACAAGATCGACGATGCCGAACTTCACGCCATCGAGAGTGAAGCCTGCCCCGGCGCCGGCGCCTGCGGCGGCCAGTTCACCGCCAACACGATGGCCATGGCGCTGACTGCGCTGGGTCTGTCGCCGATGGGCGTCAACGACATACCGGCCGTACATCCCGACAAGGCCGCGGCGCTTCGCGGTTGCGGCCGCCTGATCATGGACGCGGTGATACAGGACCGCAAACCGCGCGACCTGGTGACCGTGGATGCGCTGCGCAATGCCGCCACGGTGGTCACCGCCACCGCGGGTTCGACCAACGCCGTGCTGCACCTGCTGGCCATAGCCCGTGAGGCGGGCGTCGCGTTCGACATCGACGAGTTCGATACCATTTCGCGCAACACACCCATCATCGGCGACCTCAAGCCGGCCGGCCGCTTCATGGCGCCGGACCTGTTCGAAGCGGGCGGCACGCCGCTGGTCATCGACCGCCTCAAGAACGCCGGACTGGTGACCGATTCGCCAACGATTACCGGCCGCAGCCTGTTCGAGGAGTGCGCAGGAGTTCGCGAGGCAAGTGGCCAGGAAGTGGTGACGGGTTTCGATCGGCCGCTGAAACCACGCGGCGGCTTCGGCATCCTGTATGGCAACCTGGCCCCCGAGGGCTGCGTGGCCAAGCTCGCCGGCCACGGTGAGTTCAAATTCAGCGGCCCCGCGCGCGTGTTCGAAAGCGAAGATGACTGTTTCCGTGCCGTGCAGAACCGCGAGATCCGCGCCGGTGACGTCATCGTGATTCGCAATGAAGGTCCACGCGGAGGACCCGGTATGCGCGAGATGCTGGCGGTCACGGCCGCGCTGGTCGGCCAGGGCCTGGACACCTCGGTGGCATTGATGACCGACGGCCGTTTCAGCGGCGCGACCTACGGCTTCATGGTGGGCCACGTCGCCCCGGAAGCCGCCCGAGGCGGCCCGATCGGACTGCTGCGCGACGGCGATATCGTCACCATCGACGTGGACGCACGGCGCGTCGACACCGACGCCGACCTGGAGTCCCGTCGCGCGACCTGGCAGCCGCGCCCGCACGCCTATGCTTCCGGAGCACTGGCCAAGTATGCCTTTTTGGTGTCTTCCGCCTCGGAAGGCGCCGTGACGTCATTTCCCGACCTGGATGGCCAGGGTATCAACCCATGACTCGCGCCGATTCCAGCAAGCAACCGAAAGGAGGGCCGACCATGGCCGACTACGTTTACATCTTTGACACCACTCTGCGTGACGGCGAACAGTCCCCGGGCTGCTCCATGAACGTTCGCGAAAAGCTCCAGGTCGCGCGGATGCTCGACGAGGTCGGCGTCGATGTGATCGAGGCCGGCTTCCCCGCCGCCAGCGAGGGCGACTTCGAATCGGTCAAGGCCGTTGGCGATCTGGGCCTGAAGGCCACGATCTGCGGCCTGTCGCGCACCCGCCGCGGGGACATCGAGGCCGTCGCCCGCTCGCTCGACACGGCAAAAAACAAACGCCTGCATATCTTCATCGCGACCAGCCCG
>Ga0224502_10000755_pt1 | contig 11061 bp, 7 predicted proteins | sample SF_Oct11_sed_USG_5_FD_169104 | JGI IMG/M metagenome (GOLD analysis project Ga0224502, IMG submission 169104) | Sediment microbial communities from San Francisco Bay, California, United States - SF_Oct11_sed_USGS_13 | ecosystem: Environmental > Aquatic > Marine > Sediment | place: USA: California... | reverse complement strand
CCAGGCATTGCCCGGCACCGACCTGTGGGCGACAACCATCGAGCTGCCGAAAGGATCGCGTATCGAATACAAGTTCGAGGTGATTAAGAACGGCACGAGGGAGCTCATTCTCGACCCCCTGAACGACGTGATTGCGCACGATCCGTTCGGCGCGAACTCGGTGTGCCAGGGCTATGGCTACGTGCGACCGGAGTGGACACTGCACGATCCACAAGCGCGCGCGGGCTCGTTACAACGTTTGCAGGTCGACAGCGGCATATTTAAGGAGCCCCGGGAAATACAGGTGTACCTGCCGGCGACGTTTCGCAGCAATCGTCGTTATCCATTGTTGATTGTGCACGACGGCATCGATTATCTGCGCTACGCCGATCTCAAGGCGGTGCTCGACAATCTCACGCACAGATTGGAAATTCCATCCGTCATCACCGCATTGATCGAGTCACCCGATCGACTCAAGGAATACGGTGGCGATGACCGCCATGCCAGGTTCCTCGTCGAAGATCTGCTGCCATTTATGAACGATGCCTACCCGCTGCTCGATGCGGCCAATGCACGCTGTCTTATGGGAGCCAGCTTCGGGGGCGTGGCTGCACTGCATGCGGCTTGGCGCTTCCCCGAGCAGTTTGGATCGCTGCTGTTGCAGTCCGGCTCGTTCGCATTCAGCGATATTGGACGCCATAACCGCGGGCCGGTATTCGATCCGGTCGTACGTTTCATGAACGAGTTTCGCGAGCAACCCGGTATTCCGGCAGACCGGATATTCATGAGCTGCGGCATGTACGAGTCGCTGATCTATGAAAACCGCTCGCTCGTACCGCACCTGCAGGCGAAAGGTGTGGAGCTGCGCTTCGAAGAAGCGCGCGATGCGCACAATTGGGAAAACTGGCGTGACCGACTGCGCATCGGCCTGTCCTGGCTCATGCCCGGTCCGGCATGGATGGTGTACGAGTGATAGCTGGTAACCCGGACAACATCGCTTATTCGCCTATACTATCGGTCAGAACCGCAAACCAAGAAGGATAATCAGACGGTGGCCCACAAAACACGACGAATCGGCCTGTCCCTCGGCGCCGATATCTGCTGGCCCATTTGCTACGAGGGCCTGATGAAAGAACTCGACCTGGCCATACCCGACGGCAACGACACGCTGACGTTCGAAGTCGAGCGTGTGCACATCGAGCCCTTCGATCTGCAGCAACCATGCAACTACGACGTTGTTATCGATCGTCTGACGCACTGGTATCACACCTCGCGCGAATGGATTAAGAAATCAATCCTCATGGACGACCTGTACGTGTTCAACAATCCGTGGACCTTGCAGTCGATGGAGAAACTGACGACGTATTGCGCGATGATGCGGCTTGGAATGCCGATACCGACCACCTGGCTCATTCCGCCGAAATCATACACGGAGTCGCCCGACCTGCAGTTAACGCTGCAACGCTATGCGAAGCTGTTCGACCTCGGTGACATAGGCGATCAGGTAGGCTACCCGCTGTTCATGAAGCCTTACGATGGCGGCGGATGGGTGGGCGTCTCCGCGATCAAGGATCGGGATGCGCTGCTTGCCGCCTACAACATAAGCGGCACGAAAGTGATGCATCTGCAGAAGGGCGTCGTCCCGTTCGAGCGCTTTGTCCGCTGCGTAGGCCTCGGCCCGCAGTTGCGCTGTGTCAACTATGATCCAGACTCGCCACTGCACGATCGTTATCGCATGGATGTCGATTTCCTGTCGGCAGAGGACAGGAAGCGCCTGACCGACATGACCATGGTAATCAATGCGTTTTTTGGCTGGGACTTTAATTCCTGTGAGTCGTTGCTGAGCAATGGCGTGTGGCACCCGATCGATTTCGCCAATGCCTGCCCCGATTCCCAGGTGACCTCGCTGCATTTTCACTTTCCGTGGTTGATCAAGGCGAATGTGCGCTGGTCCATATTCTGTGCTGCGACCAAACGGAACCTGAGTACAAACCTGAACTGGCGTCAGTACTATGACGTTGCCGACGAAGACAAGCCGTTCGACGACAAGCTGGCGGACTATGTGCGCATCGCGCGCCAGCGTTTTGACGTCGATCGATTTGAAGAATTCTGCGACCGACATCTCGGCCATCTCGACGAAGTGGCGCTGCATTATTTTGCAACGGAACCCGTTCGCAATGCGATTCGGGAAAAAGTAGAGCTGCTGTATCCGGAACACGAGCATGACGACTTTACCGAGCTGTTCTGGAATCGCATCCAGCACTGGCGGCAAATTGAAGGCGGCGCTGGTTCCCGGTAATGAAAGATATGACTCGCTGGTATTCCCATAACGTCGAGCAGGAAGTGAAGCTTGTGCGCTGGGGCCACTTCGGAACGCCGGTTCTGCTGTATCCGACGGCGGGGGGCGACGCCGAGGAGGTCGAGCGCTTCCATCTGATCGGCGCATTGCAGCCGCTGCTGGACGCCGGCCGCATCAAAGTGTACTCAACTGACAGCGTCGCGGGCAGGGCGTGGTTTGCGGGCCATCATTCCGCTGAATACTGTTCAAAACTGCAGAATTGCTTCGATTCTTTTATTTATTCGGAATTAACGCCGGCAATACGCAATGACTGTGCGTCGGACGACATCGAAATCGTTGCGGCCGGCGCCTCGATCGGTGCATTCAACGCCGTCGCGACACTATGCCGCCACCCGGATGCTTACAAATTGGCCATCGCGATGAGCGGCACTTTCGATCTTTCCAAGTATCTCGAGGGGCGCTTCAACGACGATTTCTATTTTTCGTCGCCGCTGCACTACCTGCCGCGCCTCGAAGGTCCGCAACTCGAGATGCTGCAGCGTCGGCTCGTCCTGCTGCCCTGCGGTGAAGGAAACTACGAAGACATCGGCGAGTCCTGGCGTATAGCGCGCGTGCTCGGCGCAAAGGGCATTCCGAATCGCGTCGACCCGTGGGGGCCGCACTATCATCACGACTGGCAAACCTGGCGCGAGATGTTGCCGAAATACCTGGCCGAATTCGCTTGAACCGCGCTATTCGGCGTACATCTCCAGGTCCGACCCGACGGCATCGGCCATCGCGAGCGTCTCGTCGAGATCCGGATGCCGCAGCATGATGAAGCCGTCCGAAACCAGCGTCTTGAGCCAGTCCCGGCGCGGCGTGCCGGGCGGCAGCAGCGTATTCCAGACCACGTGCTCGCCAAACCGCGCCTGCAGCGCGTCGGTACCTTCTATGCGCGTAATGCGGCCGACGCCGCGCGCCCGCTTGAAGATGGTCGCCACGTTGTAACGGCGTTCGAAGCGCTCTTCGACACGGCCCTGGGTAATCGCCTGGCCCCAGGCCTTGAAGACGTCGAAGTCGCACGCGTATTTCATCTGATCGACCTGGTGCGCGCCCGGCGGGCGCCCACCGATCTCGCCAAAAACGACTTCGCCATCGGCTTTTCGGTACCACTCCATGTGCGTGAAGCCGCTGTCGAATTGCAGCGCCTTGATGACATCGAAGCCCATTTGCACGCCGCCGACGAGGTCCTTTTCATCGATATCCCTGAGTGCAATCACCTGCGGGCTGATCCATTCGTTGCTGCGTGCGATCAGCGGCCGCGGTCGGTACCAGGCGATGTTGTAGTAGGCGATCTCGCCATTGATAGTGATCGTGTCGAAGGTGTATTCCTCGCCATCGACAAATTCCTCGACGCTGATCCGCGGCACATGGCGCAGGCGCGGCAAGACGACCCGCAGCTCTTCTCTCGACGCGACGCGGTACGTGTCCGCCGAGCCCGCGCCGTCGATTGGTTTCAGAATGATCGGGAACCCGATCTCTTCGGCTGCGGCCCAGCAACCCGCGACGCTGTCGACCGCGACGTGGCGTGGCGTCCTGATTCCGGCTTTGTCGAGCGCGACTTTCATGGCTTCCTTGTCACGGAACAGCTGCGCATGTTCGACACTGAGTCCGGGCACGCCAAAGTGACCCCGCAGTTCGGCCGCAAGTATGACGCCAGGCTCCCAGAGACACTCGATTCGATCCAGTTGATGGCCCCGCAGTCGCTCCTGCAATTCGCTGATGACGCGGCCGCTGTCCCACAGGGAGGACACCTGCACGTATTCGGACAAGGACCGGCGCACCAGGTCCGGCAGACTGCCGACGTGCTGGTCGCCGACGCCGTAGACGCGCGCCCCGCATTCGGCGAGCCCCCGAGTGAATTCGGGCATGTCGGCCGGGTAACCGGGAGAAATCAGCAATACATTCATCATTCGAAGCTTCGATTGCCCATGACTGAGCAGACCATGTGCCTGTCGCAGTAGAATAATACCCTTGCGCGCTGATCGATGGAGCGGAATTGGCGACCGAAGACAAACTGAAGATCTGCCTCGCGACGTCCGAACTTGCGCCACTTGCAAAGTCGGGGGGGCTGGCCGACGTCAGTGCCGCGCTATCGGCTTACCTCCATCGTGAAGGCCACGATATTCGTGTGCTGATGCCCTTCTACTCGAGCATCAGACGCGAGGGTCTCGAAATCGAACCTATTCTGAATCTGCAGAACCTGACGGTCAGGATTGGTCCATGGGACATAGAGTACTCGATCGACCGGGCGACTCTGCGCGCCAACCGATTGCCGGTTTACCTGCTCCGCTGCCCGGTCCTTTATGACCGTCCAACGCTGTATACGTCCGCTGAAGACGAACACCTGCGATTCCTCTTGTTGTCTCGTGTCGCGATCGAGATGTGTCAGCACATGCGCTTTGCGCCAGATATTTTCCACTGTCATGACTGGCATACGGCGTTAATTCCGCTTTACCTGCGTACGATCTACTCGTGGGACAGGCTGTTTGCCACGACCCGCTCGGTGCTGACGATTCACAACATCGGCTATCAGGGCATCTTCAGCGCCGACATCATCGGCGACCTGAATCTCGGTAACGACGAGCATCGTCTGCATCAGGACGACCTTTCACAGGGGCGGATCAACTTCATGAAGACCGGACTCCTCTTCGCTCACCTGCTGACAACCGTGAGCCCGACCTATGCGCGCGAAATACAGGACAGCGAGTACGGCATGGGGCTCGACGATATTCTCAGGACGCGCAGCGATGTGTCGTTCGGCATACTTAACGGTGTGGACTACGACGAGTGGAACCCCGAAACGGACGCGTTGATACCGCAGACGTTTTCGCGCAACGACCTCCGCGGCAAGGCCGTCTGCAAGCAGGAACTGATGCGTGAACTAGGCCTCGCCGGCGGTCTGGATAAGCCGCTGATCGGCTTCGTAAGCCGGCTCGTCGGCCAGAAAGGCATCGACCTGATGGAGCGCGTCCTGCCCGCGCTTCTGGCACGAAACAATTTCTCATTCGCCTTGCTTGGCAGCGGCGAGTCACGCTTCGAGCTGTTCTTTGAGTCCTTGCAGCGTGCGGCACGCGGTCGCGTAAGCTTTTATCGCGGCTACAACGAAAGGCTCGCACACTGGATCGAAGCCGGCAGCGACATGTTCCTGATGCCGTCAATTTATGAGCCGTGCGGCCTCAATCAGATGTACAGTCTTAAATACGGCACGATACCGATCGTTCGTGAAACCGGTGGCCTCGCCGACTCGGTGCAGCTGATCAATCCTGCTGCCGGAACCGGCACCGGAATCCTGTTTCGCGACTACGACGAAGCGGGTCTTGCCTGGGCGATACTATGGGCGCTCGAGCTTTTCGAAAACCGGACGCTCTGGCAAAAGATCATGCGTAACGGCATGGCAATGGATTTTTCCTGGCAACGTCAGGGGGAGCAGTACGTGAACCTATTCCGCCGCTTATCGGGCTCATGAACATCATCTTTATCGAACCGTCGTTTCCGCACAATCAGCGCGAATTCGTTCGCGCGCTGCACGCTGCCGGCGCAAACGTAATCGGCATCGGCGAACGTCCGCTCGACTACCTGGACAGTGAGGTCAAGGGCTGGCTGCACGACTACGTCCAGGTTCGCTCGGTCGTTCATGAACCGTCGCTGCTCAAAGCCGTGCAACGGATCCAGGGACAGGTTTGGGTCGATCGCCTCGAAGCGACGATCGAAGCCCACATCATGCCAGTGGCCACAGTGCGTGAGGCCACCGGTATCCCGGGCACGTCGACCAGGACCGCATTCCTGTGTCGCGATAAACCGGCGATGAAAGAAGCCCTGCGTCAGGCTGGTATTGCTTGCGCGCAATCGACGCGCGCCGAAACGCCGCAGGACGCGCGTGATTTCGCAGCTGCCGTCGGCTTTCCGTTGATCATCAAACCGCCGGCCGGCGCGGGTGCGTCCGGAACTTACAAAGTGCGCGATGCGAAAAGCCTCGAAAGCGTAATCAACGAATGTGGGCTAGCGGATGGCAATGCGGTCGCCATCGAGGAGTTCATCGAAGGACACGAAGGTTACATCGATACGCTGACGATCGGCGGAGACGTTACGCACGAGTTCATCACCCATTACTATCCGAACGTCCTCGAAGCGATGCGCGAGCGCTGGATTTCGCCGCAGATGGTGACCACGAACCGTATTGATGCGCCCGGTTACGAGGAAGTGCGCGAGATGACGCGCAAGGTCATCAAGATCCTCGACATCGGCACGTCGGCGACGCACATGGAGTGGTTCTTTGGGCCCAAGGGCCTCAAATTCTCCGAGATCGGCTGTCGCCCTCCCGGCGTAGGCCAGTGGGATGTTTACAACGCCGCGAACGAATTCGATCTGTATTTCGAATGGGCCTGTGCATTAACGCGCGGCCACACGCACACGCCGCCGTCGCGTCGATATGCGGCCGGGATGATCGCACTGCGGCCGGACCGGGACGGCCGCATCAGTGGCTATTCGGGCGTCGACTACGTACACGGGAAATACGGCGACTGCATCGTAGCGGCGCACCTGCCCGATCCGGACACGCCGACACAGCCGGTCGAGGCCGGCTACATGGCGAATGCGTGGCTTCGAGTAAGGCACCCTGACTATGACCAGCTGCGCCGCATCCTCGATGACATTGGCCAGACACTCAAGGTGCACGCTGCATGAGCACACTGGAGGCCGAGGGCGCGAAATTCAAAGATCTGCAGCGACAGCTCAAGACCGTCTGGCGCGAACTGCAGCACGATCCTTCTTACGAGTGCACATCGGTCATCGTGCCGTCGTTGAGCGTCAACCAGGAGGAACTGGCCAAAGTTACGGGCGCGGCCTTCTATGAAGAACGGCTTATGTTCGCCCTGATCCGCCTGCGTAACCCGAACGCCCGACTGATCTACCTGACGAGCCAACCGGTCCACCCTGACGTCGTCGACTATTACCTGCAGCTGCTCGACAACGTGCCGGCCAGTCATGCCCGCAGACGCCTGCATATGCTCTCTGTGTTTGATTCCAGCCCGCGGCCGCTTTCCGAGAAAATTCTCGAGCGGCCATATCTGCTTGCGCGATTGCGCAAGTACATCGGCAACACGCAGAGAGCATACCTGACCTGTTACAACTGTACGGTACTCGAGCGGCGCCTTGCCATCAGCCTGGACATCCCGCTGAATGGGCTCGACCCGGATCTGCTTCGCTTCGGCACCAAATCCGGCAACCGCAAAGTCTTTGCCGAAGCAGGTGTCAATCATCCTGCGGGGTTCGAGGACCTGCACAGCGAGGACGACATTGTGCGCGCGTTGCTGGAGCTGCGTGGGCAGCGCCCACGGATCGAACGGGCAGTCGTAAAAATCAACGAGGGTTTCGGCGGCGAGGGCAACGCTGTTTTTACCTATCCGCCCGCTGCAGCGAGCGAGAATGAACTCCGCGAGCAATTGCACGGGTTGTCCTGGCTGTCAGTTAACGAGACGTATGAAAACTTCATGCACAAGTTTGCGGCGATGGGCGGAATTGTCGAGGAACTCATCGCCGCGCAAGAGACACGATCGCCGAGCGTCCAGATGCGCATATTGCCGGACGGCGAAACGCATCTCGTGTCGAGTCACGAGCAGGTTCTCGGCGGATCGACAGGTCAGGCGTATCTGGGCTGCCGATTTCCAGCCAATGACGATTACCGAACGTCGTTACAGGACGAGGCTCAAAAGATCGGCGAGGTGTTGAGCCAAAACGGCATCATCGGCCGCTTCGGCATTGACTTCCTGGCATCGCGCGACAACGGGAGCTGGACCACGCATGCGATCGAAATCAATCTGCGCATGGGCGGAACGACGCCGCCGTTTCATGCGCTGGAATTCCTGACCGGCGGCGAGTTGGATGCTGGCAGCGGCAAGTTTCTGGCGCCCAATGGTCAGGCGAAGTTTTACAGTGCAACCGACAACCTGAAGTCTCCCGCATACCGCGGCTTGTTACCCGAAGACCTCTTCGACATTGTCTGGCATCGCGGCATCGGCTATCGGCATGCCACCGGAACCGGCGTGCTTTTTTATATGATTGGTGCTTTGTCGCAATACGGCAAGCTCGGCATGACCTGCATCGGCAACAGCCCGGAAGCGGCCAGCCGGCTATTCGCGGAGGCGGTGAGAACTCTCGATGAATGCACGGCAGCCAATGATCCCGGGAGGGTTGCCCCGATGTCTGATCGCTACCTCGAAATGGAGTAGGATGCGCCTGGAACGCTGACTGAATCAGCCCTCGACGAGGAATTATGGCGGAATAAACTATGCCCGATGTTGCCCGAAATTTTCTGTTTGTATCCATCGACTCATTGATTGGCGACATCGCCTGGCAGGTCGCAAGAGAAGGCAACGATGTTCGTTATTTCATCGAGACGGAGTCGGAACGTTCGATCGCCGACGGCTTTGTTCCAAAAATTGATGACTGGGAAAGTCATCTCGACTGGGCAGATGTCATCGTGTTCGACGACGTTCTCGGGCAAGGAGAAAAAGCCAAAGCACTAAGGGACGCCGGCAAGAATGTCGTCGGTGGCACACCCTACACCGACAAGCTCGAGGACGACCGCAGTTTCGGCCAGGAGGAACTGAAACGCCACGGAGTGTCGATAATTCCATTCCAGGATTTCAGCGATTTCGATAGCGCGATCGACTACGTCAGCAAGAACCCGGGGCCCTACGTGATCAAGCCCAGCGGTGAGGCGCAGAATATCAAGCGTTTGCTGTTCGTCGGCCAGGAAGACGACGGCAGAGATGTCATTCACGTCCTCCAGTCCTACAAGGCAGCCTACGCGGATACGGTCAAGGTCTTTCAGCTACAGCGGCGCGTACGCGGTGTCGAGGTCGCCGTCGGGGCGTTCTTTAACGGCTCTGACTTCATGTTGCCCATCAACGTCAATTTCGAGCACAAGCCGCTCTTTCCGGGCAACATCGGACCAGCAACCGGCGAGATGGGAACCTTGATGTACTGGAGCGCGCCAAATCGCATCTTCACTGCGACGCTGGCCAAGTTACGAGACCGACTGGCCGAGGAAAAATATGTTGGCTACATCGATGTCAATTGCATTGTAAACGGGTACGGCATATACCCCCTCGAGTTTACGGCGAGATTCGGCTACCCCACAATCAGTATTCAGGCGGACGGTCTGCAGATGCGCGTGAGCGACTTTCTGCACGGCATGGCAGAGGGCTCGCTGACAAATTTCAAGGCCAAACGGGGCTTCCAGATCGGCGTTCGCATTGTTGTGCCGCCCTTTCCCTACAACGACCCGAAGACCTTCGACGCCAACTCCAAAGACCGGGTCATAATCTTCCGCAAGCCCAACCTTGAAGGCATTCATATCGAAGATGTGAAGCTCGTGAACGGCGAGTGGCTCATAACCGGAAAGTCCGGCGTCATCTTGATCGTCACCGGTTTCGGCATCTCAGTGAAACAGGCCCAGGCGCAGGCTTACCAGCGCGTCAAAAACATACTCATCCCGAACATGTATTACCGCAAGGACATAGGCGACAGCTGGTTCGAGGACCACGACAAGTTGCACTCCTGGGGTTATCTGCGCGAGAACTGAACAGCGCCGCTGCGTAAGCCCCAAGCCGGAATCCTCTGAATAACATAGCTTTCAGAGAAACCGCATGAATATCGTTGCAATGCCCAGGAATGAAAAGAACCCAGCGACGTCGGTCACGGTTGTCAGCAGGATCGATGACGATGTGGCCGGATCCTGACCGAGGCGAGTCAGCGCGATAGGAATGACGGCGCCGGCAAATCCCGCCGCGATCATCGCGAGAACCATTGATACGGATATCACGCCGACCAGTGGCAGCGATCCGCTCCAGAAATAGACGCCGAGCCCACAAGTCAGCGCAATTGCCACGCCATTCATGAACCCGGCAAATACCTCTTTGCGCATGACCCTAAACCACTGTCTGACCGTGATCTCCCGCAGTGCGAGCCCGCGCATGGTAACCGCCAGAGCCTGCGCACCGGCGTTGCCGGATTGTCCTGCAACCACCGGCAACAGCACGGCAAGTGCCGTCACCTGGGCGATCGTGCTCTCGAAAATACCGACGACCGCCGCGGCGAGAAATGCGGTCAGAAGATTGATCTGTAGCCATGGCATGCGCATTCGAACCGTGAAAAACGGGCTGGACAAAGCCCGTTCGTTTTTACTCGCGCCTACCATCGTTTGCATGTCGATGGACGCTTGCTGGTGTACCGTTTTCGCGATGGTGTCATGCGTCACGGCACCGAGAAACACGCCGTCGAGATCGACTACGGGAATATCGAGCACTCTGTAGGTCTCGAACGCTGCCGTCACTTCCTCGAGCGGATCCACCGGGCGCAAGGCAATGCTTATCGGTTCTTCGAGTTCACCCAACGTGACATTTGGCAGCGCCAGAGCGAGCGTTTGAAGCGCGACCTTTCCTGTCAATCTGTGCTCGCCGTCTACGAGAAACAGACTGCGAGCGGTTTTCATCTTTTCCTTGCGCAGCTGTTTGAGGGCCTGGTCGGCCGTCATTTTCTGCCGGTACGTAGTGATACTGACATCCATCAGTCTGCCTGCCGTGTTCGGCGGGAACGACATCATCAGCTCGAGATCCTCGCGCATAAGCGGATCCAGACGCGCCATCCGCTCGCTGCGTTCGTCTGCCGACATGCAGCCCAGAATGCGCACGGCTCGGGGTGGCGGCAACTCTTCGAGCAGTCGGTCTGCAAGCTCATCA
>Ga0224502_10000754_pt1 | contig 11067 bp, 15 predicted proteins | sample SF_Oct11_sed_USG_5_FD_169104 | JGI IMG/M metagenome (GOLD analysis project Ga0224502, IMG submission 169104) | Sediment microbial communities from San Francisco Bay, California, United States - SF_Oct11_sed_USGS_13 | ecosystem: Environmental > Aquatic > Marine > Sediment | place: USA... | reverse complement strand
TCGCCGCCGGGCAGCGGCATTCCATCCTCGACGGCAACGTCAAGCGCGTGCTGGCACGCTTCCATGCGCTCGAGGGCTGGCCGGGGCAGGCCGCGGTCCAGAAGGCTCTGTGGACACTGGCGGAACAGTACACACCGGACACGCAGGTGGCGGCCTATACCCAGGCCATGATGGACCTGGGCGCCACTGTTTGCACCCGCACCAGCCCGGCTTGCGGCCATTGCCCGCTGCGGGCCGACTGCGAGGCCCGGGCCGGCGGACGCCAGGCCGACTACCCGTCCCCGCGCCCGCGCAAACCGCTGCCGCTGCGCAAGACTCGCATGCTGCTGCTGCGCAATGCAGCCGGTGATGTCCTGCTGGAGAAGCGCCCCCCGGCCGGGATCTGGGGTGGCCTGTGGAGCTTTCCCGAGCTGGCTCCCGACGAGGCGCTTGAGACCGGTTGCATGGAGCGGTTGGGCTGCCACGTGCGGCTGGTCGACGAGTGGCTCGCCATCAAGCACAGCTTCAGTCATTTTCAGCTGCAGATAACCCCGGTCCTGGCGATTGCCGATGAGCGTCCCACAGCCGTCATGGAAGGATGCGAGCGGCTCTGGTATAACCCTGATTCTCAGGATGAACTGGGTCTGGCAGCACCAGTGGAACGCCTGCTGCAACGAATCAATGAATTGCAATGAATGAGGAAACGCTATGACTCGAATGGTGCAGTGCGTCAAGCTGGGTAAAGAGGCCGAGGGGCTGGATGCGCCGACCTATCCCGGTGAACTGGGGCAGCGGATCTTCGCAAACGTCTCCAAGGAGGCCTGGCAGCAGTGGCTGCGCCACCAGACCATACTCATCAACGAGCACCGGATTTCGCCCATCGACCCCAAGGCACGCAAGTTTCTCGAGCAGGAAATGGAAAAGTTCTTTTTCGGCGGCGGTGCAGAACTCCCCGGCGGGTTCGTGTCGCCGGACAAGCTCTAGCTCTGCAGGAGCAATTTCTTTCGCTGCAAGATGATGATGCATCCCCGGGTATTCAGGGGATTGATTTTTCCTGCCGTGTGATTCCAGTGCCCGGACCCATTGCAAGCCTGGTTGCTCGTTGTTCGATCATTTTGAAAAACAATGTTATTGTTTTATTCCCTCTTCCAGTGGGAGAGGGAGTTAACAGGACAGCAATGTTGTTTTAACTCCTACAGCAGGCGCTTTAAATGAAAGGCATCATCCTCGCCGGTGGCAGCGGTACGCGTCTTTATCCCCTGACGCTTGCTGTCAGCAAGCAGCTCATGCCGGTGTACGACAAGCCGCTGATCTATTACCCCTTGTCCATCCTGATGCTGGCGGGTATTCGGGAAGTCCTGGTCATTTCGACGCCCCAGGACTTGCCCAATTTCCGCCACCTGCTGGGTGATGGCAGCCAGTTCGGTCTCGATTTGCACTATGCCGAGCAGGCCACACCCGGCGGGCTTGCCGAGGCCTTTATCATTGGGCGAGACTTTATCGACGGCCAGCCATCCTGCCTGATCCTCGGCGACAATATCTTCTATGGCCACGGCCTCGCCAAGTTGCTGCAGCAAGCGGCTACCCTGACCCGGGGTGCAACGGTATTCGCCTACCGTGTGCGCGACCCGGAGCGCTATGGCGTGGTGGAATTTAAAAAGGATGGCCGGGTGTTGAGCGTCGAGGAAAAACCGGTCCGGCCACGTTCGAATTACGCGGTCACCGGCTTGTATTTCTACGATCCGCAGGTGGTCGAGATTGCGGCCGGCCTGACGCCATCCGCGCGCGGTGAACTGGAAATAACCGATGTCAACCGGGCCTATCTCGAACAGAATGCCTTGCATGTCGAACTGCTCGGACGAGGCACCGCCTGGCTGGATACCGGCACGCATGAGTCATTGCTGCAGGCCGCGAACTATATCGAGACCATCGAGCAGCGCCAGGGACTGAAGGTATCCTGCCTGGAGGAAATCGCCTACCGCATGGGTTATATCTCGGCAGCCCAGCTCGAACAGCTGGCCAGACCGTTGCACAACAATGGCTATGGCCAATACCTGCTGAACCTCCTCGACGAAGAATAATCACGGTTATGAATGTTATTCCAACAGATCATCCGGAGGTTCTGATCATCGAACCGGATGTGTTTGCGGATGCGCGCGGTTTCTTTATGGAATCGTTTCATGCGACCAAGTATCGGGCCCAGGGCCTGCCGGAAATCTTTGTTCAGGACAACCACTCCCGTTCAATCCGGGGGGTATTGCGGGGGCTGCATTACCAGCTCGAACACCCACAGGGAAAACTGGTGCGGGTCGTTACCGGCGAGGTCTTTGATGTGGCCGTGGACGTTCGCAGGGGTTCCCCGTTTTTCGGCCACTGGACCGGGGCGCTGCTGTCGGAAGAGAACCAGCTCCAGCTGTACATCCCCCCGGGATTTGCCCATGGCTTTTGTACCCTGAGTGATCAGGCCGATTTCCTCTACAAGTGCACCGACTTTTATGCGCCGGGCGATGAATACGGCATCGCCTGGGATGACCCGGCAATCGCTATCGAATGGCCGGCCATGGAGTATGCCTTGTCCGACAAGGACCTGCACAATCCGCTGCTGAGCGAGGCTGAAGCCCATCTGCCGCACTACCGGGCCGACTGATGCGGGTACTGGTAACCGGTGGAAACGGCCAGCTGGGGACCGAGGTCGTCCGGGAATTTAACCGTCTCGGTCACGAGGTCCTGGCGCCGCTACCCGAAGAGCTGGATTTTCTCGACCCCGACAAACTGGCAGCCCGCGCCGCAGCCCTGCAGGCAGACTGGATAGTGAATTGTGCCGCCTACACCCAGGTGGACCGCGCCGAGAGTGAACCCGGGCAGGCCTTCACCATCAACCGTGACAGCGCCGGGCGTCTGGCCGCGGTTGCGGCCCAAACGGGTGGCCGCATGCTGCATATCTCCACCGATTTTGTTTTTGACGGCAAGCAGTCCCGGCCGTATCGTGAGGATGATGAACCCGGTCCGCTGAGTGTCTACGGGCGCAGCAAGTGGGAAGGCGATGAGGCCGTGCTGGCCGCCTTGCCGGGTGCGATTATCCTGCGCACGGCCTGGCTGTATGGCATACATGGTCACAACTTTGTCAAAACCATGTTGCGACTCGCGCGGGAAGGCAAGCCCCTGCGGGTGGTGGACGACCAGGTCGGCACGCCCACCTGGACGGCCGATACCGTGCAGGCGATGGCGGCGCTGGTTACGGCCGAGGCATCCGGGGTGTTTCATTTTACCGACGCGGGGGAAACCTCCTGGTGCGGATTTGCACGTGCCATTATCACGGAAGCGGCGCAACTCGGTTTTGAGCTAAAGACCCGGACGGTCGCGCCGATCCCGACGTCCGAATATCCCACGCCGGCGACGCGGCCGCACTATTCCGTGCTCGATACCCGCAAGATTCAACCTTATCTGGCATCACCCATCCCGCCGTGGCGTGACAGTCTCATCAATATGCTGAAGGAGTTGCAGGCATGCGCAGATTGCTGGTAACCGGTGGTGCAGGTTTCATCGGTTCGAACTTTATACGTTACTGGGTGAGCCGCTACCCCGATGACCGGGTCGTCAACCTCGATGCCCTGACGTATGCGGGTAATCTCGAGAACCTGAGCGATATCGAATCGGCAGCAGGCTACCGCTTTGTGCGCGGTGATATCACCGAGCGCTCCGCTGTCGAACGCCTGCTGGAACAAGAGGCGATCGACAGCGTGGTCAATTTCGCGGCCGAATCCCACGTGGACCGTTCCATCCTGGGGCCCGATGCCTTTATCAAGGCCAATGTGCAGGGCACCTTCGCGCTGCTCGAGGCGGCCAAATCCGTGTGGAAGGATTTCACACCCGCGCAGCGTTTCCTGCACGTGTCCACCGATGAGGTCTATGGCAGCCTGGCGCCCGACGAGCCGGCGTTCACCGAAAAGCACGGCTACGCGCCCAACAGCCCCTACTCGGCCTCGAAGGCCGCCTCGGACCACCTGGTGCGCGCCTACCACAAGACCTATGGCCTGCCTGTGCTCACCACCAACTGCTCGAACAACTATGGTCCCTACCAGTTTCCCGAGAAACTGATTCCGCTGGTGCTGCTGAACGCACTCGAGGGCAAGCCGATTCCAGTGTACGGTGATGGCATGAATGTGCGTGACTGGATCTACGTGGAAGACCACTGCCGTGGCATAGAGGCTGTCCTCAATGGCGGGGAACCGGGCCAGGTCTATAACATCGGTGGCGAGAACGAGTGGCATAACATCGATATCGTCTATCTGATCTGCGACCGGCTGGATGAGCTGCAACCGGGTGCGACCTCCTACCGGGACCAGATCACCTTCGTAAAGGACCGGCCCGGTCATGACCGGCGTTATGCCATTGATTCAGGCCGGATGCGGGAAGAACTGGGCTGGACGCCGGCGCATGACTTCGAGACCGGTATCGAGCGGACCATCCAGTGGTACCTGGAGCACCGCGAATGGTGCGACCGGGTACGCAGCGGTGAATACCAGCAGTATTACCAACAGCAGTACGGCCAATCATCGGATTAGGCGTTAATTCTGTTGATAAAACAGGGAATAATGGTATCGACCGCTTGACTCGCCGAAGCTCTGCCGGTTTAATACTCACCCCCCGGCCAGGTAGCTCAGTCGGTAGAGCAGGGGACTGAAAATCCCCGTGTCGGCAGTTCGATTCTGTCCCTGGCCACCATATTTATCAACGAGATAAAAGTTTTCTGTTATTCCCTGTGTCACTCGGTACACTTTCGGTACACCTGTACGGAAGACGATGTGGCAGCCATCACCAAAACACCCTCGAACACCTGGAATATGTGTTCCCGATCGAGGCGTTGAAGTCCCTCTATCAGACGGAAGAAAGGTAAGAGAGGTTTCAGCTTCCTGAATGTTCATTAACCCTGATATTGGTTTATGAGAGGAAAGCTTCCCGAATCATATTCGGTAACTATAGTGGATATTTCGTGATTTTCCCGTCTCGCGTAATGCCAGCTATGAAGGGTGCATCATGTTTATCAACGAATCGATATATCCGGTTGATGTGTTTGATCAGTATGTCGGCGATGTCCTGGCCTGTAGTATTCTTGGCGCGTACGACAATGAGCTTCGCATTTGCTTCTACCAGCGCGGCCTTTTCAGGCCCGCGATAGCGGATGTTTTTGTCACGACCTATCGCGATCCAGCCTTTCTCACCCACTAACTGCAACCAATCTTCGTCGGTAGCATCCTGCGGTAAGTGATCATCATGGACCTCGCAGGGAATTCCAGTTTTACGCAGATTGTCGGCAAGTACATGCCGTCCCAGGTTTCTGTCGATGAAAAGGACCGGCCTGTTTTCAGGCGGCCTGGAGTTCACAGCGGATGGCTTCTTCGATTTCCTCTTCCTGGCGACCATAGTCATATGCGAGCTCACTGATGGACTCGCCAGCTTTGTATCGTTCTGCGATGATCTCAGTTGCCAGGCCGGTACCAACGATGACTGGACGACCGCCGGAGATAGCGGGGTCTATCATAATCACAGAGGGCGCATTCTCAATATGAGCTCGGGTGAAGGGATAAAGTTTGATAGGTATATTGTTGTTGTCTCGCTCAATCCGTTTTAGGGCCGCTTCCATGACATGTCGCATAGCAGTTTGCCCATCCTTGGATATGTTGATCAATTGGCCATAATTGCTAATAAAGATGTCAAGACCATCCGTCTCCAGTTCCTTTACCAGTAGCGGATGGCTGGAGTTGTAACGTTTTTTCAGATAACCAATGGCGCTACGGACACTTGGCATTGATACCTTATGTTCGCGTCGAATCGCAGCCAGCAGGTGTAACTCCACCAGGTTCAGGAAGGAAAGGATGATCGGATGTTTTTCTGCGGCGGTGATGAGTGCCTTGTAACTATCCCTGCCAGCCGACCAGTACCTCACTGTTGATGCAGGCAAGCCAAGATAGTGCGCTGCCTCGGGTACTGTATAGGCGGGCATTTCCCTTGGGTCTGTCGATCTTGATTTGCCGTGTCTGGTCATAGGATCCTCCGACGAGGAATGTTATCAAACCCCTGCAAGCATTGTACTGATTCAAAGACATTCACTTTAACCTTTGCATCGAAATTTTCTCTGTAGAAATGCTGTACTGCGTTTGCCAAATTGAATGCGGATATTTGAACCGTGGAATCGGCTTCCTGAATGCTCATAAACAATTCTTATGGCAAATTCCCGGTACACTCGCGGTACACCACCCAGTATCCACTATCTGGGCCACCCTGCACTAACCAATTGAATCAACATAAGAATCCCCAACTGTACCGAAGACCCCCTGTTTCAGCATAATCAGTAAGTTATTGATTTTACTGGCCCTGAAAATCCCCGTGTCGGCAGTTCGATTCTGTCCCTGGCCACCATAAATACATCAATAAAAACAGCCATATACAGATTCCTTCAGGCGCAGACCGGGCAGGGGACTACAGTCCCCATGCGCGGTAGAAAATCCCCGTATCGGTATACCGCAGCTTCCACATGTACCAAATAATTTTCCTATACGACAAGGTGTTGTAGATGCAATCTTTAATGTTGGCCGGATATTTCAATATTCCAGCGTGACCGGATCGTGACTTTGGAAACCAAATTATCCCTCCCGTAGGAGAAGACGGGTAGGCACAGCCCAACTCCCGGTTACTCTCTATGTAACACACCGATGACTGAATGAATCCTTCGGGCGAGTTTCCTGCTTGTGTCAGATGCCCAGACTTTGAGTACAGGCAGATAGTTCGGGTTCTGTGATGCCTCAATGCGATCCAGCAGGAGAAAGAGCACTTCACGATTCTTGTTGTTGAGCCAGTCAATATCCGGTTTGGTCGCTGGACTGGCCAGCCACATGTTGATGTATTCCATCAATTCATTCGCATAGGTCTCCCGCTCAATGGCCCAGCCGCGTGGCCTGTAAATCAGCAGTGGGAGCCGGTAATCGTATTCGATACCGAGGTAGTCATTGACGATCAGCCAGTCAATGCGTGCAGTGATGTCTTTAATGGTGAGATCGCGGAATGCCCCGTAGGCGGGCGAGCGGTCCAATTCCAGTTCAAGGATTTTCTTTTCGCGCGATCCTTTGAGAATCTTGGCGAGCAGCGTCCGGCCACCGTTCATAATCAGTTCATCTGCGCCACGCAGAATGGTGCTGATTTCCTCCTTGGGGAGCTGGTCGACAGAAAGCGGGTGCAGCGAGACGGGTACGTGTTTGGTTTTCCGGCTCATATTATCGGGTAGTTGTATGGGTCGTGAAGATTGTCAGTACTGCGATTGTAACTCTGTGGAATATAATGTCGTATCAGCCAGCGCCATAACCCGGTAACCGAAATCGGTAGATACTGCTTCCGGGAGACGCTCACCCTGCACGAGTGGAAATTATCTGCAGGAGTTGTTTTTGTTCAAGGTCGAGCGAAAACCAAGCTATATCTGGAGTGCGATGGTGAATACTGCCTGCGACCTGTATCCGGAAGATCTGGTAGAAGAAATCCGTCAGGCTTATGTTGAAGGGCTCGTCAATCCCGGTGATATCGGTTTTGATGATGTCAAAAGAACGCTGGCAAAGGGGGAAGGAAAAGCGGCTTGAGGATACGCGGAGATACCGCAAGGGTCCGATTGACAATGTGATTGACGAGATCGGCCGGTGGGCCTGTTTCCAGGATACCAATGGCGAAGACTTTTCGGACAGGGAAGCATATGAAGTGGAGGATGATTTCCGGAGTGCACCGGTTCAAACGGTGGTATGACCGGGGCCCAAGATCGGCCGTAATGATTCTTGCCCCTGCGGGAGTGGCAGGAAATACAAGAAATACTGCCTTGGTAAGGATGGTCTTCTACATTGAAACAGTCACTCATCCGGCTACAGCGACCTGGAGTCGGAGCTGGATGCATTCTTTTTTATCAGAAGAACTCAGCAGGCGATATTGTCATCATCAGGCGCCGGGTTGATGCAGCTGTCCGTAAACAGTTCGATCTCTGCTGGTACAAATTGATCCCGCGCCTGTTCACCATCGATGATGGTAAACAGCATGGAATAAGGCACGGCCCATATTCCTTGTCTGGTCTGGATCTTGGCCCGTTTCGGGTTGAGTTTGATGACGGCGCCAAACAATTCGCTTCCATCCTTGCCGGCAAATCCCACTTGATCACCGATTTTCAGTGACAGGCGGTCAACATGGTTTTTCTTCGGTGTGATATCGGTGTCGGTGCCTTCAATATTGATCATATAGAGAGGAACCGTCCAGCGTTTGCCGGTTTGCAGTTCCTGGATGGCTACCCGGGTTCTGCGTATCTCCAGCACCTGGGCCGGAATTAAGCGATTCTCCTGCGGTTCAAAATAAGTGGTTTCCATGCCGGGCCTGAGCTGACGTTTTATTGCATTCAGGCGCAGAGGATTGTCGAGTAAATGCCCAATGGCTGACTGTAGCCGATAGAGGTCGAAGGCCGAAGCCTTTTGCAATGCGGACACAATCAGTTCGTAATCCATTGGGACAGTAAAGTTTTGTGCTGTTGGTTAAGTGATAAGAGCAAGGGCATCGTATGTCACTCTGAGTTAGTCGGGTTGATCAAGGAACTCGGAGATAAATCCCTTTGGCGTTAAGACCCGGACATCGGCGTATCCGGAAACCTTGAGCAAATCGCTATCGCCGCTGACAATTATACGGGCATTGCTTGCCAGTGCGCAGGCCAGGAACTTATCGTCGTCTGGATCCTCGCTTACGGGTTCCGGCAAATCTGCACCCTGAACCAGTTGCGCATTTTGAACGATAAGACCAAGAATTCCTTCGTATTCAACACCGCTGTAGCGGCTTGCGAGCCGTTCAGCGACATTGAGGTATTCCTCGAGGATTTCGATTGAAACGGCTAGCTGGAGTTTCCCGGAGCGCCAGGCCGCCAGAATCCTGCCGGGTGGGCCGCTGAAGTAGATGCCGGAGATCAGTACATTCGTATCCAGTACAATCCTCATCGACGGCCGCGCACCTCGGCGACGGCCTTCTTGATGTCCGATCGCTTCATGCCTGCCTTGCGTGCCTGTTGCCGGGCCTTCCGGATTAATTCATCAAATTCGTCCATTGAAGGTGGGGAGATCGTTTTCAGGATGACGGCGTCCTTGCCGGCAACAACGATAAACTGCGAGCCGGCTTCAAGTCCCAGGCGCTTGCGGATATCCTCGGGAATGACTACCTGGCCTTTAGAAGACATCCTGGTTGTTGCGAGTTCTGTCATGATGAGGTACCTGTTTTGTAATCTTACTGGTAAGAATATAAAGCAGGCCTTTACGCTAGTCAATGAAATAGCAACGTGACCATATCGTGACCGACTCCTGTCATCTCGTGTCCGCTCCTGTCCATTTGTGGCAACTTAGCGCGGGGCCGGCGTGCGTAAGTTATTGAAAACAGGGTGGCTAGAAAACGCCATTGGGGCCTGAAAATCCCCGTGTCGGCAGTTCGATTCTGTCCCTGGCCACCATACAATCCTGCAATACCCATTTTATCTGCAGCATCGGCTCGTAACAGGGCTGAAGCTGTATTCAGGAATTCGTGGTTCACTGCAGACTGTGATGTGCAGCGATAGTGACCGTGCTCCTGAACTCGATTTGTACTAGCAGGATAGTTATTTCTGTCGAAAATCTATCGAGTCAGACTTGTCTGTTAATGGCTTCATTTCCTTGAGACGCTCTCTTTTGGCCTTGCGGAATTCCCAGGGCGGCACAGGATTGGGGTCATGCCACAGGCCCCTCCTGTCCCTTCTGGCCTCGCGTTCAGCATCCGAATAGCTGATGCGATCAGATTGTGTCTGTTCAACCTGGTGTTTCTTGTAGTGCCAGGCCAGCCCTGCCGCAACCTGTCCCAGATTCATGTCCTGCCCCGCCAGAAAAACCTTCCCCACAATCCGCTTATAGCGGTCACGTTTATCGTATTCCACGACAACAAACTTGCCAGCTACATGATCTGAGAGATGCTCTTTGGATTCATTCCCGTAGGCCTGACCCTGATCAGGCGCATCGATGCCCTGCAGCCTGATCGTGTGCTGGGCCTTGCCGGCATCCAGGACAACGAGCGTATCGCCGTTTGTGACATGGGTGACGCGACCCGTGAGGGTGCCGGCCTGGCCAGCGGTATGGATGAGTAGTATGAGCAGGGCGAGGGCCAGGCGCACGTCAGTCGTCCCTGGGTGAAGTTACATTCAGGCTGCCGAACTGATCGAATATGGGATCATCGTTCAGCTTTGCCCTTGCCAGTTTATCCTGGACGGGGATGAGCCGCTTCATTTCATGGTGCTGCATGGAGTCTGTACCATGCCGGATTTCGGCAAGTGTTGTCTCGTTCATCAGCCGTTCAAGGTCAGCTACTGCCAGATCGGCGGTGTAGTCCTTGTTGAAGGCATTTGAGTAGATGTTTGCGATGGTATTCTCTGACGTCACGGGCCTAAATAAGATCTCCAGTAACTAGCGCATTGCGGTCAATTTTGCAATTGAAGGGGCCGGATACATTATTTGATCATATCGATAGAAACGTATACGGCCCCTTTCTTACATTTCCCTCGAATCCGGTGTTCACGCCACCTTGGCGGGAGTGGTTACAGCCATGGCGATCCCTGCACGACCCAAACACGACCCGAAACGCTTTGCGGATCTGTTCGAAAAATTGCTGGAGCGTTACCGGGCAGGTTTCGAGACCGGCCAGCCCCTACTGCAGAACGAACAGGCGCGCTCGACGCTGCAGACGATTGAAGATGGCGTTCAGGGCGTCGTCCCGCCACTACAGCGTCTGGAATACAAACTGCATACACCGGCCGCGCTTCTTGTGATACCGCTGTTTGCCGAGTGTAACGCCAGGATACCGCTGGATCCCGAGAGCATACAACTGGCTGTGCCTGAACCCGTGACCTGGGGTGTCACTGCCGAATTGCTCGCCGGTAAAGTACTCGGGATTACGCTTGCCACCTGGCTGCGCATGTTTGCGCGCGCTGATGAGCCCGAGGCGGGCGGCTGTACACCCGGGGGCTTGCCTGCAGAGTGTGTTGGAAGTAAAAAAACTATAAAT
>Ga0224502_10000750_pt1 | contig 11138 bp, 7 predicted proteins | sample SF_Oct11_sed_USG_5_FD_169104 | JGI IMG/M metagenome (GOLD analysis project Ga0224502, IMG submission 169104) | Sediment microbial communities from San Francisco Bay, California, United States - SF_Oct11_sed_USGS_13 | ecosystem: Environmental > Aquatic > Marine > Sediment | place: USA: California... | reverse complement strand
ATTCCATTTACATAAAAGTTGTGGACGTCAAAAACCTCAGGTATGAGGGCACGCGGGATTTTTCTGCGGTTGTGATTATAAACAGAGCCCTGGCCGGACGACCGGACCCAAGAGTGGAAAGCTACATCGATAACGAACCCCAAAAAAATAAAATAATTATCCTGACAACCGGGATTCTGGACGCCTGGAAGCCCGATACGGAGGGTGTGGACGCCATGACATCGGCTTCGGTAATAAGCAAATCCGATAAAATAGCGAAAAAGATCGTTTCTAAGGTTTTGGCTCTGGTAGAACAAAAACAAAATTAATAATCGAATGCCCTGTCTCCGAATACACAAGGTGGCTGCGGGTCCTTAGCCTCTATTCGGAGGTCCCATCACCACGCCGATTCAAGCAAACCGCTTCGGGCTTTTTAAAGCCTGCATTGCTATGCCCAAAAAGGAAAGTTCCAGTATGATTAGCGTTACAAACTCAAAATTGATTCAGGTAAAATAAGGAATGAAGTCAAACCGTGCCAAGATAAACCCGATTATCGCTTACACGGTCCTTTTTCTGATTCTTTTAATTTTTGGTAATTGTTCCCGCAGCGATACGTATCCGAAAAATATTATCCTTTACATCGGCGACGGCATGGGAGTCGCTCACATCACGGCCGCAAAAATTGCCCGGGGCAGATTGAATCTGGAACGTTTTGCGGTCACCGGAATGGTGACCACCCACTCAGAAAACGAACTGATAACCGACTCGGCAGCTGCAGCTACCGCCCTGGCAACCGGCCACAAAACCGACAATCGGGCTGTTTCGGTTTCTGCGGATAAAAAGCCTTTGAAAACCCTTTTTGAATTCGCCGAAGAACGGGGCAAATCCACCGGGGTGGTGGTGACTTCATCGGTTACGCACGCAACACCGGCGGCCTTTTTCACTCACGTCGAAGATCGCCGCCAACATTCCGATATTGCTGAACAAATCATCAACAGCGGTATTGATGTTCTGATCGGCGGAGGCTGGATGTATTTCATTCCGGAATCCAATGAGGGCAGCCGCCGTCAGGACCATAAAAACCTGCTCAAGTTGCTCGAAACCCGCATGCCGGTGGTATTATCCTATGACAAATTACCCGGCCAGGGTAATAATCTGGCTGCGCTGCTGGCTCCCGATGGCCTGCCAAAATCCGCAGATCGGGACTACTCTCTGGCCGAACTCACCCAGGTAGCCATGCGCATTCTCTCAAAAAACCCCAAGGGATTTATTCTGCTGGTGGAAGGCTCTCAGATTGACTGGGCCGCCCATGATCAGGATCATGAAGAAATAATTGCCGAAATGATCGATTTTGACGGCGCCGTCGGAACCGGGCTGGATTTTGCCCAAAAACACGGCAACACCTTGATTCTCGTCACGGCTGACCATGAAACCGGTGGATTTGCCGTGCACGACGGTTCCATGAAAGCCAAACAGCTGACATCAAGTGGTTTTACCACCTCCGGCCATACGGCCTCCATGGTTCCGATCTTTGCGTATGGACCGGGAAGCCGTAATTTCAACGGAATTCAAGATAATGCCGGCGTTGGTCGGAGGCTCATCGATCTGGTGTTGAAAAGGGAGATTAAAAATTAAAGTTGTTTAAAGGTTCGGTAGTACCTCAAGACCCGGCGGACATATTCCTCGGTCTCCTGATAAGGCGGGATGCTCTTATAGCGGTCGACCGCTGTGGGCCCGGCGTTGTATGCCGCCAGGGATAGCGCCAGCTTTCCGTTAAACCGTTCATAGAGCTTCTTAAAGTACTGTGCGCCGGCTCTGATGTTTTGCCAGGGATCAAAGGGATTTTCCAGATTCAGCATTTTAAAGTTTTCCGGCATAATCTGCATCAGGCCCATGGCACCTTTTCTGGAAATCGCCCGGGGGTCAAAATCAGACTCGGCTTTAATCATGGCTTTCAAAAGGCGGGAGTCGACGTCGAATTCTCTGGAGGCATTAGAAATCAATTTATCGTATTTATCGGTGGCGTGAAACCGGCTGGAAACGGAAGTTCTTTCTTTAATATAGACTTTATACTCGTGTTGATTGGATGTGGGTGCATTGGTGAAATGCATCACGCCGTTATCATCGATATACATATAAATATCTGCATGCACCGACGAAACAATGGCGCTCATCATAATAATAGCGCTTAAAACGAAGATTTTTGATAATTTAATTTCGCGTCCGTCCATCAGTCCTCAAAGCCAATTCGAATCCGTTTTCCCCCTGTGGAAGTAACCCCCTGTAGGCCTAATCGTATGACTAATTTTAACCATAAAATGAGCTTAAACTCAAGAAAAATGTAATAATAACTAATAATATTAGTAAGTTCTAGTAGACACTCACAACATCTTGTGTGTGTCAAAGCCGTTAGACCCAAGAACTATGGAACCGAAAGATAGCCGGTCTTCTTTCCTTGAGTAAATATCGACAAGAATCAAACAAAACTTGAACCCAATGGCTCGAATTGTATTGCAAGTTCGGTGCCGACTTCATTCCAATGTCAATTCGTGCGATGCCCGCTTTCGCCCACCATAATAAAGGGCGCCCAAAAAAGCGGATGGGCATAGCCGGCCACGATTTTACCGGTCGTTGGATCTTTAAATTAAAGGCCGTTCTGAAAGCAACCCTGTTTTTAGAAGAGCTTTAACTGTTGTTGTTCGCTGGTCTTTTTCTTTTTGATCTGCGGGGAATCATCTTTTTTGAGACGGTTTTCAATATCCGCCAAAAACGGGGAATGCATTCTGGAAAGGAGCTTGCCGTAAACGCTGCGCTTTTTGGCCCGGGTCAGGTACAGGCGTTCCATCGCCCGGGTCATGGCCACATAAAACAGGCGCCGTTCTTCGGCCATATCAATGGGTTCGTCTTGTTTTGAACCTTCACGTTTTAGAGGGATCAAATTGTCTTCACATCCGGCAATAAACACCACCGGAAATTCAAGGCCCTTGGCTGCATGCATGGTTATCAACGCAACCTTTTCGGCCAGAGGCAAATAGGCATCGGTATCGGTGTAAAGCGCTGCGTTGGCTAAAAATTCAACCGCATTGTCGCTGAAATTTTCTGACAGGCGAAGCAAATTTTTGAAGGCTTCTTGAGATTGTGGCTCTGTGTTCACAAGGGGGGTGAATTGGGGGATCTGTGCCAGATACCGCAACTTTTCAGCAACCTTCATTGCAGCGGTCTCATTTTTGATGCCGGCCATCTTATCGGTAAAATCGATTAGTTTTTGCTGCAGGGTTCGGCTTAAGCCGGGAATCGGAAAGCGTTTGGCGTTGGTGAACCCCTGTTGTTGCGAAAATTTTTTAGAATAACACCAGGATTTAAAATGATCGGCCGCCTTTTTATTCAAGCCGGCGGAGAACAGCGCAAGGCAGTTATCCAGATCGACGTCACTGCCGTATCCTTCCACGACGCTTAATAACGAGATCAGTTCGGCCAGGCCCCAGCTTTTAAGGGAATTTTGGCGGCTGGCAATCTGAAAAGGAATACCGTCCTGTTCAAAAACGTCTCCAATAATTTTCAACAGGTGGTTGGTACGCGCCAGTACGGCAAAATCTGCGTAACTGCGGGCGGAAACCAGATTGGCATCAGCGACCTGACCGGTATCAATGGAATGAAACCCGGTGCCGCCCACCAGTTGGGCAATGATCCGCGCAATGGCCAGGGCTTCGGCCTTCCCGCTGTTAAGCTCGAGGATGCTAACGGTTTTAGCGCCATCCATTTGAGAATATGCCCTGGTATTGCTGGCATACAGGCGGTGATCCTGGATCACCTGAAATGATGCATCCACAATGGTTGCGGTCGATCGATAATTACGGGTTAATTCAATGACATCAGTTTCGGGATAATCATCCACAAAGCGTGTAAAATAACCCACATCGGATCCCCTGAATCCGTAGATCGACTGATCCGGATCACCGATGACACACAGATTTCGGTTCGAAGATTTCGGAGGCGCCAGGGCCTGCACAATACGGTACTGTCCGTGGTTTAAATCCTGATATTCATCTACAAAAACATGCTGAAATTGATGGCGGTATTGGTTGCAGACTTCTTTATCGGTTTCCAGCAATTGGACAACTTTGAAAATTAAATCCTCATAATCGTTTAATCCCTGGATGGATAACAGATTCTGGTAGCCATGATACACTTCAGCAAGCGTTCGGGCATCCGCCGTGACAATGTCGGCCCGGGTTAAATCTTCAGGATTTAGAATCTGTTGTTTGGCTGCAATGATCCGGTCCAGTAATTTTTGCGGTTTTTGAGAAACCGTTAGGCCCTGATCCTTAACCCGTTTAACCGCCTCGCGTATCATGGCTTTGCGGTCATCTTCATCAATAATGGATTCCACTCCCTCCGAATTTTGATCATTTAAGATTTTAAAACAAAGGGAATGGAATGTGGCCACCAACGGCAGTTTGTGGGTATCCCCTAAAATAAAGTGCAGCCGTTGCTGCATTTCCCGGGCAGCTTTGCGAGTAAAGGTCACTGCCAGAATATTGCCGGGTGATACTCCTTTTCTCATCACTAAATGAGCGATTCGCATCGTCAGGGTGCGGGTTTTACCGGTTCCGGGCCCGGCAACGATCAGCAAAGACCCATCCGGATATTCGACGGCACGACGCTGCTGGTCATTTAGCTGCCTAAACAGATCGGTAGCAGTGGGTTGACTTTGTTTTAATTTACCTTTTTTTGAGGCAATCGGTTTATGAGAAGGTCTGTCCGGCTTCCTCTTTGCTTTTGGTTTAGCAGCCGTTGGTTCCGGCACCGATACCGCAAACAGCGGCTGCTGTCCCAGCAGTGTTTCGCGCTCCTGATCTTTAAATATCTGCACCCGGCCGTATTCTCCGTCATATCCCGGAATGACATTGATTTCTTTGCGGCGCATGCGTGCAATGGCTTCACCCAACAGCGGAATAGCGGCCTGCTCAATGGCATCGATATTAAGGGTGTGTAAAATATTAAATTCCGAACCTAATTTATAAAGCGCGGTCTGATAGGTCTGTTTGACTTTTTTGGAGGCCCGGCCCACCCGTAATATTTCCGATAAAATATCCACGAGCTGAACGCTGCTGGTGTAGGGATGGCTTTTTGCGGGTTTTTGGCCTTCCTGGCGGTCTGCTAATTCTTCAACTCGATATAAAACGCCCAGTGTCAGGGCTTTGCCGCATTCCGGGCAAAGCCCGTTATGCTTCAGGGTGTTTTTCGGCCAGAATGAAATTTTGCAGGCGCGGTGTCCGTCAACATGATATTTGCCTTCTTCCGGATAAAACTCGAAAGTTCCTAAAAATTGATCCGGATTTCCGGTTTTCAGGGCGGTTTTTATGGCGCAATAGGAAAGCCGGGTGTTAAACAAATTGGCCTCGCGGCCCAAATTTAGCGGTGAATGGGCATCTGAGTTGGACACCAGGGTTAAGCCATCCAATGAGGATACCCGCCAATTCATGGCCGGATCGGAAGATAGCCCGGTTTCAACTGCAAAAATATGGGGTGTTAGGTCTTCAAAACATTCTTCAATGGAATCAAAGCCTGATTTTGAGCCCAGCACTGAAAACCAGGGCGTCCATATATGCGCCGGAATCAAAAAGGCCCGGTCAGAAGTTTCCAGCAGGACTTCAAGCAGATCACGGGCATCCAGCCCCAGAATGGGCCGACCGTCGGATTTTATATTGCCGATCTTGTCCAGTCTGGCGCTGAATTTTTTGGCGATATCCAGATCCGGTACAAAAACAAGATTATGGTTTTTGCGGGTTTTATCATTTTTCTTATAAATATTGCTGATTTCAGTAACGAGCAAAAAGCGCACCGAATCACGGCAGGATTGCGGAACATGAGTGTCGCACTCACGGGCCAACTCGTCTTTCAGTTTAAACAACCCGGGTTCGGCCGCAACCAGTTTTTCTGAAATTTCATCCTGCCAGGCCGGATAGGTAAAATCACCGGTCCCCACCACCGTGACACCTTTAAGCTGCGCCGCAATATACAAATTCTCAAGATCCAGATTCTTGGCAGTCGCTCTAGAATATTTCGAATGAACATGCAGATCGGCAATAAATTTCATGGGGTCACATCTTAAATATTAAATATTTCTTTTTTTATCTTTTCTATCTTTTGTTTCAACCTCGGATTTCTGGTAATTTCTTCTGCGATGCGCTTTTCCATCATAGTAATAAGCGCTCCGCTTACACCTCCAAAAAAGACGCCTAAATCGCTGCAAGATATTCCTCCCAAATCTCTGGAAAGATAGATAGCAACTTCCCTGGCCTTATTGCGCTTAAGGCCTTTTTTGCGTATTTTTTCAGCTTCGCTACTAAATGCCTTGCTAACCTGATCCACAATGGTTTCCGGAGCCACACGAGGCTTAAGTTTCCTTAGTTGGGGTATTTCTTTTTCATCGTCCCGTTTGGAAAGAAACGTTTCTTTAATCCAGTTAACAAAATCAGTATCTCCTAAAATAAAGCCCCCTTCTAATTGTTTGCTCAGATCTTTTACTGCTTTAATATCAACCCCTTCAATAAATTCTTTATAATTCTTTCGAGCCTTTTTGGTGTTACTTCCAAAATTAGACAATAACCAATCGGTCTTCAGAAATTTCGGCGACTTTTGTTTACCGATAAATGCAGAATAGCTGCTCCATCGATATTGCTCGGGTTTATCTATAATTTTGGCACGTACCGGATTCAGATGTATGTATCGTGATAAATGTTTGAGGTAAGCTTCTGCATCAATTAAAATCGCCTTAAAGCGACCCTGAAAAAGATGTCCATTTCTATTATGCTTGCGGTTAAAATATGTCGCATAGCTGACGTTAAGCCATTGCATCGTCACACTTAAATTAGGTTCAGTAGTTTCTATCAGTAAATGATAATGATTATCCATCAAACAGTAAGCGTGAACGATGACGGCAAACCTTTTAGCGGCTTTCTCAAGGTATTCAAGAAACTTTTTGCAGTCTCTTGGGCTATAATATAGTTTCTCCTGGCTGTTGCCGCGGTTGATTACATGATAAAAAGCGCCAGGATATTCAACGCGCAGTGGCCGTGCCATTTAATTTCCTAAAAAGTTTAGAGGTGAGGTACGGTAGGTTTCTAAATCAGCTTTACAAATTTTATAAAAGAAGAAAATAGTGATGTCAATAATTAATATTTAAGATGTGACCCCATTTGTTTTATTTAGTAATTTAACTTGTCTGTTTCCAACAAACACGCTATATATTTATCTTTATTTATTTTATATACTATATGTGGTATAATCTGTAAGAATAACTGTTTTATTAAATATGGATAAAAAGTCCTCCAAATGAGTCTGTTGTCCGCCTCAGTTTCGATAACGCGATATAAAGTTGAGGGTAAGCTTAAGACGCCGGTTACAGAAACTGTCGCTGCTGCCCTTAAGAAAAATACAATTTCTGAAATCGCTGAACAATCTGCGGAAAAGGTGAGCGGTTGGACATCGTTTGAAAAACCGTATCAGCCTGATTTTCACGGATCTAATTTTGTATATGCAACCTATCTGGTTTTTGCGTTAAGAATTGATAAAAAAACCATTCCTGCAAAATTAATTCAAAAGCATTTTATGATCGAATCCGCCCGGCGTTTGGACGAAAGTGGCAGGCAATATTTATCCCGCAATGAAAAACAGATTATTAAAGATCGTGTTATTGAAGCGTTATATTTGAAGGTTCCAGCAATCCCCCATGTTTACGATATCATCTGGAACTATGAAGAGTCGGCTTTATGGTTTTTTTCCAATTTAAAAGCAGCCAATGAAGAATTGGAAACTCTATTTATAAGGTCCTTTGGTCTGACGCTGATCCGAATGTTTCCCTATACGGCCGCCCAATTAAGTTCCGATCTTTCGGATACTGAACAAGATATTCTTCTTAAACTGGCGCCTACAAGTTTTAAAGATTAATCACGGATAACATGTTAGATGTAGCGGTTGCCTATAACCGATTTAAGTTTCTCGGCGATGAGTTCCTGACCTGGCTGTGGTATGTCATCGAACAGGACCCGGCCATATTTAAAGGTGTGGATCCGGATTTAACATCTTTTGAAATCGGCAACCGCATCGTCCTGGAAAAAAGAAAAAAAGAGTCCGTCGAACGTATTACCATAAAAGGTGAAGATGCTAATTTTGAAGAAGGAATGCTGGCTTTAAACAAAGGCGCCCTGGTTGCTGAACTTAATCTGGTTTGCCGAACGATCGAAGAAAAATGGCAGTTTACCTTAAAAGGGGAAAGCCTCAATATTAGTGGTTTTAAAACACCCAAAATTGCACCGCTGGAAAGTCCGGATGACCTGGAGGGCGCAATTTTAGAGAAGGTCTTTTTATATGATAAGATCTTGCAATTTTTAGAAAAATTATATAAACACTTTATTAAACTAAGAACATCCAACGACTGGCAAAACCGGGTTGTGCCGTTGATTAAAAAGTGGATGCATTCGTCTTAAGCGGTTTTTATTTTATATATTGTTGAAATAACAGTACTTTTTTTAAATTCAACAAATCTGGGTTTTAAACATCTCTTTTTTGATAAAGTGTCAATAGTTTAAGACTTATTAACAATTTAATTTTTCATGTTTATATCTACCATCTTATCATCATCAAACAAAGAAGGTTTTTATAATCCACTTATTAATTATTATTTAATAATTTAAGAATGTTAAAAAGATTTTAGACTTATCAACCCCCTTTATTTATTATTATATATAATATAATATAAAAATATAAAGGAATACATTATGAAGGTAACCATAAAAAAAAGTGAATTGCTCCCGGTTTTATCCAAAGTACAGGGTCTTACAGGACGCCGGACGAATCTTGCGATAACCACAAATGTTTTGGTTAAAACAAATAAAAACGGAATTTCGGTTTCGGCAACAGATCTTGAAACCGGTTTCGAAGGATTTTACGAGGCTAAAGTTGAAACTGAAGGAATCATCGCCATAAACGCCAGGAAATTTTTCGAAATCGTTCGAGATTTTCCGAGTGAAGACATTTTTTTTAATGAAGTCGAAAATCACTGGATCGAAATTGGTAATCAAAAAGTTGAGTATCACATCGTCGGTTTGAATCCGGATGATTTTCCGGAAATCCCCAAGATAGAAGCCGTTGAATTTTTTGAAGTTGAATCTATGGTGCTGGCAAAAATGATTGAAAAATCAGTTGTTATCAGCGGTGCAACCGATGATAAACGTGCTCACATTGTTGGTGTTTTTGCTGAACGAATTGAGGAAAAAAAGAATAATATTTTTCGGTTTGTCTCCACTGACGGCAGCCGGCTTTCAAAGGTGGATCATCTCTTTGACAAGGACACCCACCTGCCGTCGGGAGAGAATGTTATGATTCCCAAAAAGGGACTTGTTGAAGTCAGCAAATTCCTTGATTCGGAGGGTCCGGCCAAAATCGGTTTTAAAGATAATAATTTTATCGTTCAAAAAGAACGCGAAACATTAATTATTCGACTACTGGAAGGTGATTTTCCGGAATACGGCGATATCATCGTTAAAAAAGGAGGAAATTCTATTCCATTGGATAGACACTTATTTTTAATGATGCTCAAACGCATGTCCATATTAAGTTCGGAAGATTACAAAGGCGTTATTTTTAATTTTGAAAAGAATCAACTGAATATCACATCCACCAATCCCGATATTGGTGAATCAAAAGAAGATATGGATGTTGAATATAAAGGCGACGCCATTACGGTTATGTTTAATCCCAAATATTTCATTGAAACCCTAAATGTAATTGAAGAAGATAAAGTCATTCTCAATATTACCGATGAGGAAAAACCCTGTCTGATTGAAGGCGAAAAGGACAAAACCTATTTAAGCGTAATTATGCCGATGAGGATATGAAAGAAAAACTGAATAACAGCACTTACACCGAAGATAACATTAAAGTATTGGAAGGTCTGGAGGCGGTTCGTAAAAGACCTGCAATGTATATCGGAAATGTTGACGTTGCCGGCTTGCACCATCTGGTCTATGAAGTCGTCGATAACAGTATTGATGAAGCCATGGCCGGCTTTTGCGACCTCATTAACGTGATCATTCACGACGACAACAGTGTCAGCGTAATTGATAACGGCCGGGGGATACCTGTCGGTATTCATAAGAAGGAAAAAATTCCGGCGGTTGAAGTCGTCATGACCAAACTGCATGCCGGCGGCAAGTTCGACGATCATTCCTATAAGGTTTCCGGCGGACTCCACGGCGTCGGTGTTTCGGTTGTCAACGCCCTTTCCAGTTTTCTGGAAGTCGAAATTTATTCGGATGGCCAGGTTTACACGCAGTCATATGAAAAAGGCAAAAAAACGAGCGAGTTAAAGAAAAATGGAAAAACCCGCAAACAGGGGACTAAGGTTCATTTCGTCCCTGATCCGGAAATTTTTGAAATCACCGAATTCAGTTATGAGGTCCTGGTGCGGCGATTGAAAGAACTGGCCTTTTTAAACAAAGAGCTCAAAATTACGATTGAAGATGAACGCACCGATGCCAAAGAAGAGTTTTATCACAAAGGCGGCATTGTTGATTATGTGAAGTATATCAATCGCCGCCATACACCGCTTCATGTAAAGCCGATTTTTATGGAAGGCACTAAAAACGATATCCAGATCGAAGTTGCCATCCAGTACAATGACACCTATACCGAGAAAATCTTTTCATTTGCCAATAACATCAACACCACCGAAGGCGGTTTTCACCTGATTGGGTTTAAGGCCGGCTTGACCCGCACCATCAATCAATATGCCAGCAACGGAAATTTGCCAAAGAATTTACAGGAGAAGATTACCGGGGACGATGTTCGCGAAGGAATAACTGCGATTATCAGTGTGCGCATCAAAGATCCGCAATTTGAAGGCCAGACCAAAACCAAACTGGGTAACAGCGAAGTCAAGGGACTGGTCGAGTCCCTGGTTAACGAAAAATTAAGCACTTTTTTTGAAGAAAATCCGGCGATTGCCAAAAAGATCATTGCCAAAGGGGTGGATGCCGCCCGGGTACGGGATGCGGCCAAACGGGCACGCGATCTGGCCAGAAACAAAGGTGCTCTTGTGGATGCCACCCTTCCCGGCAAACTGGCAGAGTGTCAATCTTCAGATCCCGCCGAGC
>Ga0224502_10000749_pt1 | contig 11139 bp, 6 predicted proteins | sample SF_Oct11_sed_USG_5_FD_169104 | JGI IMG/M metagenome (GOLD analysis project Ga0224502, IMG submission 169104) | Sediment microbial communities from San Francisco Bay, California, United States - SF_Oct11_sed_USGS_13 | ecosystem: Environmental > Aquatic > Marine > Sediment | place: USA: California... | reverse complement strand
ACAACCGCCGCGGACCGGCAGATCCGCGTCCCCGTACAGCCTGTTGATGTCTCCCTGGGTCCGGGCGTGGCGCATTTCGTCGAGCTGGCTGGCCGTGATATGCGGCGCAAACAGCCGCGCGAAGTCCAGCATGTACCGCCGCATGACGGCGTCCTTGCGAAAACCGATCCACGTGGTGCTGCGCGGGAACAGCCCCTCGGCTTCGATTGCCGCCAGGTCTTTCTTGTCGTCGCAATCTTCCGCCATGCTCGCGACGATGCCGACGCCGAGGCCCATGCGCACATAGGTCTTTATGACATCCGCGTCGCGAGCCGTGAATACGACGTCTGGCTCCAGTCCCTCGTTCGCGAACGCCTTCTTCAGCGATGACTGGCCACCGAAACTGAATACGTAGGTCACGAGAGGATACTTCGCGAGATCATGCAGGGTCAGCTTGCGGTTCAGCTTTGTCAACTCGTGGTCCTTCGGAACGAGGATCTTCCGGTCCCAGCGGTAGCTCGGCACGAGCAGCAGGTCGGCGAACAAGTCCCGCGACCCGGTCGCGATAGCGAAATCGATTTCGTTCGCAGCCACCATGTCCGCTATCTGCTCGGAGGTACCCTGGTGCAGGTTAAGGCTGACGCGCGGGTAGCGCTTGCGGAATTCCTTGATGACGTCGGGCAGGACATAACGCGCCTGCGTGTGCGTCGTCGCGATGGACAGCGTCCCTTCTTCCTCGTGAAAGTAATCGGAGGCCAGGCTCCGGATATTCTCCACTTCCTGCATGACGAGCCGCGCCCGCTCTATCACCTTCTCACCGGCAGCGGTAATGTTGCCGAGGCTCTTGCCCTTGCGCGTAAACAGCTGCAGACCCAGTTCCTCCTCGAGGAGCTTCAGCTGTTTGCTGACGCCGGGTTGGGACGTGTACAGGCGTTCCGCGGCCGCAGTGATGTTCAGACCGTTGTCGGCGATCGCCAGCAAGTATTTGAGTTGTTGTAATTTCATCCGGGCGACAGGATTGCCTGCGATTTCAGGTTATGACCACACTTGTCCGGGTTCGTTTCCCAAATCACCGTAAAAAACGCATCTGTCCAAAGAATTCCGGTTCGCCCGAAAATTCGCCGGTGGTCTGTCGGAAACCCGGCCGTTCCGCGAATTACATATAACATAAATGCATAAGGAACAGAATCAGCGGCTATTGCGGCAGAGGAGGCAAGCGGGACGTTTTCTGCTATACACAGGACAACCAACCAACAATAAGGATAAGAGGAATGATTTACGACAATATCCTGCAGACCATCGGCAATACGCCGGTCGTGCGCCTGAATCGCATGGCCCCGGACCATGTGGAGGTCTACGTCAAGGTCGAGTCTTTCAACCCGATGGGCTCGGTCAAGGACCGTCTCGCCTTTGCGATCATCAACGATGCCCAGGAGTCCGGGGACCTGCAGCCCGGGCAGACGGTCGTCGAGGCGACATCCGGCAACACCGGGATCGCGCTGGCGATGGTTTGCGCAGCCACCGGCCATCCCTTCGTCGCGACGATGGCGGACTCGTTTTCCATGGAGCGGCGCAAGATCATGCGCGGTCTCGGAGCGAAGGTGATCCTGACACCCGCGGCCGAGCGCGGGTCGGGCATGGTAAAAAAGGCCGAGGAACTCGCGGCGGAACACGGCTGGTTCCTCGCGAGGCAGTTCGAGAATCCCTCAAACCCGGAATACCACGCCAGTGCGACAGGCCCGGAGATCCTGCTGGATTTCGCGGGCCGCAGGCTGGACTTCTGGGTGACGGGATACGGTACCGGCGGCACCATGTCGGGCGCCGGGCGGACGATCAAGGCGGCCCGGCCCGAGGTGACTATCGTCGCGACGGAACCTGCCGGGGCGGCACTGCTGAAGGGTGACGAGTGGAACCCGCACAAGATCCAGGGCTGGACGCCGGATTTCATTCCAGACGTGCTGGATCGCGAGATCTTCGACGAACTGCTGTCCGTTACCGATGAGCGCGCCATCGAGGTGTCGCGGGAACTGGCCGCGAAAGAGGGAATCTTCACCGGGATATCGGCGGGTGCCACGCTGGCAACGGCGCTCGACGTAGCGGAGCGGGCAACCGAGGGCTCGGTCATTCTCGCGATGCTGCCGGATACCGGCGAGCGATACCTGTCGACGCCGCTGTTCGAAGGCGTGGAGGAGGGCTCGGACGACGCCTGGCTCGCCGCGCTCTAAGCCTGCTGCACGAGCGGCCCGCGGCCCGCCCCGGGCCGCGGCGCGCCCTGATTGCCAATTGCAGGAGCAGGGCCGCTGTCCGGCAGCTGCGGTCAATGTAATGAACTGAATTGGAAGAAGAAAATAGTTTCAGCTGAGACCTGATTCACAGCCTCCTGCGGCCAGCGCTGGCATTGTGAGCGGCCCACATCGTAACGAGACCCGCCGTGGCAGCGGATATTCACAGCCTGACGAGAGCGCGAAACATCGGCAAGGTGGCCGACTTGCTGCAATCGCTCGTGCCGCGGGCGGAGTGTTTCTGCTTTTACGGTCTCGACCGTAGCTGCATCTGGAGCAGTGACGGCGCTGACGACTACGAGGTCAACGAATTCGTCGCCGAATTGCATGCTGATCTCCTGGTCGGAGATCAGCCCGCAGCCGGTTTCGTCAGGCGCACGCTGCAGTCCGGGCGTACGCTGCTCGTGCTGCCGGTGATCGTCGACGTTGGTTCAGTGCTCGGGTTCCTGGTCGTCGTCTTTTCCCGCAATGCCGGCAAGTCGTCCTGGTTCGATCCGGCGCTGCTGAACGGCATCCTGGCGCCGGCAGTGGCCGTCATCGCCGAGGGCCTGAGCGTCGACCATGAGCTGCAGGACGCGCTCGCGCAGGGCAAGAATGCCGAAAGAGAGCTAAAGCTGGTTTACGAGATCGACGAGAAGATCCACGGTCAGTCGCGCAGCCACGCGGGCCTCGAGCAGCTCGTCGGCCAGTGCGGCCGCTTCCTCGGAATCGCCTATAGCGTGCTCCTGATGCCGTCGAAGCGCATTCGCATAAGCGCGACCCATTCGAGCTGGAAAGACGTCAATCGCCGGACGCTGGATCGCTACTTGATCGACCACATGTTGCCGAAGCTGGAAAGCAAGCGTTCGTCGGTCCTCTTCGAGATTCCGCCGGTCGAAGGCGGCGGGACGCGCGCCGACAAGGGCTACCAGGCGCTGCTCTGTCCTGTGGTGGACCAGCAGGGAAACGTCGGGGGCATGCTCGCGCTGCTCGGCCGCGTCAGCGGGGAGCCGTTCACCACTGCGCACAGGCGCTTCACGTCGCACGTCGTGCGCAAAGTCGAGCACTTGATCGAAAGATCGTTCGACGCGATGACGGGCCTGATGAACCGTTCCGGTTTCGAGGCGCAACTGCACGAAAACTGGCAGAGCCTCGAATCCGATGATGACGCGCACCAGATCATCTATTTCGACCTCGACAACCTGCAACTCGTCAACGACACCTTCGGGCGCACAGCCGGCGACGAGGTCATCATGCGCTTTGCGCGGATGCTCGACAGCGATTTGCCGCGAAGTGCCTTGCTGTCGCGTCTCACGGGCGACGATTTCTGCATCCTGTTGACCCATGCGAACGCGGAACAAGCCCTGGAACTCGCGCACCGGGTTCGGGAGAAGACCCAGTCAATGCGCTATCTCGAGGGTGACAAGTCGCTGCAGATAACAATCAGTATCGGCATCGCCCAATTCAATCGGCAGTCCGGCGACGAAGGCGCTTCACTCACGACCGCCCGCATGGCCTGCGAAGCTGCAAAAGATCACGGCCGAGATCGTATCGAGGTCTTCGATGAAGACAACCACAGCATTATCCGGCGTCACGACGACATGCAGCTGGTGGCGCAGATTCAGCAGACCCTGGATTCCGACGGTTTCGTGCTGATGGCGCAGCCGATATCGAGTCTCGTCGGCCAGGGCGATGTGCCTCGTTATGAAATCCTGCTGCGCATGCAGGACGACGCGGGCATCGTCGTGCCCTCGTCAGCGTTCTTTTCTGCTGCAGAACGTTACCAGCTGATGCCGCAGGTCGACCGCTGGGTCATCTCCAGGACGATCGGCAACCTGTCCCGTTGTGCGGACTATATTCGCGACGCAGGGGCTGTGTTCTCGGTGAATCTCTCTGGGCAATCGCTGTCGGATGAGGGCATGCTCAAGTTCATAGAGGAAGAGATCGCCGCATCCGGCCTGCCTGCTACGGCATTCTGTTTCGAAGTCACCGAGTCCGCGGCCGTGTCCAACCTGGCCAAAGCCCAGCAGTTCATCGGCGCGCTGCGCGAAAACGGCTGCAGTATCGCGCTCGACGATTTCGGTGCGGGTCTGAGTTCATTTGCCTACCTGAAGAACTTTGCTGTCGATATCCTGAAAATAGACGGCGGGTTCATACGCGACATCTCCGACAACCGGATATCGGAATCGATGGTTGCAGCCATTACCCAGGTCGCGATGGTGATGGAGCTCGAAACGGTGGCCGAATACGTCGAAAACGAAAAAACACGCAAGCTCATCGCGAAACTCGGTGTCCATTACGCGCAGGGCCATGCCGTCGGCATGCCTTTACCGCTAGAGGATGTGCTCGCGGAGCTCGCAGGCCAGGCAAGGATATCTATCGCCTGAGTCGGAGCACCCCGGCCTCCGGGCCGGCAGCGGCAGACGTACCTTCCTGGCAGATTCTCGACCATGCGCTCCCGGCTGGTGATGGCGCCGCTGCCGCCGGCCTTGTCCGGCAAGATTCATTGTCCGTCCGCGAATACACACAGTTTATCGCGCCAGTGGCTGCAGTTTCGCTAGACTGCAGCCGATGGCTATCAGCGAGGACAGGCTCCGCCAACTGCCCGTGACTTTGCGTCCGGCCGTGTCACGCTGGTTCGACCGGCTCGAGGAGGCGCACGGAAGCGTTGCGCTGGCACCGGAGGTAGGGGATCAGCTGCTGCGCGTCGTCGCCGCAAGCGAGTTTGCCGCGAGGGTCCTGCTACGTGACTGGGATTACTGGCGGAGCAATCTTCCAGAGCTTTCCTCGCCGGTTGATTCGCATGAACTCGTGGCATTCGCGGATGGCGTGGTCACGAGCGGGGCGGTCGTCGAGGAAGTGAAGTCGCGGCTACGCCGCTTCAGGGACCGATACATGCTGGGCATCGTGTGGCGAGAGGTCGCCGGGACCGCCGCGCTCACGGAGACACTCGGGTCACTGTCGGCGCTCGCGGATCAGATGCTCGCGGCCGCCGGCCGCTATGCAGAACTTCAGCTCGAGGAACGCTACGGCCGCTTCAGGGATCGTAATGGCGCGCCGGTGCCGCTGGTCGTGCTCGCAATGGGCAAACTCGGGGGCGGCGAACTGAATTTCTCGTCCGACATCGACATCGTGTTTCTGTATCCCGCGGACGGAGAGAGCGACGGCCCACGCAAGCTTAGTGGGCAGCAGTACTTCACGCGGCTGTCGCAATCCATCGTTGCGCTCCTGGACGAGCGTACCGCCGACGGCTTCGTATTCCGTGTCGATACGCGCTTGCGGCCATTCGGTGACAGCGGCCCACCCGTTACGAGCTTCGCGGCGCTCGAATCCTATTTGCTGCAACACGGCCGCGACTGGGAGCGTTACGCATATATCAAGGCCCGAATCGTCGGTTCGCCGCCATCGCCCGCCGTGGCCAGTGAGCTCTTCGAGAACCTGATCCTGCCGTTCGTATACCGGCGTTACCTGGATTACGGAGTCTTCGAGTCCCTGCGCGAGATGTATGCGCTGATTGCGGCCGAAGTTAAACGGCGCGACCTCGCGGACAACGTCAAGCTCGGGCCGGGCGGCATACGCGAAATCGAATTCATCGTGCAGTCAATGCAGCTTGTCCGCGGAGGCAGTCGCGAAGAGCTGCAACAACCGTCACTACTGAGCGTGTTGCCCGCTCTCGAAGGCGGGCGCGGGCTGGAAAAGGCTGCGGTCTCCCGGCTTCAGGATGCTTACGTGTTTCTTCGGCGCCTCGAAAACGCCATCCAGGCGATGCGTGACCAGCAATTGCACGACCTGCCCGCGGGCGAGGCCGACCGCGAGCGTCTATGCGTCGCATTGGGCTACGACGATTGGACCTCGCTCGTGAGGGATCTCGAGGAGCATCGCCGCAACGTGACGCGCGAATTCGAGGCCATCGCCTTTCGCGGGGGCGACGGCGATGCCGACAATGAACTGGAGCGGCGTTTTGCAGGACTGTGGAAACGTAGTGCAACGGCAGAGGAATGGGCGACAGAATTTTCGGAGCTGGAGGAGGGGACCGCTCTCGCCGAATCGCTGGCGGCCTTTCAGCAGGCGCCATCGACGCTAAAGGCCGATTCGATCGCGCAGGAGCGTCTGCAGCGTTTCATGCCGCGATTGCTGATCATGGTAATTCAGTGTCACGAACCGCTCCTTGCGCTGGACCGGACGCTGGCGGTGGTCAGCCGAATCCTCCGCCGCAGCGCATACGTGTCGCTGCTCAACGAGAACCGGCTCGCCGCTCGCCGGCTCGTGCAGCTGTGTGAAAGCAGTTCCTATGTCGCCGCACAGCTTGCCCGCTACCCGGTCTTGCTCGACGAGTTGCTCGAGCCGCGTACAGAGACGGAGCGGATCGAGAAGGCCGAGTTCGCAGCCGAACTCGAGAGCCGCTTCGCCAACCTGCAGGAGCAGGACAGCGAGGCCCGGATGGAGACACTCGCGCAATTTCAGCGCGCGAACCTGTTTCGTATCGCGGTAGCGGATTTCAGTGGAGCGATGCCTATCATGAAGGTCAGCGACAGCCTGACCTTTCTTGCGGAAGCAGTGCTCGACTATGCGTTGGAGTCTGCCTGGCTCGATCTCACCGCCAGGCACGGGGAGCCGCACTACGAGATCGGTGGCGAGCGACGCACCGCGGGGTTCGGCGTTGTCGCATATGGCAAGCTCGGTGGACTCGAGCTCTCCTACGGCTCGGACCTCGACCTCGTATTCCTTCACGATTCGAGGGGAAGCCGGCAGATGACCGACGGCGACAAGCCGCTCGACAATGCGATGTTCTTCGGGCGGCTGGTCAGGCGCCTGGTGCACTTCCTGACGACCCAGACCAGCTCCGGCGCGATGTACGATATCGATACGCGCCTGCGGCCGGAAGGCCGCAAGGGAGTCCTGGTCACGAGTACTGACGCATTCGAGCGGTACCAGGAGGAAAATGCCTGGACGTGGGAGCATCAGGCCCTGTTGCGGGCGCGGGCCGTGGCCGGCAGTGCGGCGGTGGCAAGGGACTTCGGCCGCATCCGCGCGCAGACGTTGATGTCGCGCGTCAGGCTGGACACGTTACGCGACGATGTGGTTTCGATGCGTACACGCATGCGCAAGGAACTCGATCGCAGTGAAAGCGGGCGATTCGATCTGAAGCACGGTCGCGGCGGCATCGGCGACATCGAATTCGTCGTGCAGTACCTTGTTCTCCGCAACGCCCGCACATACCCGGCGGTCATCCGCTTCAGCGACAACATTCGCCAGATTGCCGCGTTGGCCGGCGTCGGCCGGCTGGACGTGCAGACCGCGGCGAGACTGCAAGGTGCTTACCGCGAATTCCGGCGCCGCCTGCACCACCTCACCCTGAACGACCGGCCGCCCTTTGCCGGCGACGACGAATTGCGCGGCGAGCGCGACCTCGTGGCCGCGGTCTGGGACCGGCACCTCGGCGGGCAAGAGTCGTAGCGGGCAGTGCGGGCGACAGCGTATAATTGAGGGTTGCGGATCATGTCTACGAGACCTCAAGTGGCAGCCAGAGCAGGCACAGTCGATCAGAACCTGGTACCGGCCAATGCGGAACACCGCTATGGCGTGCGGCAGAAGGACCTGCCTTTGTCGTGCCCCATGCCGAGCATGTATCTATGGAATTCGCATCCCAAGGTCTACCTGCCGGTGCAGGAGACGGGAGAGGCTAAATGCCCTTACTGCGGCGCCCTGTATTATCTAGAGCAGGACGAATAGCGCCGTGCTGCCGGGGGACTGAGCGATGTACGTAGTGACCGGCGGTGCCGGATTCATCGGCAGCAACCTCGTACGCGCACTGATAGAGCGCGGCCACGACGATGTCGTCGTCGTCGACGATCTCGAGGACGGCCACAAGTTCGTCAATATTGCGAACCAGCCGATCGCCGATTACCTCGACAAGGACGATTTCGTTGCGCGCCTCGACTCGGACGCCGCATTTGCCGCTTCGATATCCGTGATCCTGCACCAGGGCGCGTGTTCCGCTACGACCGAGTGGGATGGCCGTTACATGATGCGCAACAATTACGGCTACTCGCAACGACTTTTGCATTTTTGCCTCGGCAGGAAGATTCCCTACCTTTACGCCTCGTCGGCTGCCGTCTATGGCGCATCGCAGGCGTTCGCGGAACTTCCCGACAACGAGCTGCCGCTGAACGTCTACGGCTACTCGAAGCTGCAGTTCGACCGCTATGTACGCCGTGTGGCGCCGGACCCCGAGAGCCAGGTCGTCGGCCTGCGCTATTTCAACGTGTACGGCCCCCGCGAGCAGCACAAGGGTTCCATGGCCAGCGTCGCGTTTCATTTCAACAACCAGGTAATCGCCGACGACGAAGCACGGCTGTTCGAAGGTTCCGGCGGCTACGGCGACGGCGAACAGCTGCGCGACTTCGTCTACGTGGACGATGTCTGCGCCGTCAATCTCTGGTTCCTCGACAATCCCGGCGTTTCGGGAATATTCAATGCCGGCACGGGCAAGGCGCAGACCTTCAATGACGTCGCCAACGCGGTGATCGGCTGGCACGGTCGCGGCCGGGTCCGCTACATTCCGTTCCCGGCGCATCTCGAAGGTGCCTATCAGAGCTATACCCAGGCCGATCTCGCTCATCTTCGCGAGGCCGGCTGCGACGTCGAGTTCCGGCCGGTCGAAGACGGCGTAAGGGACTACCTGGACCAGCTTGCCGGCTGAGCCCATGCCTCCGGCTACAACACTGGTCGTCGGGCCATCCTGGGTCGGCGACATGGTGATGGCGCAGGCCCTGTTCATACTTCTCAAGGAGCGCAGGCCCGACAGGGCGATCGACGTGCTTGCCCCGGCGTGGTCGTTGCCGATCGTCGGGCGAATGCCCGAGGTTCGGCGCGGCATCGCCGCAGAAACCGGGCACGGCGAGCTGGGCCTCGGCAAACGGCGACGTATCGGTTACATGCTGCGACAAGAAGGCTACGAGCAGGCGATCGTGTTGCCGCGCTCGTTGAAGTCGGCGCTCATCCCGTGGTTCGCGCGCATACCCCGCCGTACCGGTTTTCGCGGCGAGTCGCGATATGGGCTGGTCAACGACATGAGGCCGTTCGACAAGTCCGTCCTCGACCAGACCGTGAAGCGCTTCGTCGCGCTCGGGCTCGAGGCTGGCGAGGCGTTGCCGGCGGTCCCGTTCCCGGCGCTCAGGGTCGATCGACAGAAGCAGGCGGCGGTGATGGAGTCGCTCGGGATTGCTACCGACCGCCCCGTGATCGCGATGATGCCGGGCGCCGAATACGGTCCTGCGAAGTGCTGGCCGCTGGAGTATTTTGCCGAGCTGGCGGTGCTGCTCGAACAGGACGGGTACGAGATATGGGTGCTCGGTTCCGACAAGGATGCGCCGGCTGGCGAGCACATCGCTTCGGCGGGCGCCGCGCACAACCTGTGCGGACGGACGTCGCTCGAGGACGTCGTCGACCTGCTGGGCCACGCCGAACAGGCGGTCAGCAACGATTCCGGGCTGATGCACGTTGCTGCCGCCGTCGGCGCCCACGTGCACGGCATTTACGGCTCCTCGTCGCCGCAGTTCACTCCGCCGCTCGCGAAGCGCCGCGACATCCACTGGCTGCACCTCGAATGCAGCCCCTGCTTCGAACGCAATTGCCCGCTGGGCCACCTGCGGTGCCTGAAGGAGTTGTCCGTTGGGCGGCTGCACGAGGCCATCGGTAGTGCCCATAAACGGCGAATTGGCGTTTAAAATCCGCTAAAAGCGGCGATCTTGGGTAATGTGCCAACCCGGCGCGGAGCCGGTCGTGCCGGCTGGGCGGAGGCGAAAGCGAATGACGCTTAAAGATCAGATAAAACAAGTAAAAATCGTAAAATTTCGTCGAAAATGAAGACTTCGCTTTGTCGATACGGCAAACGGGGGGTGAGGATTGCATTTCGTTGCCTCGCCGGGCATCATCCGGGCGCCTCTTCCTGCGTCAAATATCGTTAAAAGCTTATAAAACGACTTTAAATGGGTCTATTATCAATAAAAAGTCGAAATAATCGATAGTTTCCGAGGCAATGCGCGGGACACTCGCGAGGGTGGCCGATGGTGGCAGGTTTCTAGCGGATGAAACCGCAAAAAACAGCTAAATACCAAAAAAGTCGTCAATTTTGATGATAACGTCGCTTATCGTGATCAGCTCCATCGCGTCGGGGTGCCGCACCCGCTGGCCCCACCGCAGCTCGCCTGTGCGCTTGCCGAGATAGCGCCGCACGGCATCAGGGTAACGGTTGACGCACAACTCCAGTGACAGGTAAGGGCCTGTGCGCGCCGGGTTCGAGGTGGCGTAGAGGCCGATGACCGGGGTTCCCGCCGCGGTGGCCATGTGCGCCGGGCCGGAATCCGGGCAGATGACGAGGTCGGCGGCGGCAATCAGCGCGTACAGCTGCTTGAGCGAGGTCTTCCCGACGAGGTTGGTCGCGCCCGCCCGTTCCGAGATGACGCGTGCGTAGTCCTGTTCGGCCGGCGAGTTTCCGCCGGTGAGCAAGACGTTTGCCTGCAAACGGTCACGAAGATATTGCGCCACCTGGGAGTAATGCTCGGCCGGCCAGTTCCTGAAATTTCGGCTGCGCTGGCTGCTCAGGGGACTGATGACGACCGTCCTCGGCCCGGCATGTTGCTCGGCGAAAGCCCGCTCGGTCTCGCCGACCGGGATGTCCCAGCGCAAGTCCGTCGGTTGTGCACCGATGTGCCGCGCAAAGCCCATCATTGCCTCCAGCGCGTGTTCGCCTTTCGCGGCGGGAATCCGCTGATTGGTAAACAGCCACTGGAAGTCGCGTGCGCGAGCCTTGTCGAATCCTATCCGCAGGTCGGTGGGCAGCATCCGGCAGAGGAGGTTGGCGCGCATGGATGCATGCATGCAAAGCGCTGCATCG
>Ga0224502_10000748_pt1 | contig 11140 bp, 9 predicted proteins | sample SF_Oct11_sed_USG_5_FD_169104 | JGI IMG/M metagenome (GOLD analysis project Ga0224502, IMG submission 169104) | Sediment microbial communities from San Francisco Bay, California, United States - SF_Oct11_sed_USGS_13 | ecosystem: Environmental > Aquatic > Marine > Sediment | place: USA: California... | reverse complement strand
TTCCCATTTTTACCCGGGCGTCATCTGATCGAAAATTATTACCAGGCCCTTACCGTCGGAAGTGGCGAAGTCGGCGCCACCGTGAGCACCATGATGATGAACAGCCTGATCATGGCACTCGGCATTACGTTCGGGAAGATATCCATCTCCCTGCTGTCCGCCTTTGCCATCGTCTATTTCAGATTCCGTTTCCGCATGTTTTTTTTCTGGATGATTTTCATCACCTTGATGCTGCCGGTGGAAGTTCGAATTCTGTCAACCCATAAGGTGGTGGCGGATTTGAACATGCTGGACTCTTATTCCGGTCTGATATTTCCGTTAATCGCATCGGCCACCGCCACTTTCCTGTTTCGCCAGTTTTTTATGACGGTGCCCGATGAGCTGTGCGAGGCCGTCAGAATTGACGGGGGCGGGCCCATCCGATTTTTCTTTGATATCTTGTTGCCCATGTCGCGCACTTCCATTGCGGCTTTGTTCGTGATTCTTTTTATATACGGATGGAATCAGTATCTTTGGCCGCTGCTGGTCACCGGAGATGAGAGTTACTACACCCTTTTGATCGGGATCAAAAGAATGCTGGATGTGGGCGAGGGCCAGGCCGATTGGCAGATTATCATGGCCTCTACCATGCTGGCCATGATCCCGCCGGTGCTGGTGGTGATCTTTATGCAGAAACAGTTTGTACGGGGTATGACCGAAACCGAAAAATAGGAGAAGGGGTATGGCGGATGTCAACCTGAGGGATATTTATAAATCATTTGGCCAAAATGAGGTCATTCACGGCATCAGCTGCGATATTCACGACGGTGAGTTTATCGTTATTTTAGGCCCTTCTGGATGCGGCAAATCTACCGTACTGCGCATGATTGCCGGGTTGGAAGTGATTACCAAAGGCGATATTTCGATTGATGGCAGGGTGGTTAATCAACTCGAGCCCGCCGACCGCGATATTGCCATGGTTTTTCAAAATTATGCCCTTTACCCGCATATGACGGTATTTAAGAATATGGCCTACGGTCTCAAAATTCGACGGATGCCCAAAGCGGAAATTGAAGAAAGGGTTCAACGGGCTGCGGAGATCCTCGAACTGACGGAATTTCTGGATCGCAAGCCCCGACAACTGTCCGGTGGGCAACGCCAGCGCGTCGCCATGGGTCGCTGCATCGTGCGCGAGCCCAAGGTGTTTTTATTTGACGAACCCTTAAGCAACCTGGATGCCAAGCTGCGCGTTCAGATGCGCCTGGAGCTCCGAAATCTTCATGAAGCCCTATGTATTACCAGCGTCTATGTCACCCATGACCAGGTCGAAGCTATGACCCTGGGAGACCGCTTGATCGTTATGGACGATGGCCATGCCGCCCAGATCGGCTCTCCGCTGGAAGTATATGAGCGTCCGGCCACGCGCTTCGTCGCCGGGTTTATCGGATCTCCGGCAATGAATTTTCTAAATGCCCGGCTGCGTTCAGACGGCAGGTCGATTGAAATCCCGGGCGGTATCAATATCCCTGTAGATAGCGGCGGTCTGCCTGGCTATGGAGGCAAGGAAGTTACCCTGGGAATTCGACCCGAACACCTTGAAATCACCGAGCAAGAAGAAGGTGCCATGCATCTTCGTGTGAATCATGTGGAGCTTCTGGGCGCGGACACCCTCGTTCACGGACACTTCGGAGATGAAAAAACGCTATTGACCGTCCGCCTGCCTGATATCTATCACTTCAAAAAAGGCTCAACGCTTTCGTTGACCGTTTCAGCGGAAAAATTGCATCTATTTGATATGGAATCAGGCAGCCGAATTCAAAATTAACTAGAACCCATCTCAAAAGTGCAGAATGACAATCTTTAGTTGATTTTACTTTTTTTTATTAATACAATAATAGATAAACCTAAAGAGAGACATTGATTCTTAACTAGAGCTATTTAAGCCTGATTAACAATTGATACCAAAAAATTATTTGGACTATACAAAACCCCGTCGAATACCGCGGGGTTATTATTTAGGTAATAAATCTTAAATATAATTTTATGAACACCTTTTTTGAAACAGAAAAATTCAAGCCGCCCTGGTTTATTGCTCACCGGGGATATCGCGCCAGATATCCTGAAAACACCCTGGTTGCGTTTCAAGCGGCCCTGGATGCCGGCGTTCAGATGATCGAACTGGATGTGGCCCTCAGCCGCGACCGAAAATTAGTTGTCATTCACGATGCAACCCTTGAGCGCACCACCAATGGTGAAGGTGCGGTTCGTGACCATACGTTAGCGCAGCTAAAACAGCTGGACGCCGGGGGCTGGTTTCATGCCAGGTTTGCCGGTGAACACCTGCCGGAATTATCTGAAGTGCTGGACCTGGCAGAGGGCCGGGTGATGATTAATATTGAAATCAAGCCGCATGCCTATGAGCCGCACCACCCGCCGGATGCGGTTGAGCGACAGACGTTAGAACTTGTCTGCCGCCGCAATATTACGGAGCGTGTATTGATTTCCAGCTTTGACTTGAACCTCCTGAAATATATTGCAACCCTTGAGCATGCACCTGCGCTGGGGCTGATCTCAAGGAATCCGGCTGACAAGCAGACTTTTGAAAATTGCAAACAGCTCAAGGCAGTATCCTGGCATCCCAACCACCAAATCCTTACCCCTGATCAGGTCAAAAGGATGCATGCACATGATATCCGTGTCTTTCCTTATAATGCGGACACAAGCGCAGAGATTGCACGCGTGCTCGAGATGGACGTCGACGGTGTCATCAGCAGCGACCCCCTCCTACCAAACTAAGAATAAACTTATAGATCGGTGTGAGACGTTTCCAGAAAACCAGGGGCCGGAGGAAGTAAGAAAGCGAATGGTTGTAAAGCTTTTTAAAAATGTGTTGCAGGTCATCTCCCCCAAATAATTTCACAATAACCGAATTTTGGCTATCCAACAATTTAACCACTTTTTCGTAACCCTCGTTGGATAATCTTTCAAACAAGAATCGGTTGATACGAGATACTTCCATCGTTTTTAGCATATCCGCCTGCCACAGGCGATCATAATCATCATTTCTAATGATACTTTGAGCGGCATGGTATCCGGATTTGAGCGCGTACATCATACCAAAGCCAGCCAGACAATCCTGAAAAGCGGCGGCTTCACCGATGAGATACTGGTTGTTTATCTTTGCTTGTTTTAAAAAATACAAGCTGACCGGAGCGGCAAATCGATGGGTAATGGTTGAAATTTTATAATTCAATATTTCTTCAAATCGTTTCACGGCAAGATCAAAACGAACCTTATGCTCTTTGCTGCCGGCCGGGTTGATTGACGCAATCTCTCCGATATTGTCGTTGACGATAAAATAAGAATAGATTCTAAGTGATAGCCTGTCATCAAAAATGGCCATGGCTTTATCCGCATGGTCAAACGGAAAAGTGATGCCGGTGACGATGAACGTCGGCTCTTTTATGCCGGTTGCGATAATATCCGCGTCACTGGCGGTGAGCTTCGATTTAAAGATGATGGGTACATTTGCATCTGTCGCCTGTTTTTGCAAAGCATGATCAATTGAATCTTCCACCGGTCCTCTTTTTACCAGATACATCAATGGCCGGGATGATCTTTTGAGGCATCTCTTTAGGGAAGGGCTTATTAATTCGACGGAATACCAGGGCTTTATATAAAAACCCGTTAGAATATTTAAGTCCTGCAAAATAGCGAGTGCATCTTTTTCAAATGTCCAGTTCTCAAAAAATTGAAAATCATGGGTGTTTTTGCCACAATTTTTTTTTCGCTCGTGGACTTCTACATCAATTCCCGCGCGTTTTAAATTTATGGCTGCGGTCAATCCGGAAAGTCCCCCGCCTAAAATTCTTATGGTTTTCATAACTTCTATGCCAAGGAAAAGGCTTAAAAAAAGATCGTTTGCAGAAAAAGCGACGTTACAGATTCAAAAAGCTACCTCAATTTGAATTTTGATCCAATCAGATCCAAAATTCTATACATAAGATACCAGAATGCTGCAAGGCCTAACCCCGCCAGGTTCGAACCTGTCTATTTTTTTTTAGACAGGATTAACAGGATTAACAGGATATTTTTTTGGCTTTCCGGATGAAAGCCAAAAACCTCAATCGCCTCCGGCGAAAAGAACTAGTTGCCATTAAATTTAGAAGTTTGTTCAGTGTTATATCTTTCCGGCAGTTAACTCTGTTGAAATTTTTTCCCGCCTGGAGGGCGGGATTGGGTTTCGCCACTTTCTTCTGGAAAGTGGCGAAGAAAATAAATCCAAATAATCCTATTAATCCTGTCCAATAAAAAATAAAATCAGATCACAAGAACCTTTTATCTGAATTAATTATAAGACTTCTGGAATTCAGCAGCGATGCGGACGGTCTGAAAGTGAATATCAACGGTGTCTTGGATGTTGGGGGCGTAGCCGCCGGCCATGGTAATTGCCACCGGCAGTCCGGCATCATGGCAGTCCTGCAAAACCATTCGGTCCCGGTCGGCAAGCCCGGCTTTGCTTAAATCGAGTCTTTCAAAGCGATCATGCCTGTACGGTCGGCACCGGCCAGATAGATGACCCCCTCAGCATGCGCCTTTTTCACTGACGCTTAAATACCTTTCTGTAGAGAATCCAGATAAAGCTGATCATCGGCGCTATAAGGAAGGGCGATGTCCAGATCACTTTTTTCTTTACAAAAACCTCTGTTCCCGGCAGTCTTTAGAAGTGGTTTCAAAACCCCATCAAAAGGAGAAAACTGAATGGCACTGCAGGACCGCACCATCGCATTTATCGGCGGGGGGCACATTACCAGCATCATTGTGGAAAATCTGACCCGGTCAAATAAAATGGCCGGTAGACAATTGATTGTCAGTGACCCTGATGCCGGAAAACTGGGATCGCTGCAAAAAGAATTTGCCGTACGAACAGCGGATAGCAATCGCGAAGCACTAGACGCTGCCGATTTCATTTTTTGCAATGTTCTGCCCCAGGTAGTGGGTACGGTTATAAATGAATTAAAGCAGCAGAAAATTTCAAAAGAAAAGGTCATCATCAGCCTGGCCGCCGGCATTCCCATGAAAATATATACAGCTTTAGGGGAAAACATCCCGGTGGTAAGAGCCCTGCCCAATCCTCCCAGTCAGATCGGCAAAGGAATCGCGGCGCTGGCATTTAATCCCCACGTCAGCGCAACCCAACAAAAGGACGTTATCGCGCTATTCGCTTCATTCGGAGAGGTTGTAATTTTGGGGGAGGAAAACATCAATGCGATTACGGCACTGAGCAGCCCGGTGACGACCCATCTGTTCTTTCAAGCGATCATCGACGCGGCTGTGAGAATGGGCATCGATCGGAAAACATCAACAAAGATTGCGTATCATACGGTAGCCGGTTCGATGGCGTTGTGGAACGCACGGCAGGTTTCCCCTTACGAATTAATCGGTGAAGCCAGCTCACCGGGCGGCATTTCCACTGAAATCCTGTTTGCATTGGAAAAACATGCATTCAAAGCCATCATCGGCCAGGCGCTTGAGGCGGGTAGGCAAAAAGCCGCTGAATTCAGCCGCGACCGGCAATTACCGTAAACGTATCGCGGTTAATTTAGCTGATTTTAAAGATTACACTGGAACTGGGCAATCGGTTCCCGATTAACTTCGGCAGATTCCATAACAGAATCCAGCTCGAGATCAGGATTTCCGTTGGCCAGCCCGGCACTGATTGAAAATTCAAAACAACTCAGCGAAGGATTGACCTGTCGGGCGGCATTCTCAATGTTGATCAGCCCGTTTTCCCGAAAATCTGTGGTAAAATCCTCTAAAATCCGTTCGGCCTCTTCCAGATCCGAAAACGGGAGCACGGTGCCGAATTGATTGATGCTGCGCCGGGCAGAAAATCCCCCCACCGCGCCGAAGTGTTTATTGATGAAATCCCCCATCGTTCGAATGCCTTGCTGGGCGGCCTTGTGACCCAGATTGTCAACAATGCGATCCAGATCTTCAAGCGTAAAGACGACAACCGCAAAGTGGTTATGCCCATTTCTACGGGCCAGATCGGTTTGATAGCGCACCTTAAACTGGCGCCTGGAATGCAGGCCGGTCAATTCATCCTGCAGATTTTCTAGGCTGGTGACGATTTCATCGTAAAACGGATGATCAAAGTCTTCAAAGGCTTCCGGGGTGCCCTGAAAAACAATCTTTTTATGGTAAAGGGCCAAAATGCGATTGGAGATAAAAAACACATCGGGAATATCATGGCTGATCAAGACGGCTGTAAAACCGAATTTCTTTTTGTATTCGGCGATCATCCCCAGGATCGTATTTCTGCGAATGGGGTCCTGGCCGGTGGTCAATTCGTCAAACAGAATGATTTTCGGATCCGTAACGAGTGCCCGGGCCAGTGCGGCGCGCTTTTGCATCCCGCCCGAGAGCTCCGATGGGTATTTGTGAGCCACATCCGTCAGCTCGGTTTGCTCAATGCGGGCCATTACCTTTGCTCGAACCTGCCTTTTACTGAGTTCGGTGTATTTCCTCAGGGGCATGGCCACATTTTCATAAACCGTCTTTGAGTCAAAAAGCGCATTGTTCTGAAACATGTAACTGATCTGTCCGAGATAGGCATTCCACTCCTGGCGTTTCATTTTTTCGATCGGTTTGCCCCGGTAGAGAACACTGCCTTCTTCCGGTCTCAGCAGACCGATAATGTGCTTAAGAAGCACACTTTTTCCCTCACCGCTTTTACCGATGATGGTGGTAACCTGGCCTTCACGGATTCGCAGGTTGACGCGGTCCAGAATCGTGCGCTTACCAAAGCGCTTGGTAACATTTTTAAATTCTATGATGGGTGGGTTCGCCATATCTCCTCAGATACACCAAAGCGGTCGACTATGACTGTCTTCTGATATTACCTTAATCACAAAATGAAATCATTCAAGATGCGCAATCTTAAAAGCGCCAGGTAATGAAGGGTTTTCGCACAAATAGGAATGTAGTTATATAGGCTGGAAGTCAGGACGTTTTTTGCTAAAAACGATTTCGGCCGTCCCGCCGCGCTTCGTCCCGGGGAGTTTTATCAGTTCATCTGGACGGCTTCCCATCCCAGTAACATCAATTTCCGGGCAACCCCGCCACCATAATTTCCGAATTCGGCTGTTTTACGAATAACACGATGACAGGGAATAACAAAGGAGACCGGATTATTTCCAACTGCATTGCCAACGGCGCGTGAGGCTTTTGGCATTCCAATGTGAGCCGCAACATCCTCATAGGAAACCACAGCGCCCATTGGAATCTTGATCAGCGCCTCCCACACTTTGATTTGAAAATTGGTGCCGCTTAAGACCAGATGGAGTGTCGTGGAATCTTTCTCCTCCGACGGGTTGAAAATCCTTTTGATAAGCGGTCGGGTAACAGCCGGATTTTCAATCAATTTTGCATTTTGCCATCTATGTGCCAAACTATCAAAAACAGGTTGGCGATCATCTTTTTGAACGAAACTTAAGCCACAAATGCCTCGATCGGTTTTTGCCAGCATACATTCGCCGAACGGGGTGGCATGATAACCATAGGCGATTTCAAGGCCTTCTCCCTTTGCTTTGTATTCTCCCGGCGTTACCGCTTCACAGGTGACAAATAAGTCATGCAGACGGCCGGGACTGGTCAGACCCGATTCGTAGGTAACGTCTAAAAGATTGATCGACTTTTCCAGGAGTGTCTTGGCATACTCTTTGGTTAAAAATTGCAGAAACCGTTTAGGGCTGATACCCACCCAGCGGCTGAAAAGGCGCTGGAAGTGGTATTCGCTCACGTAAATCTTAGCGGCAATTTCTTTTAAACTCGGTTGCGAATGAAAGTTTTCAGCAAGAAACTGAATGGCTTTCTCGATGCGTTTATAATCGATGGATGTTTGTGAAAAGGCCTCGGCCTGCATTAAAATTACCTCCTATCTGAAGTTTAATCCAACCTGAAACGAGCGTTTCAAATTAAAATATAAGATAGGCAAAATGAGGAAACTTCGCCACCCGTTTCTTGCGATTTTAGATTAAATTTATGAAATCGGTTACCTAATTTTCATTCGCTCATTTCACACTATCCTTTAAATTCCAGACCCGTTCACTTTAATTAAGTATTTGAATTTTATTGTTATCACGAATTTTTCAGCAGTTTGCACGATTTTTGCGGAAATCACTAGAATAACAAAATGCGCAGATCCGCTAAAATGCTCATACTTCAACTTCAATTCATCTGCCGATCACGCGATTAAGCCGATCTATGCATTTCTGACGAACCGCAATAAATGCATTGTCATCACTTTGAGAAAGAAAGTGAGCAAAAAATGATCTCAACGCTACAACGGTCTTTTAAGCTAAAAAAAGAATTCACCGATGCGTCCGCTGACCTAAAGATGAATGAGTTTGAGATCGTCGCCCGATTGTATTACCTGTTAGGCAAGCTTTCTGAAAAGCAGCAATTCGATCTTTTCAAGCAATTCCTCAACGGCAGTATGGCAAACTTTTTGTTTAAAATGACAATTGATATGTCACACCAGCAGAGGTTTATATTTATGAAACATCTGGAAGAAATGCAGCCCGAAAAAGAGAAACCGGATCGAAGAGCGCACGCCAGAAAAGATTGCTTGATCAACGTCCTTTTTAAAATTCGGGGCCGGAAATTCAGCAGTTATATCTTAGATATAAGCAGCTCCGGTGCATTTATTGAAAACAACAAATCGTTTTCCGGCGGATTGAAAATGCTGCTTAGATTTTCATCCCCCGAAGACCGCAAACCGTTAGACTTAATCGGTGAGGTCGTTTGGTCCGACGCCCGCGGATCCGGTGTGAAATTTCACCACTTAACCAAAGACCAGGTCAGGATCTTAAAATCTTTTTCAGAAAAACCCGAAGAAGTATTAGAAATAGCCAGCTAGCGTGGTTTAAATCCCAAATTTTAAGCACCAATTTTCAAATAAATCTCAATTTTCAATGACCAAACATGTTTGGGATTTTGAATTTTGGTCATTGTAATTTGTTTGATATTTGTGTTTTGTGATTTGGGATTTAAGAACTTCGGTATATAGTCAAGCTATTCAACCCTACATCTATTTAGCTAAATTCCGCAAAAGATCTGCGATTATATCCTTGGTGAATCCTCGTGAGTATAGGAATCGATAGATTTTATCTCTTCTTTTTTTTAAATCTTCTTCTTGATTAAATGCCTTCATTTTTTTTCCCATCAACTTGTCGGCATTTTTACGTTCCTCGATTTCTGCATAGTTCTCTATGAGTATTTCTTCGATGGCAGCACCATACAACCGCTTCTTTTTCAGTGCCATTCGAATGTAGCGTTTGCCGAAGCGCTTTCTTTTAAGCTGTGAAATATATACCCGCGCGGTTCTTTGGTCATCGATATAATTAAAGCGTTCACACTCCTGGATCACCGCATCGATGACTTCGCTTGCAAAGCCCCGCTGTTGTAACTTGCGTTTCAATTCATATCTTGAATGATCACGATGCGTCAGGATTCGAACTGCCGCATTCATGGCTTGTTGGTTGGGATTTTGGGCAGGAGGCGTAAAATTCTGTCTTCTGTTTTCTGTCATCTGGCCTCTGTTATTACCGCGGCACCCACGGTCCCTGAACCTGATACCCATCGGCAAGCAGTAAGTGGTTCAACCCTTTTAGATGCGGAGCGCCCAAAAATGCCACGACATCGCCAAGTTCCAGCTCATTGCGCATGCGCTCATAAAATATTTCATCGCGCTGATTGATGACTGTGTAATGACGGGTTGGAAATTGTATCCCTGAATGTCTCAGTTTGTCTAAATCGCCTTTCAGATAGCTCTTGACATAGTCGTCGGCAAAAACGTTCCATCGATCTGCCTGTTTAAGAAAGTAGGTAATTTTTTCAGAGGAGATGTTTTCCAGGACTTTTATCTGTTCCTCAATGGTTTCCAGAAAAACAATCGTTTTCCCCAGCTCTTTGGCAACACTAAATCCCTCCATATCCACCGAATATTTCCAGCCGTTGCGTTTCAAATAAGTTGACCACAGGGTAAAAAATGCCAGCCAGGGCTTCATGCCCTTCACCAGGTCATACACCGTATCTTCCAGGCCGACCTTGCAAAAATCTAAAAGATAGGATGCATTTCGGGTACGGCAAACCGGGATCAATGCACCGGTGATGCCGGCGATGATTTCATTATCCAGCTGGTCAAAAAGGTGATGTGAATTCTCTTTATCAAATCCCGCCTCTCTGACCCTGGCCATATTATGATCGTCCAGAGGACCTTCAAACATCACCACCCGGGAATTTTCTAAACAGCGGTGTAACGAATTTCGGAAACTATACGGGAAAAAATGGGCCGTGCCGACCAGATGCGATATCTTGCCGTTTTTCTGCACCTCCCAGATCATTTTTAGCTTTTTTTGTTTGGGTCTAATAAAAAACATTCGATCACATAGAAACAATTTTTATGATGGGTATGCATAACAGCAAACAATCTTAGAACCTATCTCAAAAATGCATCTCGCACTCAACAGCTGCGTTACCGACCTCCTCAAAATGCTCACATACTATCGTGTATGCTGGGAACAACGACTTTTTCGTCGGCCGGTGCCTTGCTGTTGAGCGTGATCTACTATTTTTGAGATAGGTTCTAGCGTGAATTCGCGAAGGCACGCAATGTATCTAAAATAGACGGCTTTTTTCCCGCCACCTCACACATTTCATATCGGCGGGTGGGCACAGCGCCCCATTTTTCCTTAAAACGGCGGATGCCGGCATTTACCCCGAGCCCAAGATGAATATAAGGCTTACCATATTCCAGGCTCAAATTGATCAGCTCAAATAACAAAAGATCCGAGGCCCCGCGCACATAGTTTTTTTTGGAATGACAACCTATAATGTAATTGGAAAACTGCTTGGCTTCAAGATCGACAACATAAAAAGCGGCCAGTTTATTTGATTTATCCCAGGCGTTTAGAACAAATGCCGTATCGGCACGGACCACGAATTCCGGCATTTTAAACAACAGCCTTTTGACGCGTTCAGACAACAGGGTACGGGCAGCAAATTCATGCATCAGTTCCTGATGTTCTTCCTGCATGCTAGAAGAAGATTCCACCCTCAAATTTTGGCGCGCTTTTCTTAGATTGCGCTTTACCGG
>Ga0224502_10000743_pt1 | contig 11156 bp, 6 predicted proteins | sample SF_Oct11_sed_USG_5_FD_169104 | JGI IMG/M metagenome (GOLD analysis project Ga0224502, IMG submission 169104) | Sediment microbial communities from San Francisco Bay, California, United States - SF_Oct11_sed_USGS_13 | ecosystem: Environmental > Aquatic > Marine > Sediment | place: USA: California... | reverse complement strand
GCTGCGGTACAGTCGCTGCAGTACCCACGTTGGCGGCCAGAGCACTAGTCGGAAAAGCTTGCCAATGTACGAAAAGACGAAGCCGAACATACGCACAACAAACGCGATCACGCGAGTAAAGCGGCTCGGAGGCTTACCATCACCGCCATCATCGTACCGACTGCGGGCCCCAAGGGACGCTAGCATCGGTATCAGGGTCAATGCGACGATTAGCGAGAACAAGAGCGCAAACGTCACGGTCAGCGCCTGGTCACGGAACAGTTGGCCGGCGATACCGCTGATAAATACCATCGGGAAAAACACAGCGATTGTCGTTAACGTGGCCGCGACGACGGCCGAACCGACCTCTGCTGTGCCGTTCTGTGCAGCTTCAACGACGCCTTCGCCCTGTTCTTTTTTGCGCACGATGTTCTCGAGCACAACAATCGAGTTGTCGACGAGCATGCCGACTGCGAGCGCAATTCCGCCGAGCGACATGATGTTCAGCGAAATATCGTTCGTGTACATGAGCAAGAACGTTCCGATGACAGACACCGGAATCGCGATACCGACGATCGTTGTAGCCCGCGAGTCTCGCAGGAAGCCGTAGAGGACGAAGATGGCGATCAGGCCACCCAGGATAGCAGCGGTGCGAACATTATTGACTGCCGACGAAATGAACGTGGACTGGTCGTAGATCTTGACGAGTTCGATGTTGTCCGGAAGCGTACGGCGCAGCGCCGCGAGGCGTTGGTCTATCCGCTTCGCGACTTGCACGGTGTTGGCGTCGCCTTCCTTGTATACCGCGAGTTCAACAGACTCTTTGCCGCGGACTCGCGTGATTGCCTCGCGCTCCTTGTATCCGCGTTCGACGGTTGCGACGTCACGCAGGTAGACGGGACGGCCTGCGACATACGCGATAATGGCATCCCGAAACTCATCGACACTCTGGTATTCGTTAAGTGTCCGCACGAGAAAACGTTGATTGCCTTCTTCGAGCCGGCCACCCGAGAGATTGACATTCTCGGCACGGATTCGGTCTGCGACCTCGTTGATACTGATGCCGAGCTGCGATAATTTTTGCTGGTCCACGCGAATCTGAATCTCGTCTTCCAGACCGCCGCTGACTTTTACTGCAGCCGTGCCTTCCTGCGCTTCGAGATCGGTCTTGATGCGGTCTTCTGCGAGGCGCCGAAGTGCCTTGAGACTGGCCTCCGCCGCGGCGCTGCTGCCGCTCTCAGCCTGCTTTTGGAGCAGCCCGATACGTACGATTGGCTCGGAAGAAGGATCGAAACGCAGCAATAACGGACGCTTTGCCTCAAGTGGCAGGAAAAGTACATCGAGCTTTTCGCGAACATCGATGCCGGCAATATCCATGTCGGTTCCCCACAGGAACTCGACGGTGACATCCGATTGTCCCGAACGCGAAACGGAGCGCACCAGGCGCACATTGCGAACTACTCCGACAGCCTCCTCGATCGGCTTTGTGAGGAGATTTTCAATTTCGACCGGAGCAGCCCCGGTCAATTCCGTACGCACCGTAACCGTCGGATACGAAATGTCAGGCAACAGGTTCAGTTTGAGTCGTGACAGCGACACCATGCCGAACAACACGATGGCGACCATGAACATGACGATCGTGACACGCCTTTCCGTGGCGATCTCGACAAGGCGACGCATCAGCCTTCATCCTCCGCTGTGTCTTCGCTTTCAGCTTCACCTTCACCGTCGTCCTCGGCTACGGTTGCCGGTGGAGCGTTGATGACGCTTACCTTGGCATCTGGTTTGAGGCCAACCTGGCCAACGACAATGACATCGTCCGTGTCACCAATCCCGTCGACAATCTCGACCATGCCCTTCTCGCCATAGCCGGTTTGCACGACTCGCCTGACCGCCTTTCCATCTTCAACGACAAATACCGTTTCCGAACCCATGTCCTCTATGACTGCGCTGCGCGGAATTTGCAGAACGTTTTCGTGCCGGTCAAAGACAATGCTCATCCGGCCAAACATCCCGGGTTTTATGCGAAGCGTTTCATCATGAATTTCGATGGTGATCTTGAATGTTCCAGTGCCGGGATCGACGATCGGACTCACGCGAGTGACAGAAGTGATGAAATCCTTGCCGGCAAGTGCATCGATATCAATCGCCACGGGCTGCCCGGCAGAGATGCGCCGAAATTCGCGCTCGGGAATATGCATATACGCCACAAGCGGGTCGAAGCCGGTGACGCGGAACATGGATTCGCCGACGCGAACTGTGTTGCCCAGTTTGATGTAACGTTCCGAAATCACGCCCGGAATCGGTGCACGAATATGGGTGTAGTCGAGTTCTAGGCTGGCCAGGTTGAATGCTGCCTCCAGTGCTTCGAGGTCATAGCGGATTTTCTCGAAGTCCCCTTCAGACAAAAGGCCCTTTTCACGCAGTTCCTTGTTGCGCTCGAAGTCTCGCTCCATCTTGTTCAGTCGGGCGCGAGATTCGTTCAGTTCAAGGCGCAGACGATCGCCATCGAGCCTGGCGAGTATTTGGCCTTTTTCTACCTGATCGCCTTCTTCCACGAGTATTTCCCGGATTTCGCCTTCGACTTTGGCAATGACGTCCGCTTCGGCAAATGCTTCGATTGGCGCGGTACCCGAGTAGACTGCGAGAATGTCTCCGCGCACCGGTTTGCTGGTTTCAACGGGGACGGGCGCGACTTCGTCGTCTTCTTTTTCGTCGGCCTGATCGCCCTGTTGACAGGCACTGAGCAGAAATACGCAGGCGAGCGCTGCAGCGCTAATGCGATGTAGCTTCATCAATTCTCCCTTATGAGCCGCGCCGAATCTGCGGCGCATTATGCGCTTGTTGTTCTAGCCCGAGAAGCTGTCCGGGTTGGCATTGCTTGCAAGAACCTTGCTGCCATTGCGAAGGCCCGAGTGTCCGACTACGACAATTACGTCATTTTCGTTCAGCCCGTCGAGAATTTCTATGTTGTTGTCGGCTGTGATACCAGTCTTGATGGTGCGCCGCACTACTTCGCCATCATTGACAACATAAACGGTACTTTCGTCGTCTTCGTCGATCAGCGCTTCCGCAGGAATAACCAGAGCGTCAACATGCTGTTCGTATTCGATGGTGAAATGACCAAACATGCCTGGCGCGAGGTTCCCGTCAGCATTGCCGATCAGCGCAGTCGCCCGGAACGTACCGTTGCGGGCGTCAATTGTCGGGCTGATACGCGCAATTGTCGCGGCGAATCCTTTGTTCGGCATCGAAGCGACTTCGATCCTGGCAACGTGGCCTGCAGCAAACTTGGACAATTCCGACTGCGGAATCTGCAGGTGGGCGATTAATTCTGTCGTATCTGTAATACGAAAAGCGGCATCGTTGATGGCCAGGTGTTGTCCGAGCTTGATGTCACGTGATGAGACGATCCCTGATATCGGTGCGCGGATATTGGAATAGTCATAGGCGAGCATTTTAAGTTCGGAGGTCGCCTGAAGCGCGTCAAGATTGTACTGCAGAGTATCGAACATCGACGCGGCGATTAGCCCGCGCGCCTGCAAATCAACGTTGCGCTCGTACTCTTCACGAGCTTGTTTCAGGTTGGCTTTTGCGGCCAGCATTTCAAGTCGCAGGCGCTCACCGTCGAGGCGAGCCAAGACCTGGCCCTCTGTTACGTGGTCACCTTCTTCAACAAGCAGTTCGACGACCTCGCCCGCAACCCGCGCTACGACGGGGGCATCGGCATCGGAGGTGATCGTGGCTGTTGCCTCGTAGATGGCATAAATATCTGTGCGGAACGGCTGTGCAACTTCGACGGGAACAGGAGTCGCAGCAAGGATAGTCTCTTCACTGGAAGTGGCAGCTTCGCCGACGCCGCAGCCAGACAGCAGGGCGCTTCCGGCCAGTGACAGTGTTGCAATGATCGATGTTGTTGCTTTCATGGTCCCAGATCAACTTGTTTGGTGTTGTAGTTAAGTATAACACTAGTTCGGTATAACGCAACCCGGACTCGGCGTTTTCGCGTCTCGATTTTCGGGGTTTCAATAAAATCAGCCACTTATGGTTACACTGGTGGCGTTATTGCCACTCCCTGCTTATTAGATGCGCGAAGCACCCGTTTGGATTGAGGTCATCCGAAAAAGTTTTGCTCGCGTCAAGGTCAATGCGCTCCAGATGTTGATGCAGCGGGCCTCAGCGTCCGACGCTCCTTCCAGCGCCTGATCACATTCGCTTGAATCATGAGAAGGCTGGGTGTCAGAACCAGTGTCAAAATAGTCGCGAAAGCGAGGCCACCGGCGACCGACGACGCAAGTTGTGTCCACCACTGGGAGCTTGGCGCACCGACAGCGACGTCGCGATCGATAAGGTTGATGTTGACGCCCAGAACCATCGGCAACAGACCGACGATGGTGGTAACCGTTGTCAGGAGTACCGGGCGCAGGCGAATCGCACAGGTTCGCAGAATTGCGTTGAAAGGTTGTTCGCCGCGGCTGCGCAATACGTTGTAGGTATCAATGAACACAATGTTGTTGTTCACGACAATACCGGCAAGCGTGATTACGCCGACACTGCTCATGATGACGCCGAAAGGCTTGCCCATGACCAGGTGCCCGAGCAGCACACCGCCAGTGGAGAAGAGAACGGCGGTCAGAATGAGGCCGGCCTGGTAAATGCTGTTGAACTGCGTCACTAGGATAATGGCCATAATGGCGAGTGCCATCATCATCGCTCGCGCGAGGAAGTCCATATCTTCTTGCTGATCCTCGGTGCTACCGCGAAAAGAGAAACTGACACGTGGGTCGATATCCAGGCTCGGCAGCGTTGTCTTGAGTCGGCGAACCACATCGTCCACGAGGACGCCGGCAGCAACATCCGCATCGATTGCTAACGTGCGCCGCATGTCGGTGCGCCGAATCGTACCGACTTTCTGTGCTGGTACACGTTCGATGAATGTGCTGATAGGCACGAGGCCCTGTTCAGACGGAATACGTAACTCGTCAATCTGTGCGAGGCTGCGGCTCTCCTCCGGGTAACGAACCCGAATGTCGATTTCGTCGTCGCTGTCGTCAGGGCGGTATTCGCCGATCTTGATGCCGTTGGTTACGAGTTGGACCATCGCGCCGACCAGGGATATGTCGGCGCCGAAGCGAGCGGCCTCAGCACGATCAACCTTGATTTGCCACTCGATACCGGGCAGCGGGCGACTGTCTTCTATGTTGACGATATCGCCGTTCGACTCCATGTGCGCACGAACCCGCGCGACCGCGTCATTCAGTTGGTCCGGGAAACGGGAGGAGAATTCGACACGTATCGGCTTACCTATGGGCGGGCCAGGGTCCGGCTTACGGGTCTCGATGCGGATGCCAACCAGATCGCTGGTTCGTTCGCGGATTTCGGCCATGATTTCGTCAGCGGGCCGATGGTGTCTCCAGTCCACGTAGTTGAGGGTCAGCGAACCAATCTGATCCTCGGCGCCCTGGTCACTGCTGCCGGTCTTTGCATACAGGTACTTGATTTCCGGCATGCCGAGTATGCGCTCTTCAACTTGCTGCACCAGCCGGTCACGCTCTGCCGTGGAAAGGTCTCCACGTGCGCGAATGTCGACCATCCCGAATGGCTGCTCGACATCAGGGAAGTATTCAATTCCCTTGCCGAAAATGAAGAAGGCGGCGTACACGGCAATCAGTAGTGCTGTGACGCCCGCGACGTTCAATGACGGCCGGCGCAGTGTGCGTTTGAGGAACTGGATGTAGCGGCCGGTTAGACCAGTGACTTCGTCGAGGTTGCCCGTCTCAGCTGCGGCGAGGTTACGGCGAGCCTCTTCGGTATTGGCGCCGGTGCGACCGAAAATGGAACCCAAGGTCGGCACGAACAACAGGGCCATGATCAGCGATGCCGAGAGCACGGCGATCAGCGTGATCGGCAGGTACTTCATGAATTCGCCTGACGTACCTGGCCACAACGCCAGCGGGACAAACGCCGCGAGTGTCGTGCAGGTCGAGGCGATGATCGGCCAGGCCATGCGAATGGCGGCACGCGAATACGAATCATGGCGAGAGTCGCCTTCGGCCATGCGTCGATCCGCCATTTCCGTCACCACGATGGCGCCGTCGACAAGCATGCCGACGGCCATGATGAGTGCGAACAGAACCATCATGTTGATCGTAATGCCGAATGAGCCAATCAACAGAATGCCCATGAGAAAGCTACCGGGAATCGCAATGCCGACGAGCAGGGCCGAGCGAATCCCCAGGATGCCGATAATGACGATGAAAACGAGCAACACAGCGGCGAGAACGTTGTTCTGCAGCTCCGAAAGCATGTTATTGACGTCTTCCGACTTGTCGCGTGACGCGACGATTTCGATTTCAGGTGGCCAGTAGCTGCGTTCTTCATCAATGATCGCATTGATGTCATTGATCGTGTCTATGATGTTGGCCCGAGAACGCTGGACGACTTCAATGGCAAGAGCCGGCTTGCCGTTCAATCGCGCGACACTTTCAGCATCCTTATAGGTACGCCGAACCTGCGCAATATCCTTAAAGTGCACGACCCGGTCTCCAACAGCTTTGATTGGCAGGTCGAGCACGTCCTCCGCACTCTCGAATACGCCCGGAACCTTGACCGGGAAGCGGCCTTCGCTGGCGTGGAGGGCGCCGGCGGCGACCAGTCTGTTATTGCGACTCACGAACGAGATGATCTGCGCCTGATCGAGACCGTAGCTTTCCATGGCCAAGGGATCGACGACGACCTCCATCAGCTCCTCACGCGTACCGACCAGGCTGACTTCGAGAACACCCGGGAGCGCTTCGAGTTTTTCCTTCAGATCCTTGGCGATGGTAGTCAGCGTTCGTTCCGGTACGTTGCCGGCGAGGTTGAGGACGAGCATCGGATCGAAACGCGACATTTTGACTTCATTGACGGTCGGCTCGTCTGTTTCACCGGGAAGTTTCGCCTGTGCGAGGTCGACTTTTTCGCGAACGTCCTGCAGGGCTCGCTTGGTGTCGATACCCGCGTCGAATTCGAGTTGAACGTTTGCACCGCCTTCATAGGCGTTCGCGAGCATTTCTTTCACGCCCTCGATGGAGCGAAGTTCCTGCTCGACCGGGCGTACGAGCAAACGCTCGGAGTCTTCAGGAGAAATACCATCATGCTCGATGCTGACATAGATGATAGGGATTTCTATGTCAGGTTCGGCCTCTTTCGGAATAGTCACATAGGCGACGATTCCGCCGACAAGTACTACCAGCAACGATAGGACGACGGTGCGTGACCGCAGCATTGCCAGCTCGATTATGTTCATCAGTCGAGATCCCCGGCCCCTTTTATGGCGACTGCTGTCTCGACGTCACTTTCAGGGACGGCGACGGCGACGGTACCCGAGGCCACATAGCCCTGGCCAACCGTAATAATGGTGGCCGTTTCAGGCAACCCTGCAAGCCATACACCTTCGTTGGTCGACAAAGCGATGTCCGCGACAATGAACTCGACCTTGCCGGCGTCGTTGATAATCTTGACGCCTACATTGCCAGCATCGTCAAGCGTCAGGAGTGAAGGCGAGACGCGATGTGCCAGAACGCTTTCAGCCGGGATGCGGAGTTCTGCGGTGCCACCGGCCCGCAATGCACGCTCTTTATTGTCGACTTCAAGTTCAACACCGAACGTTCGTGTACCTTCGTCGGCGACTGGCGCTACATACCGTATGCGCCCACGCACCGTCTCGCCGGTAGCGAGTGCTGCTTCGGCCGTGTCACCAACGTTAACGAAACGAGCGTCATACTCTGACAGGTTGGCGTTGACAATGATCGTGCGATTGTCAACGTAGGTTGCGATTGGATCGCCCCGCTTGACGAAGTCGCCAACCTCGACAGCGCGCGCCTGCAGGGCGCCGGCAAAGGGCGCACGAATGGTCATATATTCAAGATCGAGCTTCGCACGCGTCAATTCGGCCCTCGCCATCTCGAGCAATGCTACTGATTCCTGGAGCTGCGCCTCGGAAACATAGCTTTCCGATTTAAGGCGCTCACGTGCCTCATATTCGACTTCGCGTTGCTTTACCGTAGCCTGGGCCTGCGAGAGTCGAGCGGCGCGATCGCGCTCGTCCAGTCTTACGATGATATCGCCTCGCTCGAGGCTCGCACCGCGATCGGCTCCAACATGAACGATGCGACCGTCTGTTTCGGCGGCGAGCCGCACAATACGGGCGGGAGCGGTATTGCCGTTGACCACGATCATGCGCATGACTTCTTCGGCAGACTGGGTACGGACGCGGACTGCGTTCTTCGCTGTTGTTACCCCAGTGGCCGCGTCTTCCACTATTGCGTCGTCGCCTTCGGCGCTGAACTGGCCGGAAGCGAGCCAAAGTGTAATTGCGACAACGATTCCGGCCGAAATAAGCCAGGATTTCTGTCGCACGTTGTTGCCCGAATTCATTTCAAGTCTGCCTTCTATCCAGTCGCGGTCTTCGCGACCAACTCATCCGCCAGTAAATGACGGTTTTCGGTGATGTAGGTTTCCATCGCACCAGCGAGGGCTTCGCCGAAGCCGAGTACAAACTTCATGCCACCAGGCCAGTCTGACGTACCGCTTCCCTCGATGTCGCGGAACATCTCCTGGTAACGTTTGATTTCCTCGAGGCGGTTATCGAGCACCGTCTCCACATCTTTTCGCGGCATCAGGTGCGCGAAGCACATCGTTGCAAGGAATTCTGAGCGAAGTTTGTGACAGGGGTTCGGGTTTTCCAGCGCTTTGAGCAGGAATTGGCGACCTTCCTCTGTGATCTCGTAAACCTTGCGGTCAGGTTTGCCTTCCTGCGGTATTTTTTCGCAGTTGACATAACCCTGTTTCGATAGTGCCGACAGGGCCGGGTAGATCGAACCATAACCGGCCGCAAAAAAATGGCCAAAGGACGATTCGAAATTCTTTTTCAGGTCGTAGCCCGAGGCGGGCCCGTCGGTCAGCATTCCCAGGCAAACAGTTTTGACATCCATTGCACACACACTCGGCAGCTAACGCTACCCATATATCGGGGCGATGTATGATATCAGTTTGATATATAAAGTCCAGATATATTGTGTAACGAATTGTGACGTAATTTCCCTCTGGTCAGCTGAAGTACTGGGCGAGATAGGGGTTCAGCAGGCGATCCTCAGAATCGAGCTGGCGGCGGATCTTGCAGAAAAACTCGAGGCGATTCGAATACAGCTGTTTCCCGTATTCGGCGCGCATCGAACGAGACTGGCTGAACAGCGGTGTACCACCCCAGTTTTCGGCGAACTGTGCGAGGTCGATAACGAAGTCCTCCCACCCTTTTTCCTGTGTCGATGCTACTTGCAGGGCCACCAGCGGTTCGTCGAATGAGGGCGACAGCAGCGCCGACGTATCTCGGCCGATGCGAAAACCGACAGCGGGCAGGTCACTGCGGTATCCCGAGCCGGCGAATGTCTCGCGACAGAACTCCCGGTAGGCTTTGATAGCAACCGAAAAATCCGAAGCCGGGAAGCACCAGGTCGACTGCAACAGGTTGCGATACCTGCGGCGCCGGCGTGTACCGGTGGCCGTCGCGTTGTTGCCCGTCTGAACCAGCCGCGAATTGACCATGCCGTGAGTCGCGGCGCTGATGCTGTCCATGAGCCGGTATCGTACCGACGGTATCGGTAGCACTCGGTTCAGCGACTTGAAGACATGCGGAAGAACCGTGCTTTCTCCCCAGTCCTTCAGTTTCCAGGGCGTGCCGTAAGAATTACCGAGTTCGGACTCGTATCGCCGCAGATCGAGATAGACGCGGTCCATGTGCGGTAGAACATAGAATTTGAACCCGACGTCCCGCGTGGCGAGGCGATTGGCCACATCGGCAAAGGTGTCGATCGACAATCCGCGATGTTTTGCCGAAAACGTTGTAATAGGACGCACGCGCAGTGTCACCTCGTAGATTGCGCCGAGAAGGCCATAGCTCAGCCGAAATGCGTTGAGGAGATGTTTCTGCTGCTGTGAAACTTTCATCAGCTTGCCCACCGGCGTAACGACCTTCATGCTGATGACCTGTGTCGAAAGAAAGGCAGCCTGGTCCCCGATGCCAGGACCCATGCAGGGCGAAGCGACGGCGCCGCCAACGGTGCGCTCCATCTGGTCGTGATTACCAATCAGCTCGAGACCCTGTTCAGCCAGGGCGGCAACCAGTTCGCCAAGGCGGACGCCGGCCTCCGTCGTTACCGTATGGTTATAGGTATCTATGCCGACAATTCGGTCGAGCCTGGTCGTCTCGATGATGGTGCCCGTTGAGCAGCTATTGCAATCCGTTGACGCGGTGCCCGCACCGCGAATACGAATTGGAGTCGCGGCTTTACTTGCCGGGTCAAGGCAGCGCATGAGGTCTGCGAGGTTGGCGGGCGTAAATGTCTTGGTCGGAGCCTTGCGTCGCACGAAGCGACCGGTGTCGCGAAATCTCGGGGAAGCCATCCATGTCTCCAGCATTGTCAGTCCATTGCCAAAGACACACAGGCCACATCGGTGTGACAATGTGGATTCGTGTTGGTAACCCCGCTGTCGTAGGAAAGACCCTTAGACCGGAAGCTTTGCGACGCTGTCTTTCGACAGGTGTGCCTTTGTCAAACGATGCCCGATACTTGCATAAGGGACAATGGCTTGCAACGAAGTAGTTCCGGACCAATGATTCTGTCAAATAGGCAGGGTATATATGATATTTGCACCGATGACCTAGGAAGCGCTTAGCAGTCACATGGGAATGTTCTCAACTTTGGTAGGTAGCCGTTTGCCGCCACGGTACCAGCGCTTTTTCAAGCTGCCGGAGCGAGTAGCATCGTGGAAACCGACAGATACGCGCAACACCGTGCTGGGGCAGGCCGCGCTGCGCTGGTTTGAGGGTCAGCAGGCAAGTGCGGGCCTGTATCGGCTGGATTCGGGACAGGATGCATTGGGTGCCCGAGTCGGGTTGATCGAGCGCGCCGAGCAGACCATCGATATACAGAGCTACCTCATCAAGGATGACATCAGTGGCAACCTGATTGCCTTACACCTTGCAGCTGCGGCCGATCGTGGCGTGCGCGTGCGCCTGCTGATGGATGACGCACTAACCGAACAGGTTGATTCCGGCTTGCTGTCGCTCGACAAGCACGACAATATCGAGGTGCGCGTATTCAATCCGTTCCCCCGAAGACGCTCCCGATTGATCA
>Ga0224502_10000742_pt1 | contig 11168 bp, 8 predicted proteins | sample SF_Oct11_sed_USG_5_FD_169104 | JGI IMG/M metagenome (GOLD analysis project Ga0224502, IMG submission 169104) | Sediment microbial communities from San Francisco Bay, California, United States - SF_Oct11_sed_USGS_13 | ecosystem: Environmental > Aquatic > Marine > Sediment | place: USA: California... | reverse complement strand
GCCTGGAGTCAGCAAGAAGCTGGGGCTTCAGATCGTAAACGAAGGCGATTATGCCACCTATACCACCGGCGATTTCGACATGCGACCGCAGGTGACAAAGCTCAAAAACATGCAATTTGACGGCCTTGTGTTTGGTGGCGTTTACATGGACGGTGTCACCTTTATTAAGGAGGCACGGCGCCAGGGTGTCAACCAGCCCATGATGGGAGGCAACCCGTTGATGAGTCTGCAATTTCCCCGCAAAGGCGGCAAAGCAGCCGAAGGGGTCTTTACATCTGCTGAATTTTACTACTGGATGGACACACCCAAAGTTCAGAAGTTTACCAAAGAGTTTGTCAAAAGAGCCAAAGCCAAGGGCATCGATCCCCCCGAGCCGTTGCAGTTTGACGTCAATGTTTATGATGCCATTTACATGTTAGCTTATGTAATGAAGCAAAACGGCATTACCAACAAGTCCGAAGACCTGGCCCGGGACCGTGAACTGATCATGCAAGGCCTGACAGAGCTAAAAGGCTTTCAGGGTCTTGCCAGAAAAGGGCAATTCAATAAAAATGGTGATGCCGTAGGAGATGTTTACGTCGTCAAGGCCCAGGGCGGTGAATGGGTCCTGGTTAAATAATCACGACAAATTGAGGAATTCAGGAATTCTATAATGTCAACAGCATCCGGCAAAACCCTCTGGCGGGTTCATACCTGAATTCCTCAATTCGCAATTTTAAATTAATTTTCAGCCTTCGGCGGATTCCGGTGAGGAAATTATGATCTTCTATTTTCTTTTTGCCTTAATTTGCATCTATACAATTTTTACGTTCTGGTTTGCCATGAGTGCCTATTGGGAAAAAGAACCCAAAGCCGGCATCCGGGGGGTTATTTGTACGGTTGCCATGCTGGTTTTTCTGATTTTTTATGCCCAGGCCCAGGCCAACGGCATGCTGGACGGCAATCTAATGAAAAGCCTCCAGGGCATCTTTGCAGCCCTTATGGTTCTTTTTACGATTGCCATGTTCGTTCCGATCGGCCGGCGACGCGTGGCACTCAAAGGCACTGAAGGGATGCGCGTGGGCGATCCTGAACGGTTCAACCAGAAAGACACCGCCTTTAATATTGCCCATGTAGGCGGTTATGGTCCTGAAGTCAGTAAGCAACGCTGGGCCCTTCAGAGCCGCGATCCCTTCGGAGGCGTTTACTGGACGCTGGCGATGGGTCTGAGACCTCAGGCCGATGGAAAGGTCAACCCGGAAAGGCAGGCAGACTTTACGCCCGAAGAGATCACCAAAGAACTTAAACGAACTGCACGGTATTGCGGGGCTGATCTGGTGGGTATTACAAAGGTCAAAGAGGATTTTTGCTACAGCGAGACATTTTCATATGAAGAATCCAAGCTCGGAACCGGACCCGCCGTAACCACACCGGTGGATATAAAGCACAAATATGCCATCGTTTTCGGCCGGGAGATGGATTTTCATAAAATTCAGAAGACCCTTTCCGCAAAGAATGACGAAGCGCTGGGTGAAATCGGAAAGACCTATTATGAGCTTGCCCAGATTTCCTGCGCGGTCGCAGCTTACATCCGGCAGCTGGGTTATTCCGCCAAAGCACACCATGTGCGCAATGAGCAGGTTTTACAGGTGCCCCATGCAGTTGACGCCGGTCTGGGTGAACAGGGGCGCCATAACTATATTATTACGGAAAAATTCGGTCCGCGGGTACGGCTGGCGTCGGTTACGACCGAGCTTGAATTGATCCCGGACAAACCCGTCGATATCGGGGTGCAGGATTTTTGCGAAAGCTGCCGGGTATGCGAAATCAACTGCCCGGCCCAGGCGCTGGCCGCTGAAAAAGAGGTGGTCAGAGGCTATCGCAAGTGGCCCCAGGACTATACCAAATGTTTCGGTTTCTGGGTCACGGGGGGTAACACCTTCGGTTGTACCCAGTGTTTGAAAGTTTGTCCCTATAATAAACCGCGTTCTTTCGTCCATCGAATCACCCTGTTTGGCGCGGCGCGTTCCATCGTGGCCCGCCGGGTGCTTTACTGGATTATGGTGATTTTTTACGGCAAACACCACCGCTGGAAACGGATGCCGCTGCCCGATGAGATTCAGATGCCTTCTGAGACCCAGAACTGGGGCAAAACCTCGAATTAGCCTGGGAGCGCCTTGCGACGCTGCGAATGCGCACAGATGAATGGGTCGCTAACTGAAAGGAGCCACTTTGTTTTTACAGCAGCTGTTTAACGGCATTATGCTGGGGAGCACTTATGCACTGATCGCCATCTCGTTTACCCTGTTGATGGGGGTCTTGAATATGCTGAATTTTGCCATCGGCGAACTCTTTATGCTGGGTGCTGTTTTTGGGCTGACCTTTGTTAATTTCGGAATGCCGTTTTACGTCGCCTTTCCCCTGGCGATGATCTGCACGGGTTGCACTTGTTTAATTATTGAACGCGTCTCTTTTCGACCATTACGCAACTCCCCACCGTCAGTTCCTTTGCTCAGCACCATGGGGTTTTCGATTTTAATTGGAAGCACAGCGGAAAATATCTGGGGGTCCGAGCGATCCCAATTTCCGCAGTGGATCGAGCCCGTAGATTTTCATATCGGACCGGTTCTGATCTCATCCACAGAGCTCATTATCCTTGCGGCGGCGGTTGTTATTATGATCGGATTAGACCTTTTTATCCAGCGAACCCGGATCGGTCGCGGCATGCGCGCGGTGGCCGAAAACATAGATACGGCCAGTATATTGGGTGTCGATTCAAATCTGATTATCCCGGCCGCTTTTTTTGCCTCGGGTGCCCTGGCCGGTGCCAGCGGGATCCTGTTTGGGCTGAGCTTTTCGATCGTATCACCCTTTATGGGAATGGAGCCCGGAATTAAAGGCATCGCCGCCATGATTGTGGGCGGCATGGGCAATATAAGGGGTGCTATTGTCGGCGGCATGTTGATTGGTATCATTGAAGTGCTCAGCGTGGGATACCTGGGCGCCACCGCCAAGGATTTTGCGGTATACGGTGCATTATTTCTGGCCCTGGTCATCCGGCCGCAGGGAATTCTAGGGATGCTCCAGGCTGAAAGGGAAAGGATTTAAGCGTGAGCATTTATCATCTGGATTTAATGTCGGCGCTGGGAATTAACGTCTTGTTGGCCCTGAGTGTTTATTGTCCCATGGTCACCGGACAGCTTTCCATTGGCAATGCCGGGTTTATGGCCATTGGGGCCTACATTTCAGCGATGCTGACCGTTCATCTTCATATTCCGCTCTTCCCGGCATTGATAGCAGCTGGTGTCGTCGCCGGATTTATCGGTCTGCTGGTGGGATTTCCGGCCCTCAGGTTAAAAGGCCTTTTTCTGGCAATGGCCACCCTTGGTTTTGGTGAAATCGTCCGCAATTTCTTTATGAATTTTCTGGAGCCTTTAACCGGCGGGGCCTATGGTTTTCGTGGTATCGGCAACGACCCGATCTCGGTTTTTTGGATCTGGGGCTGGGTCATATTCTTTTTAATCTTTCTGCATTTCCTTTCACGCTCGCGGTTGGGCCTGGCCATGCTGGCCACTCACGATGACGAAACGGTCAGTGAGCTTATGGGGGTTAACATCGTTCGTCTAAAGATCGGGGCATTTGGTCTGGGTGCGTTTATTGCCGGGGTCGCCGGTGGTCTGTTTGCGCATTATTACCTGTATATTGAGCCGGAATTCTTTAATGTCTGGAAATCTATTTACATGGTGCTTTTTGTGATCATGGGCGGCATGTTGACATTTTGGGGCGGCGTCATGGGTGCCGCCATTTTTACGCTGCTGCCCGAATTTACCCGGATCTTACATGATTGGCGCGGTGCCTTTTTCGGATTGGTCATTATCGTGCTGATGATCATCAGGCCATCGGGGATTCTAACCCGGGATATGTTTCGCTGGGACTATTGGCGTCCATCGCTAAAGGAGGCTAAACCTTGAGCGTCACACCGATTCTGAGTTTAAAGGATGTCGATAAAAATTTTGGAGGGCTGACCGCAGTGGATAGCCTGGATCTTCAAGTCTTACCGGGGCAAATCTGCGGTCTTATCGGACCGAACGGCGCCGGCAAAACGACCGTGTTCAATCTGATCACCGGTGTTTACCCCTGCGACGGCGGCGCGGTTTTCTTAGGCGACCGGGAAATAACTTCAGCCAAACCCCATCGGATTACACGAATGGGAGTCGCTCGCACCTTTCAGACGATCCGGCTGTTTCCGAACCTGACAACCTGGGAGCACATTCTGATCGCTCAAAATTTTTTAACGCACGCGGGCAACGGACGTCGTATATTGCCGGACAGACAGCGCGAAAAGGAACTGAAAGCCGAGGCCCAAGAGATTCTCACACTGCTTGATTTATGGGGAGATAGACAACGCAAAGCGGTAACGCTTCCTTACGGCAGTCAGCGCAAAGTAGAGATTGCCAGGGCGCTGGCCACGCGACCCAAACTATTGCTGCTCGATGAACCGGCCGCCGGGATGAATATACGCGAAACCGAGGAATTGCTTCATATTATCGCCAAGATACATGCCAAAAAACAGGGTATGGCGATCCTGGTGATTGACCATGACATGGACTTTGTTATGAAAATTTGTGAATATATTTTCGTATTAAATTTCGGTATTAGAATCACTGAAGGAACCCCGGAGGACATTCAGCAGGATGAGAAGGTCAAGGAAGCCTATCTCGGGAAGGAGGAATAGGTGCTGAGAATATCAGATCTTGAGGCCGGCTATGGAAAAATAAAGGTTTTAAAAGGCGTGTCTCTTGAGATTGAAGATGGTGAAATTATTACGCTGATCGGGGCCAACGGAGCGGGCAAGACGACGCTTTTGAAGACCATTTGCGGATTAATTTCAGCCAGCGCCGGTTCGATTGAGTACAAGGGCACACCGATGCATCGCAAATCACCATCGGCCCGGGTGAAAAAAGGTTTGGTGCTGGTGCCGGAAGGGCGCAACATCCTGCGCAGGATGACGGTTTATGAGAATCTTTTGATGGGTGCTTATTGCCGCGCGGATCGTGCGGAAATCAAACTTGATATTGAACAGGTCTTTGAGCGCTTTCCGATCCTTGCAAAACGGATGCATCTGTCAGCAGATGTACTCTCGGGGGGCGAGCAGCAAATGCTGGCTATTGGGCGGGCCATGCTGGCGCGTCCGAAAATTCTGATGATGGATGAACCGTCTCTGGGCCTGTCCCCAATTCTGATTAAGGAGATTTTTTTGATTATTTCTGATTTGCATCGGTCCGGCATGACCATCCTGCTGGTGGAACAAAATGCGCTCAAAGCACTCCAGGTGGCAGATCGGGGCTATGTCATGGAAACCGGAGAGATCGTTATGGCCGATACCTGTGAAGGTCTTTTATGTGATGAAAAGCTCTGTGATGCCTACCTTGGCGGTAAGGTCGCGCCCGCAGTCTGTTAGCAAGTATTATTATAAATCCAGTCCTTCCAGTTTATTTTGGTTTCAGGTTTCAGAGGTATTATTGGACGGCACCCGAGTACGAGGACGAGGACGAGTGAAATGAGGCGAATAAAATATCGTCTTCGTACTCGTCCTCGTCCTCGTACTCGAAAACCGATTGACACCGAATCCGCCGGCGGAACACCTGAAACCTTTGTGAGACTTGATCCTGGAACAGCACTTAGGAGAAGATGAATGTCCGTAGCAATTAGCATTCACGGTAAGACTTACAGACGCCAAGGAATACAGGAATTGTCGGAACCAGCTTATACTAAAGATATTGTTCATCCGCTTGAGCGCTTCGATGAAAAAATGACCCCGCTTTCTCGAGGTTATGTTCCCCCCGGGGGTTGGGAAAAAGAGTTTCTGGACACACTGGTGCCTGCGATCGGCCGGCAGGGGGTGGTTCCCCGCGACGAGTCGGGATACACTCAGATCGACCTTGCGTTGCGAATTGCCGGATTTCATAATGCCATGGCCACCAACTGCCATACCGGCAATTGGACGCGACCGCGACTCTCGGATGATTTGGGCTGCTTTTATGATTGGGAAGGACTCTGGAGCCCCGGGACGATCGGGCTGCCCTGGGAGTCCCCCAAACTACCGGTGGCCTCTCCGGCAGAAATGTCTGAAATCCTTAAAGACGCGGCTTTGTTCCTGGGCGCCAGTCTGGTAGGCATCACCGAGCTGAATCGCAACTGGCTTTATAAAAAGGGATGGGAACGCTATGGTCATCAAGAAATCGATCTGGATACCAAAATTCCGTCCAGTATAAAATATGCGGTCGTAATGGCCATTGAAACCAATTATGACTATGTTCGGCATGCGCCGACTGCCAGAGCCAGCGCGGCTGCCGGTCTGGGCTACTCGAAGATGGCCTTTCTGAGTCCGGCGGTAGCGAAGTTTATTGCTTCGCTGGGCTACACCGCCATTGCCTGCGGCAACGATACGGCTTTGAGCATCCCCTTGGCTGTTGATGCAGGTCTGGGGCAGCTGGCTCGCCTTGGAACGTTGATTACGCCGGAATTCGGACCCCGGGTAAGGCTGTGCAAAGTGCTCACCGATCTGCCCCTCAAACCGACAGCTCCGGTTGATTTCGGAGTGACCGAATTTTGCCGAATTTGTGAAAAATGCGCCGAGTACTGTCCCTCGCAGGCGATCCTATATGGCAAACGGATTGCCACGGCGCGCACTGCCTCTAACAATCCCGGACTTTTAAAATGGCCGCTGAACGGCGAGAAATGTTTGCGCTACTGGTATAAGAACGGCGCTAAAACCGATAAGGGCATGTACCACATCGATTGTTATCAGTGCATTAATGTGTGTCCCTTTAACAAACAGCCGGGGATCGGACATGATATGGTTCGCTGGTTTGTGAGAAAAAAAATTCCGCAGGTAAGCCGGTTGCTGAAGTGGGGCGATGATCTGTTTTATAAAATAATTTACAAAACCGGCAAGTATGCGCCTAAAAACTGATGCGCAACTCTTATGAAAAAGAAGGGGGTAGGATATCATGGCCAAAGCCAAAAATAAAAAAATGGATCTTCATGGATTTCTTGAAGACCATGAGGGAGAGTACCTGCGGATAAAGAAACCGGTAAGGCTGGATCATATCGGTGCGCTCGTGGCCCAGGCAGACGATACCATTGTTTTTGATAACATTGTTGGCTACCCGGAATTTCGGATGGTGGATCAACTTTTTGTCAATCGTAAGGCCCAGGCATTGGTGCTTGGCTGTCAACCGGATGAAGTCGTCAAACGCCTGGCTGAGGTGCTGCGTACAGGGCCCCGGACACTCAAAGAGGTTAAAACCGGATCCTGTCAGGAGCGTGTGTTCGAGGGTGATGAAATTGATCTTAATGTCCTGCCGGTACCGCTGCACACGCCCTTGGATCCCTATCCGTATACTGCCGGCTTTGCCGTGCAGCAGCATCCGGATACCGGTAAGTTAAATCAGATGTTCCCCCGATGCGGTGTGTTGAGCCGCAACGAGATGGTCACATCTTTTGTCACGCCTACGGCCAATCAAATCCTGGCAAAATACAGGGCCCAAGAAGCGCCCATGCCCCAGGCAGTGGTCATCGGCGCCCATCCGGCCTGGGAACTGGCCTGCTGTTACTCCTATCCCCATGAGGATTTTTGCGAACTGGAGCTGTTTGAAGCCATTACCGGACAGGTCGGCGAGGTCACGCGTTGTAAAACCGTGGATCTTAAGGTACCGGCGGATGCCTCGATTGTCATTGAGGGACTTGTCAGTCCCACCCGCATGGCGCAGGACGGACCCAATCCCGGGCCGAACGCCTTATTTTGTCCCTACGATCAGCAGCAGCCGGTATTTGAAGTAACGGCTATCACCATGCGCAAAGACCCGATTTTTCGACATGTCCAGACGACTCCCTTTACAGATCACCAGGAGATGCCGCGGCTCTTTCATGAAGCCATTATTTATGAGCGTATTAAATCCATGGGATTAAACGTCCACGATGTTCATTTTCCCCAGGGAGGGGCGGCTCAGGTCGTAATCATTCAAGTCGAGCCGGCCGCAGACGGGCAGGTGACAGATGCGCTGATGGCCACATTAGGCGCTCCCTGGGCCAATATGAAAATGGCAATTGCGGTTGACCCGGACATCGATATCTACGATTATCGCGATATCATGTACGCTCTCTCCACGCGCGTCGATCCGAGTAAACACACGACAATTATCAACAACGCCCGCATCTGGCCCTTTGATCCGGTTGCAACCCCCGTTGAAGGTGCATTTCCGCATACACAAAAAACGCGGTTGCCTTCGGTGGTCGGCAAGTGGGCCATAGATGCCACCAAACCGGTCCCCTATCGAGAGCAGGAGCGGAAAAATTTTGAACGCGCGTGGCCGATCGGCTGGGGAGAGATTGATTTAAAGGATTATTTGGATGAATAGATACAGTTTAACCAAATGTTTCTCTTAACATGCGATGCAGTATTTTCCCGGTGCCTGTGCGGGGCATTTCATTTTCGCCAATAAAGACAACCTGTTTAGGACATTTGTAAGCGGCCATCTTATCCTTGCAGCTTGCGATGACATCTTTTTCACCTAAGTTACTGTCATCGAAACCCTGTTTGCGGATCACCACCGCAGCGACCCGCTCCCCCCATTTATCATCGGGCAGTCCGATCACCGCACATTCAAATACCCCTTCGAGATTGCCGATAACCTCCTCCACTTCACTGGGATAGACATTTTCCCCTCCGGTGATGATCATGTTTTTCTTGCGGTCCACCAGGTAATAGAATCCATCTTCGTCCTGTCGGGCCATGTCACCGGCTGAAAAAAAACTGTCTCGAAAGGATTCAGCAGTTTGCCCGGGCAATTTGTAGTATTCATCAAACAGCATGGGACCTCGTGAGTAGAGCTCACCAATTTCCCCTGGCGGCACTTTGTTTCCATTGATATCCAGGATTTTTATAAAGTCGGTACCGATGCATTCGAACCCGATGGAGCCGAGTTTGGTCATCTGATATTCGGGTTTTAGGATGGTGACCATGCCGCCTTCGGTGGAACCGTACGATTCATAAAGTTCCACTCCCTGGAAAAATTCCGTAACCGCCTGTTTCATGCTTTTTCTGCCCGGTGCCGAAGAGCACAGCAGTTTACGAATAGAGCTGACATCCCGCTTTTTGGCTTCTTCCGGCGCATTAAGGATTAAATTATAATGGGTTGGGATCAGAGAGATAAACGTGATGGATTCACGTTCAATGATTTCGAGAATCTCTTCAGGTTTAAAGTTTAAGGCCGGATGGATGTAAGCCGATCCGCCGATATACAGAAAAGTGAACGTGAAAAAGATGGAATTGATGTGACAAAGGGGCATGACATTTAAGCACACATCATGCTCGTTGAAATCAAAGTCCACGGCGGTGTGCAGGTAATAGGCAATATGCGATTCATGCGAGCGGATGACGCCCTTGGGCTTGCCGGTTGTGCCGGAGGTGTAGATCAGAATCCAGATGTCCTGGGGGACAACCTCGATGTCTGGCTCAGAATCCGGTGAATCCTGGATGAATTCCTCATAGGGCTGATAGCCGTCCTGCGGCTTCCCGACGATCACATAATTTTGGGCCGGGATATTCCTCAAATTTGCCCGGACAGGTTCTACCACAGCAGCAAATTGATCATGAACAACGAATGCCTTGGCGTCTGAATTGTCAACAATGTACTCAACTTCCGCGCTGATCAGGCGAAAATTGATAGGTACGATAATAATGCCCGATTTGGCTGTCGCCAGAAACAATTCACAGATTTCAATGCAGTTTTCAAGCAAGACCGCAACCTTGTCACCTTTTTGCAACCCGAGCGCGGTTAGGCTGTTCGCGAGTTTATTGACACGTTCGTTCATTTCCGGATAGGTAAATACGCGCTGCGCGTCCATCAAGGCAACCGTATTCGGGAACTTTTTTGCATTGATTCTTTGGATTTGACCCAGATTCAGCCAAAAACCCATATCTCCACCTCCGAGGGAACTAAATTATCATGTCATCATTTCTAAATATTTAATTAATCGGATCAAGTGATTAGGTTTGGTTTTCTTCCAGTTGTTCGATGAATGCTTCCACATTTGTTATGGTTTGCTCATCTGAGATTAAGCGCAGATCATTCAGATCGGCATTGATCGTTAAACTTGGAATTCCGGTTTTCTGTTCAAGCCGCTGCGGCATCCCGTAACGGCAGTTGGTATTATTCGGGCAGGTTTTGGCATCGTGATAAATGACGCCGTCTACCTTGAACAATTCCAACATGTTGGTGAAATAGGTTTCTTTTTGGTTATCAGAACGAACGATAAACAGTTCCGTATAGGCTTTGGCCATCGTGGCAAAGGGGTCGCTTTCATCTAAAGCTGAAAAAATCCAGCTGTTGCAGTAGGTCGAAGCCAACACGTTGGCGTTCAAACCGGAAAACAGATCCGAATGTGCGCGCAACCGCCCCCATACGGGCATGCCGTCCCAGTAGATTCTGAAACGCTCATCGTCCAGTGCACCCTCACCATTTTTGATACGGTCTTTCAATTCAGCCAGCAAGGTTTTATAGACATCTACCGCTTTTTGCGTTCCCCTTCCGACAACGGCAGGTCCCATGAGCGTGGTGCCGTCAAAAAAAGTTAGGGGAGACGGCTTGATGGTCGCGGTTTCAAGTACCTGTTTCCACAGTTCGGAACACTCGCGCGATAGGGACACAACGGTTTTTAATTCAGCGAGATTAAATGGCCGACCGGAAACCTTCTCCAAAGGTTCAATCAGCGCCTGCATTTGTTGAGCAATGGAAGTAACATGCGCCTCGGTGACCTCGCCGACATTTCGATGGGTATATATACCTAAAACCGGTGCCTTGAACTTTTTGCCGTACCATGCAAACCAATCCTGCACGTCCCGACACTGATTCGTGTTAAACACCAGCACATCGGGTTTTGGAATGCTTTCGATGCCCTTATAGATCTTGCTCAGCGGTGTGACGCCCTTTAAGAAAGCACCGATATCAGCAGTGAGATACGAGCAGATGTCCGGTGAATAGCCCAGGGCATTGGCCACCGGAATAAGCTCTGTTGCCATGCGGGTGGCACCCAGCATGGCAGAGTGGGTTTCGGGAAAGTAAACTAAAAATCCCATGGCCCTGAGTATTTCAGCGGGTCCCACGCTGGCAGCCCAGGCAATT
>Ga0224502_10000740_pt1 | contig 11184 bp, 10 predicted proteins | sample SF_Oct11_sed_USG_5_FD_169104 | JGI IMG/M metagenome (GOLD analysis project Ga0224502, IMG submission 169104) | Sediment microbial communities from San Francisco Bay, California, United States - SF_Oct11_sed_USGS_13 | ecosystem: Environmental > Aquatic > Marine > Sediment | place: USA... | reverse complement strand
TGGCTGTACAATAGTTGGTTCTATTATGTTAGCAGGATCTTACCATGTGGAATTTTCCTCGGAGGCTTTTGCGTTTTAAGAGAGCTCTATCTAGTAACTCTATAAATTAAAATTAAGATATTCATTCCACTTGCAAGGCATTAGCAACTTGTGATGGCCGCTATTAATTGTAAGTAGCAACATCCTCCAAGAAAGTTAACATTGCCAGTACACATCTTTATACTGAATTTCTACTGAAATAGTTTCTATTGTGGCAAGACATCTGCATTTTTGATTAAATATAATATTGTTTGATAAAATCCCAACAAATATTCCTCAACAAAACGGCATGAGAAAACCAAAGATAAATCTCCACCAATTCATTTCATAAAAAGAGTCATATGGACCTATCCAAATTTATTTATTATCCAATGTGGGTAAAACTAGTTGCTCTAATTTGGTTAATTTCATCATTTATCCTTGGAGCTGCCTTCGTTTTTATTCATCCTACGAACAGAGAAGAAAACAACTCAAACATAAATGTCATCCAAGATACAAAATTATTGATAGAGTCTCGCCAGCTTGCAAGAGATCTTCTTGAGTTTACTAAAGATTTTAATAAAAATGCCCCACAGGACTCAGAAAAATTGATCCATTATCATATAGAAACTGATTCATTTTTTTCTCATAACTTTAACCCGAGGATTGAATCGATAAAAAGAGAATTTAGGAAGCGCGGTCTAACCCATGAAGACTTAAACAATTTAATTTTTGTGGGCGTTCACACTATTCATATTGAGAAAGCCATAAAAGCAATCAATTCCCTAAGTGATAAATTTGAAGCTCAACAAAAAAACCAGTAATGCTATCAGCGAACAAAGCGCTTAAGAATGACACACTTGAACAGTGCGCGCCTTAGCTCAAACATTAATTTAAATATAACTGCAACAAGTGTTTAAATTCCCAACCCTTTCAAAAACTAAATAATACAAGCTGTATGTTTAAGTGTCTGAGTTGAAATTTCTGATATCAATTATAACTAGCAGTACAATCGAAGAAAGTTACTATTGCCAGTGCACATCTTAACTGGTAATTTTTCATTTTAGAATTAAGATTGTGGCAAGACATATTGATTGATGAAATAAAGATTTTTTAGACGACAAATTGGAGTCGGTCACCTTAATGCTGATTAAAAAAACAATAGGATTATTTGCTGCTCTCATCATTTGCCTCCTGAACAGTTATTTGCCAGTAATTGGGGCAACGAATGATTTTACAATACAGCTGCATGGTGAGCGTCTCACCCTGTTGGTAGAGAAAACTTACCTACATACTATTCTAAGTAAACTTGCCGACCAGGGCGTTATTGTCAAACTTGATCCGAAGATAAACCCTCTGATTACTGCAAATTATTCAAACAGCCCTGTTGAACAGGTATTTGCGGGCATCCTTAATGATGCAAGCTATTCACTGCTTTGGGAATCGAAAAAGGCTCAGCAAGGACCACCCGAAATCAGTTTAACAGAAATACAGATTTTCAAATCAGGCAGTAAGGATCTAATGAGACAGATCCTGCCGTCTAAAAATCCCGTTATTACCCAGCTCAATGATGGCTCATACCACGTCAAGGATGAAATATTGTTGCAACTGGTGGCAGGTACAGATTTATCGGAGCTTAAACGCTATCTCCAAAAGTATAATGCGACTATCGCACTAAGCAAACTTCCCGGGATTTATAGAATTATCTTCCCTGGAGATGTCGATGTTCAAGCCGTTATCAGAGAGATAAAAAAAATATCTTATATCGATTCTGCAGAACTGAATTATGCCTATCCGATTCCACAACCCATTGTATATCAACCGCCCTCGCAGACCGCAGACGTGGATTTGAAATATAATGCTCCTACAATTAATCTTGCACCGATAGCGATACTTGACACTGGCTTGTCAACCAGTAACCTGGATTTCGACAAATTTGTTATCTCTTCTTTGGATGTATTGAGCCCTAATGTGGAGATTTCTGATACGCTTGGTCATGGTACCCAGATGGCACTCATCGCAACTGGCCTTATCGAACCTTATGGGACTGGAGTTCAAAGCAGTGAATCATACTCCCCCATAATTGCAATAAAAGCATTTGATGAGAACGGATTTATTACTGATTTTAATATAATGGAAAGCATTGATTTTGCCTTGGAAAACCATGCCAAGGTGATGAATTTGAGTTGGGGGACTGAAACGAACAGTGCATTTATGGAAAAGGCTTTTGAGTATGCAAGTTCAAAAGGACTGATAGTCGTAGCTGCGGCTGGCAACGAACCTACAGGCAACCCAGTATATCCGGCTGCCTACCCTACAGTTATTGGGGTGGGGGCCCTAGACCCTCATGGCACAAAAAAATGGGTTAATTCCAATTATGGGAGCTTTGTCACTTTTTATGCACCTGGTTTTGCCAATATGCCGGTGGGTTATAACGGTGAACCAGGAATCTATGCAGGCACCTCAATCTCGACTGCATATGTGGCAAATTCCATTTCCGGTTTTCTTTCACAAAATCCATCTGCTACCACGCAAGAAGTTCTTGAGTTCCTCAACACTAAATATTAGTAAATTTTACTGTATATCTTTTTGTAATAACCTTTGGAATGCAGACTACAGCTATTAAAAAAATATGTTTAATTCTCTTAACATTTAAATGTCTTCTATAAATCAAAACTCGTGAATGACTCATAAAAGGTTGCCATATCGACTGGCAACCTTTACTTGTTTTTAAGGACTGAAAAGTTAAGATTGTGGCAAGACATCTGGACTTTTAAAAAAGTTTTGATAATATGGATTCCTTAAGTAATCAGGTGAGCAAATCAACTTATAATTTAACAGGTTTTTTAAAAGGCAGAAACTCTCAATACCTTGGAGGAGGATATCATATGAAGAAAATATCTATATTATTTTTTGCGGCAATCGTAATGACAGTTATTTCAGTTTCCGCCGGACATGCTGAAGAAGACCTGGCCAAGAAATTTGACGAAGTGCTTTCACAGGCCCAAGCACAGAAGGACTGGCAGATAAAGGCTGCCGATGTCTACGCGATGATAACATCAAAAAAGCAGGATTTCCTCATTGTCGATGTCAGGCCGGTTCCTCCAGGGCAGCAGAGTGGAAAGATTGCAGGGTCTATATTCATACCTTACTATGATATTATGAAGCCGGAAAATTTAAAGAAGCTTCCAAAGGACAAAAAACTGATTCTAGCATGTGTGACGGGCCAAACGCAGAATTTGCCCATAGTACCCCTGAGAGTCCTAGGATACGACGCATTCACGATGTCGTTTGGAATGTCGTCGTGGATAAAGGGTTACTTCGGCGGGAATTTCATGCAGGGTGCGATAGCAGGAGCAAATTATCCTGTGGAGTAAGAAGCAGCAGCCCCTGTTTTTTGATGAGCGATCGGGGGGACATATAACATGTCCCTCCTATTGTTAATATAAGGAGTGTCCAGATTACAGTGATGTTTTTAAATATTCAGCTTGTCTCATGTGCCAACTTTCTAACTGGATGTGATTTAGGTTCCGTCGCTGACGCAACTTATCAAGACCTATTGAACGCAGAGAAGTGATGTTCTGAAGGACAGAATAGGGCGGGTGGAAGTTGTTGAACAGTTTTAAATGGTTACTTTCAAATAGATTCTTCTGTTAAGCGATTTTTTCTGTTCCACTTTGTGATAGGTTTCAAGGCACCTTTCACTGCAGCGCAAAAACCACCGCAGATACATTTCTTGAAATGGTAACGCAATCCTTTGAAAGCCAAGCTTGATTCTCGCATCAACATACCTCCTTCTAAGTTTTGGGAAAATAGTTGGAACGCGATTTATACTAATAATGCAGGATAGGGCCGAGGCTGTCAAGAGAAAAATGAATGGGCATTCATAACGTTCTTGTCATCGCCCTTTACACATCCTTAACTTTCAGTTTTTATTGTCTAAAAACTCCAATAAAAACTGAATCCAAGAAATGGGGCATTCTCATAATCCTGCTGTTCAAGGACATTACCTTCATGGTCTTCGAGTTGAAGCTCTCCTGCCATTTCAAAGCCCCCTATAAGGCTTATCCTTGTTGAAGAGTTTAAATTATATGTTACCCCACCAAATACGGGGATAGATGTATCCTGGCCTATACCGTTCGGTATTTCTGCCTTTTCATCCAGCCTGAAACGCAGCTTTTCATAGCGGCCACCGAGGGAAAAATGCCATTGTTCTGTCATACGCCAATTCAAGGAGATGCCAGGCCCCAGTGTGGCTCCAAGCCCCCGCCCTGTCTCCAGGCTGAGGGCCTCCGTGATCTTCCAGTTAATGATCAGGACAGGAAAAATGCTTGCATCATCTTCTATCTGGGAAATAATTCCAATGCCGGGTCCTATGGTCAAGCGCTCACTAAGCCTGTAGGCAAATCCTGCAAATCCTCCTCCGGTTAGAGAATCATTAAGATCAGCGCCGCTTTCCCCGGTAACACGAAGTGTCGGCACTATAAAAAATGACCAGTTTTGCCCCTTGGTAAACCTGATTGGTGTGCTTAAGCGAAATGTGTGGATATCGTCCCAGGGCTGCAATGCACCAAAGCTGTTTTCTCCTGTAAAATCATACCCATCATAACCATACCCGAATGCAAGTGAGAAACTGCGTGTATGGTCCGGCGCATACCTTATCCCAGGCTGGACAAAAAACCGGTCTGCCGTAAAACTGCCATTGCTGTTGTCCAAATCAGTATCAAACTGGTACACATAACCGCCCCGTATAAATGTTGACCACTTTGTATCCGGTTTTTTCCGGGGGCCATCTTTGCCGGGATTTCCTTGACCAAAACTCAGGTCAGCAAGAAAAAAATGCAAAATAATGAAACATAAAATGAGACCTATTTTTTTTGCTGTACCATGTTGGTGCCGAGTTATATCCATTTTAAAGCCCTGCGTAGATTATTATTTTTCAGATTGCAAACTAATATTTTGCAAAGGGTTTTGTTAGCGGCATGAAAAAGACAATTGGTTGTCAGAAGGCCCGGAGCCCTAGTTTAAGAATTACATATTCAAAAAAAGCCTGCCGCAGGTATCGCCTAGGCTGGGACATAGGTCGGGAAAAAGAAAAGAAGCCATAAAAAGTTCCTATTACCATTTGAAGCCAATTCACTTCACTAATTCAATCCCTTTTGCGGGCCTTTTTAAAGCAGGGTCATCTTCGTCCAGACAACTAAAAATCAAACTGTATTGCAAATACATATCTTCTCCTTGAACTGGCATAAAATGCTTACCTAAAGACTCACAATATTTATAAGCCTCTTCAATGGCGAGCTTATCTTCCTCACCCTGATTGCTGAAGGCTTTAATTTTATAGGTATCCGGCCCGAAGGGAGAAATATCTGAAATTCTGGGTTTTGAAGCACATCCGGTCATAACGGAAAGTATAAGCAATAAAAGAATAAGTTTATTCATGGGAGCCTCACTTTTTAGGGTTGGTAGCTTTTTATATAGCACAAAAACGCCCAGGTCGGCAATCAAAAGGGATGCAGCAAATAACGTGGATCCTTTTACTCTGATGACTGACAGAGATAAGCATTTTCACGAAAACAATAAAAATAGGGCTGCCAGTCAGAACGAATTCAACTGGCAGCCCTTATATATTAAAGGAGCCGGCCTGGCCCCCGGAATGTCATGCTCAGGAAAAGCCGGATTTGGATGAACAGCCGGAAAGTGCTCCTGCCGATGTACCACTTGAGCTGCCGGACAAACGGCTGGCAAAAGTTGATATCTGCTTTTCAATATTCTTGCTATCACACCTCTTGCAGACCACCTTGTCAGCATCAGAGATAGATGAGACAAATGTCTCAAAAACTGTTTCACAATCCTTGCAGCGATATTCATAAATAGGCATTTTTTCTTCTCCTATAAAGTATAATTTTCTTCAGGGTAGTTTGAATATAAGCACGGCATACCCGGCAGTCAAGCCGTTCAATAATTGGCAGGTAAAAACTTGAAAACCACGTTCTGAAATTATCCGGGTAGCTCGTCGAGCCACCCGGCTGTCTCATCCAGCCGGCGCTTGAAGAATTTGCTGGTATCCTTCGGATCCCTGGCCTGCTGGTGCTTGAAAAACATCTCATTCCCCAGGATGCCAAGTATCTCTATCTTGCCGCTTTCATGGGACATGGCATAGCGGAACCTCTTGCTGAGTCCGTCAAGCATTCCCCGCGCTTCTGCAACAATCCTGTAGCCTTCTGCAAGAGGGACCTGGAAATGATTCTTCACCCTTTTCACCGGCCTGCACTGGAAAACATAGTAGGGATTGACCCCTATCCGCACGAGGTTGCGCTGCAGGTCTGCCAGGACTGCAGGGGTGTCATTGACATCCCTGAGCAGAACGGTCTGGTTGTTGACGATGACTCCCGACTGAATAACCCTGTGAATTGCCTCAATGGACTCTTTTGTAATTTCGCGCGGGTGATTGAACTGGGTGTGCAGATAAATCCTTCGATCCTTTCTTGAGTAAGCCCTGAATAATTCAAGAAGTTTCGGATCGTTAAGTAGGCGGTCCGGAAATGTGACCGCCATCCTGCTGCCGAAGCGGATATAGTCAAGGTGCTCTAGCCTCGTCAGTTCAGCAAGGAAATGACCAAGAACATGGGTCGGCAGTGCCAGCGAATCCCCACCCGAAATCAGGACATTATTCACCTCGCGGTGATTCGCAATGTATTCATAGGATTCTTGGAACCTTCCCAAGACCTCGTCACTGGAAAGCCCCACCATTCTTTTCCTGAAACAATGCCGGCAATACATGGAGCAAATATTTGCCGAAAGAAGCAGGACAGTATTTTTATATTTATGCTGCAGACCCGGCAGTTTGGTATTTTTTCTTTCGCCGCTGGTATCATAGGATCCATCCAGGTCCAATTCATTTACAGAGGGTATTGCCATTTTACGGATTGGATCATTCCGATCGCTTGCATCTATCAGGGACAAATAGTAGCGGGGAATACTCATGGGATGCTTGTCGATGACCTTCTGCAGTTTCTTCTCTTCAGCAGCACCCAGATCGATGTATTCCTTGAGTTCCTCAAGGGTGGTCACATTATTATTGAGTTCATCCTGCCACTTTAATACCTTAGGTGCTTCCCTAAAACGATCTCCAATCAACTTGCCTTTTACAGAAGGATCAAGGGTTAGCCTCTTCAGTACCTTAGGGACAAAATTAGTATGTGAGATAGAATTTTGAAAATCCATCCTGAGTTATCATCCAATATGGTGGTTTCAATATTTTATTCTTAGCGAAAACAAATAAATTATAGCATAAAATACCCAAAAGGCCAAATCAGTCATTTTGCCTGAAAAATCAATATTTTACTCAGGTAATCATGGCACAACTTTAAATCTCACTTGTCTTTGCAATAAATAGAATGATATGGGATAGTATGATCTATCATATTTAAAGAACGCATCTGTAATTTAAAGCAATTCCTTCTCATTGAAAAACATGGTGAAACCAGCCGAAACAGATTTGATTGAGGAGATCAGCAAACTCCTGCAATACCATGATTCGCTCGGTATCAAAGAATATCCGCGCACCCGGCAGATCGAAGATTTTCTGCATAAACGGGATAGACCTTTCGCTGTAAAGGCAAGAAGCAAACTGCAGGGGGGGCGAAGAAAAGCCCCTGAAGCAGACGAAAGAAAACATTTATTCGATCCCGGCCTTGCAAAAAAAGCCACGCTTCAGGATGTCCGGGATGAGCTGGGAGACTGTCAACGCTGCCCATTGCACAAAACCAGGACCAATATCATTTTCGGCCAGGGACCTGCAAAGGCGAAACTTTTGATAGTTACAGATGCGCCCAGCGGAGAAGACGATCTGCAAAAAGCCCCTGTCCGTGGAGATGCCGGAGAACTGCTTGACAAAATGCTGGCGGCAATTGGACTGTCCCGGGAGGAGGTCTATATTACAACCCTGGCAAAATGCTTCCCCGGTGAAGATGCCAAGCCTGCTGATAATGAGATAAAAACCTGCCTTCCATTCCTGTTTCGACAGATTGAGATCATCTGTCCCACTGTTATATGCACCCTGGGCATGCTGACTGCCCAGACACTTCTGCACTCCAGCAAATCCCTTTTTCAACTGCGCGGCCGTTTTTATAACTTTAACGACCTCTGCTCCGGTGAACTGAAGGAAAAAATAGTAATCATGCCCTCCCTGCATCCTTCGCTCCTCCTGGAAAATTCTGAACTGAAAAAGGCCAGCTGGAAGGATCTGCAGATGATTCAGAAAAAGTTGCAGAAAACCTAGAGAGTTCAAGGGGGCGAGGGGGCAAGGGTTCAAGGGACACCCTCATTGAAAAATGAAGATTGTTTGAAGTATTGGGGCACTGTAGTACTGCAAAAATAAATATTCCTCTTTTCTCGGACTCCATCATAAAAAACTGCCATTTTACACACACGTGCAGCGCGAAAATTGTCATAAACAAACTTGACATTCCATCCTGAGATTAATTATTAATCACAAGCTGAATTAACAATTTTTATTCTGCATTCTGCATTCTAACTTTTCTAAGGTGTGCCAATGGCTGTTGATGTGATCCAGTTAGGAAAATTAGTTGAAAAAGAACTTACTGTCTTAAACCAGATCCGTGAAGAGATCGGCAAGGTCATTGTTGGCCAGGCAGAACTGGTTGACCGATTGCTTATCGCTTTGCTGTGCAACAACCACGTACTTATTGAAGGGGTTCCCGGCCTGGCCAAAACCCTGACAATAACTACCCTGGCAAAGACAATCCAGGCTTCCTTCCAGCGTATACAGTTCACCCCTGACCTGCTGCCCGGTGATCTTATCGGTACCCTGATCTACAACCCTAAAAGCGGTGATTTCTCCACCCGTAAGGGGCCGATATTTTCCAACATCATCCTGGCAGATGAGATAAACCGTGCACCTGCTAAAGTCCAGAGTGCCCTGCTCGAAGCCATGCAGGAACGGCAGATCACTATAGGGGACCAGAGCTTCCCTCTCGATGAACCCTTCATGGTCCTGGCCACCCAGAATCCCATTGAGCAGGAAGGAACGTATCCCCTTCCCGAAGCACAGATAGACCGCTTCATGTTCAAGCTGCTTGTAACCTATCCCAGCAAAGCTGAAGAGCAGCAAATTCTGCGGCGCATGACCGGAGCAAAAGAAAATATTCAGGTAAATGGAATTATAACCCCCTCTGATATCAGCCGCATGCGTGACCTGGCTGATTCCATATACCTGGACGAAAAGATCGAGGAATACATCCTCAACCTGGTTGCTGCAACCCGAGATCCCGGGTTGTGCAATCTGGAAATCGGGGATCTTATCCGTTACGGCGCCTCACCCCGCGCCACAATATTCCTGGCCCATGCTGCAAAGGCCAAGGCGCTTCTGGCCGGACGCGGGTATGTCACACCACAGGATATCAAATTCATTGCCCCGGATATTCTGCGCCACAGGATTATTGTCACTTATGAAGCGGAAGCTGAAGAAAAATCCAGCGATGATATTGTGAAACAGATCCTCGACAATGTTGAAGTGCCGTGATCCCGAAAGAACTGACAAAGAAAATCCGCTACATACAGATCTACACCAGCAAGGCGGTAAACGATGTCCTGGCCGGAGAATATCACAGTGTGTTCAAAGGCCAGGGCATGGAATTTGACGAGGTGCGTGCCTATCAACCCGGCGACGACATCAAAACCATAGACTGGAATGTCACGGCCCGTACCGGACTCCCTTATGTGAAACGCTATGTTGAGGAACGGGAGATTACGGTTTTTTTCCTCGTTGATCTTTCCGCCTCAGGCTTTTTCGGCAGCTTAGACAAACTTAAAAATGAGATTGCGGCAGAATTCTGCGCCCTTCTCGCCTTTTCAGCCATCAAGAACAATGACAAAGTCGGCCTCATCGTCTTCACCGACACCATTGAACTGTTCATTCCACCAGCCAAGGGAACCTCACATGTCCTCCGCCTGATCCGCGAACTCCTCTTCTTTGGTCCGGGCAAAAAACGTGTAAGGGCCGGGACCGATATCGCCCTGGCACTGGATTATCTGGGAAGGGTTTTGCATAAACGAGGCGTGGTCTTTTTGGTCTCCGATTTTCTTGATCAGGATTTTGAAAAAACTTTGGGTGTCCTGGCCCGCAGGCATGATCTCATAGCAGTGACTGTCGCGGATCCCCGCGAATGCGCCCTGCCGGATGTTGGGCTAATGGAAATACAGGATGCAGAAACCGGCGCACAAGTGCTTGTTGATACAGGGGACAAAGAAGTACGGCGCAGATATGAAGAGCTCGCCAGGGAGAAAAACGACAAGCTGGCAAGTCTCTTCAAAGGGACCGGGGTTGATCACATCGAGCTCTACACAGACCGCGACTATGTCCTGGACCTCGTGAAGTTTTTCCGGAAAAGAATGAAAAAATGAAATTGGTAAATCCCTATCGTACTATCTTGGTGAACTTTGAGCCCTCCACGGTCAGGTTGTACATCAGTCCCTTGTTGCCGAAGACAAAGCCGACAATGGGATCCTTAATATTATTGGTATCGATTGAACCGCCGGTGCCCATTTCAACCAGGGCCACGGACCCGTCAACGCCCGCCTCCCAGCCTTGGCTTGCCCGGAATTTTTTCAGGGCTTCATTTTCCATGAAGACAATAATGACTCTTTTTGACTGGGCCCCGAGCTGGAAACCTATGGAGGCTGCTGCCGTGTTGTAATAGTCAACGGTCTTTCCCCCGATACGCAGGGCACCTTCACCGTATTCGCCGCCGATGCCAATGCCGGCCTTGATAACACTTGGGAAAACCAGAATCCCCTTGGCGCTTTTCAAGAACTCCCTGCCACCCTTGACATCCTTTGCAAACTCATCCAGGGCCACATCAACGCTTATGTCGATCTCCCTGGCTGATTTTGCTAGTGCCATGTTTGAGCTGCCAATCAATGCCAGCCCCAGAAATAGAAATATTGCCACCAGTGAAATACTTCTTTTTCCCAATATAATTCTTCCCATTTTAAGTCTCCTGTAAGAATACAGATAAAACCAGCTGCAAACTCGAGCAGCGGTCTATTTAAAGCCAGTCTGTCAAATTGCCAAACATGATGCCAAGGATTGCATGGATGATAAGCAGTGCGTGTCTATGGGACTAGAAATTTCCCAACACA
>Ga0224502_10000739_pt1 | contig 11190 bp, 6 predicted proteins | sample SF_Oct11_sed_USG_5_FD_169104 | JGI IMG/M metagenome (GOLD analysis project Ga0224502, IMG submission 169104) | Sediment microbial communities from San Francisco Bay, California, United States - SF_Oct11_sed_USGS_13 | ecosystem: Environmental > Aquatic > Marine > Sediment | place: USA: California... | reverse complement strand
AACATGAAGATCCTCGTACTCAACTCCGGCAGTTCCTCCATCAAATACCGGCTCTTCGACATGACCGCCAAAACCGTGCCGGCATCCGGTGTTCTGGAGAAAATCGGGGAAGCCCAAAGCCGTCTTACCCATCATACCCGCAACCGCAAAGCTGAAATGGAAGAAATCGTCACCGCCGAGCCTGTTGCCGATCACCGGCAAGGCTTTCAGCGGATCGGAGCCGTTCTGAGCGAATCGGGCGCTGTTCAGGATAATAAGGAACTGTTCGGTATCGGCCATCGGGTGGTACACGGCGGGGAAGAATTTAAGGAACCGACCCTGATCGATAAAAAAGTAGTCGACACCATTCGCAGACTCATCCCGCTTGCCCCTCTGCACAATCCGGCGAATCTGCTGGGTATTGAAGTCGCCATGCAAAGCGCACCGCAGGTGCCCCAGGTGGCCGTGTTTGACACCGCCTTTCATCAGTCGATTCCGGTGCAGGCATTTCGCTACGCCATCCCTCAGGATCTTTATGAAGCTCACCATGTCCGCCGCTATGGTTTCCACGGTACATCACACTATTATGTCGCCAAACAGGCTGCAACGTTAATGCAGCGACCCCTGAAAACATTAAACCTGATTAGCCTGCACCTGGGAAACGGCGCCAGCGCGACCGCTGTTAAAGGGGGTATCAGTATTGACACCTCCATGGGTATGACACCCCTCGAGGGACTTATTATGGGAACCCGCTGCGGTGATATCGACCCCGCCATTATCTTTTATTTGAAAAGAAAAACCGGCCTGGCAAGAGATGCGGTTGAATCCATACTAAACAAGGAAAGCGGCCTAAAAGGGATCTGCGGCGTCAATGACATGCGCCAAATTGAAGAACTCGCCCGGAACGGCAATTCCAATGCACAGCTGGCAATCGCAATGGTGTGCTACCGCATCAAAAAATACATCGGCGCCTACTGTGCAGTCCTGGGCCGGCTCGATGCGCTGGTTTTTACGGCCGGAATCGGTGAAAAATCACCTTTGATCCGGGCCCGTTCCTGCCAGGGATTAGCCCATCTGGGCATCGAAGTGGATGCTGATAAGAATAACCGCAAATCAAAAGAAGCTTTTGAGATTCAGACCGAGAGCAGCACCGTCAAGATCCTTGTTATTCCAACCAACGAAGAACTCGAAATTGCCGAACAGACCTTCGCGTGTATCGAAAGCAATCGAAGCCGGAGTAGTTGATACTGGCAGGTCTTTTCCTTGGCCACTCGAAACTGATTTTACTTGGCTACCCGGTTACGATAGGGAGAAAAAAAGTACTTGATTCAAAAAGTAAAAAAAAATATTACTTTTAGCATGCATCTGTGGGGCAAAGCGGTAGATTTTCTTCTACTAATTATTCCTGTCTTTGGAGTCAGCGCTTATATTACAAGTCTTTCCTGTCTTTCAAGAATCGGTATGCAGGCCTTTAGTTTCGGACTTGACGATCGATACGTGGGGCTTATTTTACCTTTATGTATTAAAATGGGATCTAAATGCCGGACCTTAACACTTCTTTAACAAAATCCCGCTAAGCCAACAGACCAAATTTTGGGGCCCCAAATTTTGGGGCCATTGCGTAAACCATTACCAAGATCATACCGCCGAGACAGTAAAAAGGAAACCTGCATGAAGAGAAAATGGAAAACTGGAACAGTTTTGGTGCTGGGCTTCTTAGGTTTTGTGGTCCTGTGGGCGGGAGTTGCGCTTGCGGCAGCACCGAGCCCCGCAGACGCTGAAGCCTTTCCCCGCAGCCTGGAGAGTTACAACGATGCTGAAGCCGGCGGTATCTGGGCGGTTTTGCAAAATCGCGTCAGGCAGGAACCCTTCAATCTGGTTGCCACCCTGATTTTTTTTCTGGCCATCGTCCATTCATTTATGACCGGCAGGTTCATGGCCATTGCCCACAAATGGGAACATGAACATCAAGAAAAAATCAAAAGCGGCGAAGCAAACCGCGATTCGGTTCACCACGGGGCTGAATTGTTTCATTTTCTGGGTGAAGTCGAGGCGGTCTTCGGTATCTGGGCCATTGCGCTGGGTATGGCCGTCATCGGTTTTTACGATTGGAAAACCATGGTGCATTACATCAGCTACGAGGTCAATTATACCGAGCCGCTCTTTGTGGTGGTGATCATGACGCTTGCCGCCACCCGGCCGATATTACGGCTGTCGGAAGCCATCATCCGCAAGATCGCCGGCCTTCTCGGCGGCTCCTTGACCGCCCAGTGGCTGACCACCCTGACCATCGGCCCGTTTTTAGGATCGTTTATCACCGAACCGGCCGCCATGACCATATCCGCCCTGATACTGGCCAGAATTTTATACGAGCTCGAGCCCGGTCAGCGGTTTAAGTACGCCACATTGGGCTTATTATTTGTCAACATTTCGGTCGGCGGCACCCTGACCCACTTTGCCGCCCCGCCGGTATTGATGGTCGCCAGTCCCTGGGAATGGACCACGGTACACATGCTGACGCATTTCGGCTGGAAAGCCGAGCTTGGGATTCTGATTTCCAATGCCCTGTATTTTCTGGTGTTCCGCAAGGAGTTGGCCCGGCTGGAGGAAAAATCCATGCTGGTGCGCCTCAAAGATGAAATTCAGGAAAAATATTTTAACCGCATGGACATGGATGCCCGATTCCAGGAATTCATAACGGCAGTCGATGGTGAACAGGGAACGATAGTCGCGGTCGAAAAGCAGATCCAAAAGGTGGCGGAAGAAGTCAAACAGCGGCTGGAAAAACGCTACATCCCGGAACTGGTTGAGAAAGGCATCGATGAAGACCTGGTCCGACAGGCATTCGGGCAGCGGTTTGAAGAAATAAAACTGCGCGCCATGCGTCGGGGACTGCCCGCCCTGTTGCCGGAAGACCGGCGCGGAGCGTTTAATGATCCCGATTGGGACAAGCGCGACGATCCGGTACCCGTCTGGATAACCATCGTACATGTCTCTTTCATGGCCTGGACGATTCTCAATGCCCACCATCCCGAACTGTTCATTCCCGGAATGCTGTTTTTCCTGGGGTTTTCTCAGGTCACCAAGCCCTTTCAGAACCGGGTTGACCTGAAACCCGCCCTGCTGGTGGGATTCTTTCTGGGCGGGCTGGTCATACACGGCGGGGTGCAGGGCTGGTGGATTGCGCCGATTCTTGGCAATTTATCCGAAATTCCCCTGATGCTGGGTGCCACCATACTGACGGCCTTCAATGACAACGCGGCCATAACGTTTTTGAGCACCCTGGTGCCGGATTTCACCGACAGCCTCAAATATGCCGTGGTGGCCGGGGCGGTTGCCGGCGGCGGTTTGACCATCATTGCCAATGCCCCCAACCCGGCCGGGGTTTCCATTTTGAAGAAATATTTTAACAACGAGGTGTCGCCGGGCGGAATCCTGGCCGGCGCCCTGGCCCCAACGGCCATCGTGTGGCTGATTTTCTTAATGTTTCGCTGATATTTGACAGGATTGATTTTCTTTTTGACAGGATTAACAGGATTTCGCTGATTTTCTTCTTGGCTTTCCAGAAGAAAGCCAAGAAACCCAATTCGACTCCGGCGAAAATAAAAAAATATATTTCCAAATACCAGTTTGCAGTACTACTAAGTATTAATTAGTACTAATTCCGTAACAGCAATATTGTTTTTCCCGCCATCGGCGGGATTGAGTTTCGTCACTTTCTTCTGGAAAGTGACGAATGAATAAAAATCCTGATAATCCTGTAAATCCTGTCTAAAAAAATGCAGGTACAACTTTCGTAGCACCGATCTGAGAAGTTAAAAATGGAACCATTAAAAAAAGCTAAAAATTTCAAAGGCCCTCAGGGTCCGGTCGTTCTGGCGATTTTAGACGGTGTCGGAATCGGCACCTGTGCGGAAGGCGATGTGGTTAGCAGGGCAAATACGCCGACCCTGGATTGGCTTGCTCAAAATGCCCTGAAGGCAAAACTTAAAGCCCATGGAACAGCCGTGGGCATGCCCTCGGATGCAGATATGGGCAACAGTGAGATCGGTCACAACGCCATCGGATGCGGCCGCGTTTTTGCCCAGGGTGCCAAGCTGGTAAAAGAATCCATCGAGAGCCGGGCGCTTTTTGATGGAGCCGTGTGGAAAGAATTGATCGAAAACGTCACCGGCCACAATTCCAGGCTTCATTTTATCGGCCTTTTTTCAGACGGCAACGTCCACAGCCATATCAACCACCTCGAAGCGCTTCTGGCAGAAGCGAAAAAAGAAGGCGTTCGAAAAGCCTGCGTTCATATTCTTCTGGACGGAAGGGACGTGCCGCCAACCTCCGCCCTGGATTATGTCGAGCGGCTCGAAAATTTTCTAGGCGGGCTCAAAAAGGACGGCAACATTGATTTTGCCATCGCATCCGGCGGCGGTCGCATGCAAATAACCATGGACCGCTATCAGGCAAACTGGGGCATGGTTGAACTGGGATGGAAAACCCACGTCCTGGGCGAGGGCCGAAAATTCGGATCTGCCCGTGAGGCAATTGAAGCATTGCGCCGGGAAAACCCGGGTGTCATCGACCAGGATCTTCCGCCATTTGTCATCGCCCGGGACAAGGCGGACAAAGCGGACAGCGCACCCCTGGGGCCGATAGAGGATAATGACAGTGTCATTTTCTTCAATTTCCGCGGTGACAGAGCCATCGAGATCAGTTTGGCTTTTGAAGCGGATGAATTTGATAAATTCCCCCGGGGACCCAAACTGAATGTAAAATATGCCGGCATGATGCAGTACGACGGTGATGCGCTGATTCCGCAAAAGTATCTGGTTAATCCGCCCGGGATTGACCGCACCGTCGGCGAGTATCTCGTTAAATCCGGTGTGAAGCAGCTGGCCATCAGTGAAACCCAAAAATTTGGCCATGTGACCTATTTTTTTAACGGCAACCGCTCCGGCAAATTCGATGATGCTTTAGAGGACTACATCGAGGTGCCCTCTGACATTGTCCCCTATGAACAAAGACCCTGGATGAAAGCGGCCGAGATAACCGATAAAGTCGTAGAGGCCATCATCGGCGGAGAATATGATTTTATCAGACTCAATTATGCCAACGGTGATATGGTCGGGCATACCGGTATCCCCCCGGCAGTTGAAATAGCCGTTGAGACCGTCGATCTGTGTATTGATCGAATTGTCAGGGCGGTAAAAAAAGCCAATGGTATTCTGGTTGTTACGGCGGATCACGGCAATGCGGATGATATGTATGAGTGTAATTATAAAACGGGAGAAATCATCTATGATGAAAAAACCGGTGAACCCAAGCCGCGAACGGCCCATTCACTCAATCCGGTATTTGCCTACGTGTATGAACCGACCGGCAGTATAAAAATGGAGCTTTCGGCCCTTAAGGATCCGGGAATCAGCAGTCTGGCGGCAACGTGTCTGACGCTGCTGGGCTTTGAACCGCCGGAAGATTATACGCCAAGTATTGTCAAAATCAATTGAAGGAGGTGAAGTATGGCAACAACAATCGGCCTGATGGGCTTTGGAAGAATCGGAAGAAATCTATTTCGAATTCTTTACCAGAGCGAAGACATTAAACTTGCCGCCATCAGTGATATTGCCGATCACAAGGCCCTGGAATACCTCTTGCGCTTTGATACGATTCTGGGGCCTTTCCCCGATGAGGTCAGCATCCAGGAAGACAATCTCTATGTGATCGGCCGTCAGATTCCCATGCTTTCTGAAAAGGAGCCCGGCGATGTGCCCTGGGGGGATTTAGGGGTGGACATTGTAATTGAAGCCACGGCACAGGATCGAACCCGGGAGGACTTTGAAAAGCATCTTGAGCAAGGCGCCAAGCGCGTGATTCTGTGTGTACCCCCGAAAACGCCGCCGGATATCACTGTCGTCATGGGGGTCAACGATGCGCACTTGAAGCCGGAACACCGGATTGTTTCCAATGGGTCCTGCACGGCCCATTGTGCCGCGCCCGTCGTCAAAATCCTGCATGATGCCTTTGGCATCAAAAGAGCGTTTTTGAATACCGTTCATGCGTATACCAACCAGCAGCGCCTGGCGGATGTGCCTTCCGAAGATAAACGGCGCGGTCGCGCAGCGGCCGAAAATATCATCCCCCAGGAAACCAACGCAACCCAGGTGGTCACCGAGCTGATTCCGGATCTTGCCGGACGACTGAGCGGCGCCTCCATGAACGTGCCTGTCCCTAACGGATCCGTGGTGGACCTGGTCTGCTGGCATGAAAAACCGGTCACGGAATTAGCGATAAACGAGGTGATTCGCACCGCGGCGGCTTCGGATCAATGGAAGGGAATTCTGAACTATGAGGATGATCCCATTGTTTCCAGTGATATTATTCGCAGTACGTACTCCAGCACTTTCGATTCGATGGCAACAATGGTCCAAAAGGAAAACGTTTCCAAAACACTGTCCTGGTACGACAATGGCTGGGGGTACGCCCATCGGGTGGTTGATCTTATTCGAAAGTTTATCGAAATAGATAAGGAGGCCGCATAATGGCTATTCAGGTTGGCATAAACGGCTTCGGCCGCATCGGCCGGAGTGTCTTTCGGATCATCAGCGATCGGGACGACATGGAAGTGGTTGCGATCAACGACTTGTTTGACAATGAGCAGCTCGCTTACCTCCTCAAATATGATACCGTGATGGGCATTTTTGATAAGGAGGTAACCGCTGAAAAAGATGCCATGACCGTCGGCAATCATCGGGTAGTGATGACCGAACATCGCGATCCGGCCGAGATCCCCTGGAAAGATCTGGGCGCGCAGTTTGTGATTGAAGCCACCGGTGTATTCCGCAATCGCGAACCCCTGGAAAAACATATGGCCGCGGGCGCCGAAAAAGTGATTCTGACGGTGCCGGCAAAAGAAGAAATCGATGCCACCATTGTGATCGGGGTCAACGACGAAGAACTCAAGCCGGAGCACCGCATTGTTTCGAACGCATCCTGTACCACCAACTGTCTGGCACCGATTGCTAAAATCCTCGATGATGCCTTCGGCCTCGAAGAGGGTTTCATCACCACGGTGCACGCCTACACAAATGACCAGCGCCTGGCGGACGTGCCGCATAAGGATTTTCGCCGCAGCCGGGCGGCCGGGGAAAACATCATCCCGACCACCACCGGAGCAGCCAAGGCCGTCGGCAAGGTGCTGCCCCAGTTGAAAGGGAAACTGGATGGATTGGCCATGCGGGTACCCGTGCCGGACGGTTCGATCGTAGACCTTGTCTGCAGACTGGGCAAAAAAGCTTCCCGCCGGGATATCAATGCGGCGGTTCAGGAGGCTGCCGGTGGACCGATGCAGCGCGTTGTCGAATACAGTGAAGCGCCATTGGTTTCCAGCGATATTATCGGCAACACGCATTCGAGTATCTTTGATGCCCTGTCAACATGCTCCCAGGAAGACGGCTATGCCCGCATTGTTTCCTGGTATGACAATGAGTGGGGCTACTCGAATCGGGTGGTGGATCTGATTGGAATGCTGGCAAAACTTTCATAAAAGGACTGAGTGCTGAGGACTGAGTTCAGAGGTTTGATGTTTAATTAGCCACGAACCCACACAGACTCACACAGACCTTTTGTTCGGCCGACACAGGCCGAACAAAAACTGTCAATCGCTTTGCGATTAGAATAAAAATGTGTTCAATTAACTATATGGAATGGATTCAACTCTATTGCGCGGAAATACCATTTTAAAATGGTTTGTAGTGTTGCCCGCAGGGCTGACAGTTTTGGCTTGGTCAATGTCGACCAAGCCAAAGAGTTTGTGCGGGTCCGTGTGTGTCTGTGGCTATTGAAAATATAAAATCTAGCAAGGAGACGGAATGGACAAGCTGACCGTTGAAGATTTGGATATCAAGGGGAAACGCGTTTTGATGCGGGTTGATTTCAATGTGCCGCTGGAAAACGGTAAGGTTGCCAACGACAAACGCATTCGAGCCGCTCTGCCCACCATTAAATATATCACCAACGCCGGCGGCAAACTTATCCTGATGTCCCATCTGGGGCGCCCCAAAGGCCAGCGCGTCCCGGAAATGTCGCTGCAACCCTGTGTGACGGTTCTCAACGCCCTGCTTGGGAGAAAGGTGAAATTTGTTGATGACTGTGTCGGAGAAACAGTTGAGACCACAGTCGATAATCTCGGCGGGGGCGATATTCTTCTGCTGGAAAACTTGCGGTATTACGCAGAAGAGACCGATAATGATCCGGACTTTGCAGCCAGGCTGGCCAAACTTGGCGATGTCTATGTAAATGACGCCTTTGGCACCGCTCACCGGGCCCATGCGTCGACAGAAGGCGTTACCCATCATATTTCACAATGCGCCGCCGGCTTTCTGTTGATGAAAGAACTCGACTATCTGGGAGGCGTCATGGCAAATCCGGACAGACCCTTTGTTGCCATTTTAGGCGGTGCCAAAATATCCGGCAAAATTGACATAATTTCCAATTTGCTGCCCGCAGTCGACAACATCATCATTGGCGGCGGAATGACGTATACTTTTTTTAAAGCCCAGGGAAAGGAAATCGGAAATTCTTTGCTTGAAGAAGATAAAATTGACCTGGCCAAAGAGCTGCTGGCACAGGGAGGCGAAAAAATTATCCTCCCGGTTGACTGCATGGTTTCAGGGACTTTTGATTTCGATAAGCGTCAGGTCGGGGCCCTAAAAGAAGTTGGCGCAGATGAGATTCCTGCAAATGAATTCAGTCTGGATATCGGACCGAAAACGATCGAAAAATTTAAATCGATTATCGGCGCTGCAAAAACCGTTATCTGGAACGGCCCCATGGGGGTTTTTGAAATTGAAGACACCGCAAAAGGAACCTATGCAATCGCTAATGCCCTGGCAGAAGCAACTGCAAAAGGTGCCACAACCGTTATCGGCGGCGGCGATTCGGCTTCAGCAATGGACAAGGCCGGAGTTGCCGATAAAGTCTCCCACGTATCAACCGGCGGCGGCGCGTCGCTGGAATTTATGGAGGGAAAAGTGTTGCCGGGAGTGGCGGCATTAACTGATAAATGAGCTAAAGTGCCTAAAGTGAACTAAAATGAGCTAAAATTAAAATGATCTTGATCCGAAATTTTAGGCATTTTTGGCATTTTAAATTTTAGGCATTGGCCGAATGCCAGCAGGAGGATTTTTATGGCTGATATTAAGCATTATAAAGAACTTGGTTTGGTAAATACGAAAGCCATGTTCAAAAAGGCGATGGCGGGCGGATACGCCATCCCGGCTTATAACTTTAACAATATGGAACAGCTCCAGGGGATCGTTCTCGGATGCGCGGAATCCAAATCACCGGTAATTTTGCAGGTGTCCGGCAGCGCCAGAAAGTATGCCAACCCGACATTTCTGCCCTATATGGCGATGGGGGCTGTAGAGATGATAAAAGCGCTCGGCGCCACGATTCCGGCAACCCTGCATCTGGACCACGGAGATTCCTTTGAGCTGGCGAAGTCCTGTATTGATTCCGGATTTTCTTCGGTGATGCTCGACGGATCCCACCACCCGTTTGATGAAAATGCAAAACTGACCCGACAGGTCGTTAAATATGCCCATGAACGCGAAGTGACCGTGGAAGGTGAACTGGGCGTTTTGGCCGGGGTCGAAGATGAAGTCGCCCACGAGGTTTCCCATTATACCAAGCCTGAAGAAGTTGAAGCGTTTGTCGAAAAAACCGGCGTGGACAGCCTGGCGATTTCTATCGGCACATCGCATGGCGCGCACAAATTTAAAGTAAAACCCGGCGAGGAAGTCCCGCCGCTTAGATTTGATATTCTGGAAGAGATCGAAAAACGCGTCCCGGGTTTTCCGATTGTTCTGCACGGGGCCTCATCAGTGGAGCCGCAATACGTTAAGATGATCAACGAATTTGGCGGTAAAATGGATGATGCGGTCGGGATTCCTGAGGCGCAATTAAGAAAAGCGGCCGGCTCGGCGGTATGCAAAATCAATATCGACAGTGACGGCCGCCTGGCCATGACGGCGGTTATCCGCAAAGTATTTGCCGAAAACCCGGCGGAGTTTGATCCCCGCAAATATTTAGGGCCTGCACGGGAGGAGCTCATCAAAATGGTGAAATATAAAAACGAAAAGGTACTGGGTAGCGCCGGCAAAGCTTAATTGATTAAACATAAAAAAATTGGAGTAATGGAGTGATGGAGTAATGAGGCCGCTTTCGTTGCGTGTTGCGGGTTACGAGTTGCGGGTAATGCACTGCAGAATTTAGCTAGCAATATTTTAACCCGGAACGCGAAACTCGAAACGCTTCAATTTCCAACACTCCAGTACTCCAACACTCCAGTTTTGTTTGAGATTCAGGAGATCACCTGTGGAAGATACGAATTTGGACGTTGACATAGATAAGTTGGGTGAAAGCCGGGTTGCTTCTCCGATGTCCGGTGTGCAGTTTGTGGGTGAAGATGATCAAGTTCTTTATCATACGAATCCGAACCGGATCGAGCCTTTTTTTAAAGCCGGCAAAAGGCCCCCGGCATTTGAAATCGCCGGGCCCCGAAACAAAATCTATTTTGATCCTTCCAAACTTAAATGCGGGATTGTGACCTGCGGAGGTCTTTGCCCGGGGCTCAATGATGTGATTCGGGCGATTGTCATGGGGCTCTATTACCATTATGGTGTCAAAACGGTATTCGGCTTTCCTTACGGTTATGAAGGGCTTTCATATAAGTATGGCCACGCGCCCATTGACCTGAACCCGGAAGTGGTGAACAATATCCACCAGATGGGCGGAACGATTCTCGGTTCTTCACGCGGGCCCCAGGATGTCCCGGAAATGGTGGATACGCTGGAGCGAATGAACATCGGCCTCCTGTTTACCATTGGCGGGGACGGAACTTTGCGCGGCGCCCAGGCCATTGCCGAGGAAGTCGGCCGGCGCAATTTAAAGATTGGCGTTATCGGAGTTCCCAAAACCATTGACAACGATATCTCTTACACCGATATGTCGTTTGGTTTTGTGACGGCTGTCTCAGAAGCACGCACAGCCATCTATTCGGCGCACACCGAAGCCCAGGGAGCCCGAAACGGTATCGGTCTCGTAAAGCTGATGGGCCGCGAATCCGGATTTATCGCCGCATTTGCTTCCATTACCAACGGAGATGTTAATTTTTGCCTGATCCCCGAAATGCGTTTTACGCTGGATTGCTTTCTTAAAGCC
>Ga0224502_10000737_pt1 | contig 11212 bp, 7 predicted proteins | sample SF_Oct11_sed_USG_5_FD_169104 | JGI IMG/M metagenome (GOLD analysis project Ga0224502, IMG submission 169104) | Sediment microbial communities from San Francisco Bay, California, United States - SF_Oct11_sed_USGS_13 | ecosystem: Environmental > Aquatic > Marine > Sediment | place: USA: California... | reverse complement strand
AGAACTTCGAATCGCGAATGACGACGACCCGGGCCGGCCGTTTACGCTGATCGTGCTGTGCCAGGACAATGAGGGCTACCGCAACCTGTGCCGCGTGATTTCACGCGCCTACCTCGAGGGTCGGATTCGTGGCGAACCGATGGTCCGCCGCGAATGGCTGGACAGGGACAGCTGCAGGGGCCTCATCGCATTGTCGGGCGGAGTGCACGGCGACGTCGGACATTCGTTGCTCGTCGGGCACCTCGATGAAGCACGGCAGCGTCTCGGCGCCTGGCGCGAAATATTCGGCAACCGCTATTACCTGGAACTCGTCAGGACCGGCCGCAGCGACGAAGAGGGCTGCGTCGAGGCCAGCCTGCTGCTGGCGAGCGAGGAAGCGGTGCCGGTCGTTGCGAGCAACGACGTGCGGTTCATCGAACACGACGATTTCCATGCGCACGAGGCCCGCGTGTGTATTCACCAGAGCAGGGGCCTCGCGGATCCGGACCGGCCACGGCACTACAGCAGCCAGCAGTACCTGCGATCTTCGGCCGAGATGGCGGAGCTGTTCGCCGACGTGCCGGAGGCGCTGGAAAACACGCTCGAGATCGCGCGCCGCTGCAACCTCGACCTGACACTGGGCGAGAGCGTACTGCCCGCGTTCCCGGTGCCGGAGGGTCAGACCGAAGAGCAGTTCCTGGAGGCCGAAGCGAATCGCGGGCTCGACGAGGCGCTCGAGGAGATCTTTGCGACGCGCGAAATCGCGAGCAAGGAGCGCGATGCCTTCAAGGCGCCGTATCTCGCTCGCCTGCAAACCGAGCTGCGGGTTATCCGTGACATGGGCTTCCCGGGTTACTTCCTGATCGTCGCCGACTTCATTCGCTGGGCGCGTGAAAACGACATTCCCGTGGGGCCCGGCCGGGGTTCGGGCGCTGGTTCGCTGGTGGCCTGGGTCCTGGGTATTACCGACCTGGATCCGCTAGAGCACGATCTGCTTTTCGAGCGCTTCCTGAACCCGGAGCGCGTCTCCATGCCGGATTTCGACATCGACTTCTGCATGGAGGGACGTGACCGCGTCATCGAATATGTCGCAGATCGCTATGGCCGCGACCGGGTCGCGCAGATCATTACGTTCGGCACGATGGCGGCGCGGGCGGTCATCCGCGACACGGGTCGCGTGCTCGGCCAGCCGTACGGATTCGTCGATCGTATCGCCAAGCTCGTACCGTTCGAAATCGGCATGACCCTCGACAAGGCACTTGAGCAGTCGGAAGAGCTGGCGACGATGTATCGCGACGACGAAGAAGTTACCGCCATCATCGATCTTGCGAAGTCCCTCGAGGGGCTGGTGAGAAATGCCGGCAAGCATGCCGGCGGAGTCGTGATTGCGCCGGACCAGCTTACCGATTTCGCACCGCTCTATTGTGAAGACGGCGGCAGCAGCCTGGTCACGCAGCTCGACAAGGACGACGTCGAGGCGATAGGTCTCGTCAAGTTCGATTTCCTCGGCCTGAAGACGCTCACGATCATCGATTGGGCGGAGCGCATCGTCAACTCGACCTACCCGGACGCGTCACTCGACATCAGCCGCGTGCCGATGGACGACCCGGCGACGTTCAGTCTGCTGCAGAGTACGCAGACAGCCGCGGTGTTCCAACTCGAGTCTCCCGGCATGCGCGATCTGATAAAGCGCCTGCGGCCCGATCAATTCGGTGATCTCGTTGCGCTGGTCGCCCTGTTTCGGCCCGGCCCACTGCAATCGGGCATGGTCGATGATTTCATCGCGCGTAAACATTCGTCGAACCAGGCGGAAATCGATTACCTGCACCCCGACCTCAAGCCGGTGCTCGAAGAGACCTATGGCGTGATCCTCTACCAGGAGCAGGTCATGCAGATCGCGCAGGTGCTCGCCGGTTACACGCTCGGCGGCGCCGACCTGTTGCGGCGCGCGATGGGCAAGAAGAAACCCGAGGAGATGGCGAAGCAGCGGGAGATCTTCATGTCGGGTGCGACGGCGCGGGGGGTGGCTGAACCGACCGCGACGCGCATCTTCGACCTGATGGAGAAGTTCGCCGGCTACGGTTTCAACAAGTCGCATTCCGCCGCCTACGCCATGCTCTCCTACCAGACCGCCTATCTCAAGGCGCATTACCCGGCCGCGTTCATGGCAGCGGTAATGAGCGCGGACCTGGACAACACCGATCGTCTCGTGACGCTGAAGGACGACTGCCGCAAGCTCGGCCTCGAACTCCAGGCGCCCAGCGTCAACCGGTCCGCCTATCACTTCAGCGTGGCCGGCGAACGGGCGATTCTGTACGGTCTCGGTGCGATCAAGGGCGTCGGCCGGGCGGCCGTGGAAGCCCTGATCGCCGAACGCGAGGCGGGCGGGCCTTACCGCAGCCTGGCCGAGTTCTGCCGCCGCGTCGATCATGACAAGGTGAACCGGCGCGCACTCGAAGCGATGATCAAGTCAGGCGCGATGGACGATTTCGGTCAGTCGCGCCGTGCCCTGATGCACCAGGTGCCCGAGGCACTCAAAAGCGCCGAACAGCACGCGCGTGCGCAGGCGGCCGGCCAGAACGATATGTTCGGGCTGGACGCGCCGCAGGAACCGCAGGACACGCTGGTCGTCGTCGACATGGACGAATGGCCGGAGCGACTGCTGCTCGGCAACGAAAAGGAAGCGCTGGGCCTCTACCTGACCGGCCATCCGTTTCACGCGGTGCGGGCCGATGCAGGTTGTTTTGTGGACGGCAACCTCGCCGATCTGGCGGCGGAGCCGCCGCCGCAGACGAACCGGGGCGAGCGCGATTACTCGCAATCGCGCCGCGAGGTAACGATCGCCGGACTGGTTGTCGAAGTCCGCAAACGCGGTAACCGGGTCAGCGTCGTGCTGGACGACGACAGTGGCCGGATGGAAGTCAGCCTCTTCGGCGAGGCGTTCCAGGAGTTCCGTGACCTGCTGGTTAAGGACGAAATCGTCGTCGTGAGCGGTCCGCTGCGCTACGACGACTTCATTGCCGCCTGGTCGGTAAACGTGAAGAATGTGCTGCACATCGATCGCGTGATCGAGAGCCGCGCGAAGAGCATCGTGCTGAGACTGGCTCCCAATGGCCAGGGAGAACAGCTGTTGATGAAGCTGCACGACCTGTTATTGCCCTACCGGGAAGGAAACTGCGAAGTCGCCGTGCAGTATTTCGGGAACGACGCGAAAGCGCGGCTTGAACTCGGCTCGGAGTGGTCCGTGCGCCCGAGCCGCGAGCTGCGCGACAAGCTCGGCGAGCTGCTCGGCAGCAATAACGTCCGCCTGCTGTACGCACCCGGCAGGGAAATCATGTAGAGTCATTCCGTTATGGATTTGAAATTCCTGGACTTCGAACAACCGATCGCCGAACTCGAGGCCAAGATCGAGGAGTTGCGTTTCGTCGGTGACGATTCAGAAATCAACATCAACGACGAAGTCGCACGGCTGCGGTCCAAGAGCGAGGCGCTTACGAAGAGTATCTTCTCGAAACTCAGCGCCTGGCAGATTGCGCAGGTTGCGCGGCACCCGATGCGGCCCTACACGGCCGATTACCTCGAAATGATGTCGCCGGATTTCCAGGAGCTGCACGGCGACCGCATGTACGCCGACGATCCGGCCATTATCGGCGGTGTCGGCCGGATCGACGGCCGCGCCGTCATGTTCATTGGCCACCAGAAGGGGCGGGACACCAAGGAACGCGTGCGGCGCAACTACGGCATGCCCAAGCCGGAGGGTTACCGCAAGGCGCAAAGACTGATGCGCCTTGCCGAAAAATTCTCGCTGCCGGTGATAACGTTTATCGACACGCCCGGGGCTTATCCCGGGGTCGGCGCCGAAGAACGCGGCCAGAGCGAGGCGATCGCATACAGCCTGTACCTGATGGCAGGGCTCGAGACGCCGATCATCAGCGTCGTCATCGGCGAGGGCGGTTCCGGCGGCGCACTGGCGATCGGCGTCGCCGACAAGCTGCTGATGCTCCAGTACGGCATCTATTCGGTCATATCGCCGGAAGGTTGCGCTTCCATCCTCTGGAAGAGTGCGGACAAAGCCATGGAAGCAGCCGAGGCCATGCGCATCACTGCGTCCAGCCTCAACGAGTTCGGCCTCGTCGACGAGGTGCTGAAGGAGCCGCTCGGCGGCGCCCACCGCAACCCGGAGCAAGCCGCGCAAGTCATCCGCAATGCGCTGATCAAGACGCTGGACGAACTCGATTCCCTTCCGCTCGGCCAATTGCTCGAGAATCGCCAGGAACGGCTCGCCGGGTTCGGCGAATTCAAAGAGGCGTGACATTCGGCCCCGGGCTCCTGCTCGAGCGTCTCGACGCGCTCGAGACAGCGGGCAACAGACCCGATCGGTACGTGATCGCACTGAGTGGCGGGCTCGACTCGACCGTCCTTCTGCATGCGCTGGCCGTTACGCGTGAGCGCCACGGCAAGGCGCTGCTCGCGGTGCACATCGATCACCGGCTGCAACCCGATTCGGCCAGCTGGAGCGAATACTGCCGCCGCCTCGCGGGCAGGCTCGGCGTCGAGATCCGCCTGGATCCGGTTACCGTGGATGCAGCGGCGAGTGGCGGCCTCGAGGCGGCAGCGCGTGAAGCACGCTACGCGGCGCTGGCGCAGCACGTAGGCCACGGAGACTGGCTGCTAAGCGCTCACCACCGTAACGACCAGGCGGAGACCTTGCTCTTGAACCTGATGCGGGGCAGCGGCCCGGCCGGCCTCGCGGGCATCGGTCTGCTGTCACGCTTCGGGGCAGGCTGGCTGGCGCGGCCGCTCATCGATGTCCCGCGCGCGGCCCTCGAAACTTACGCGGCGGCACAGGATCTGCGCTGGGTTGACGATCCTTCCAACGAGGATTTGCGTTTCGACCGTAACTACCTGCGACACGAGGTGCTGCCGGCCCTCGAGCGGCGCTGGGCGGGCGTGGCCGAGCGGCTCGCTCGCAGTGCGGACCTTGCCGCCGAGGCAGCAGCGATGCTCGAGGAACTCGCGGAAATCGACCTGCAGCGCACCGGCAACCGGGCGACGCGAATCGACATCGATGGACTGCTGGCGCTCCCCGAGGCGCGGCAACGTAACCTGCTGCGCTACGCGGCCCGGCGTGCAGGACTGCCGTTGCCCGGAGCGGCCCGGCTTGGCGCGGTACTCGACGACGTGCTTCGGGCTCGCGAGGATGCGCAACCGCTCGTTGCGTGGCAGGGCGCGGAACTCCGGCGCTACCGGGGCAATCTGTACCTGCTGCCGCCGCTGCAGCAGACGGCCTGGCAGCCCGGGCAGCCGTTTTCCGGCTCGCCGCTTGCGCTGGGGCCGGGAATGGGAAACTTGCGTCTTGCGCCGGGTGCCGCCCGAGGTTTGTCCGACGCGAGCGTCGCGCGTGGACTCTCGATCCGGCTGCGTGAGGGTGGGGAGAAGTTCAAGCCGTTCGGTCACCTGCATACGAAGAAACTCAAGAAACTGCTGCAGGAAGAGGGCGTGGTCCCCTGGATGCGGGAACGCCTGCCGTTGATCTATGCCGGCGAGCAACTGGTCGCCGTGGCGGACCTCTGGGTTGCGGCCGGGGCGGCGAGCGAACCGGGCACCGCGGTCTGCTGGGACGATCGCCCCGAACTCTATTGATCAACGAGCGCTTTTCGTTGTCTCGCCACAGGCGATCTGTTACCTTCTAACACCGTCTATTATCCAACGACGGCGCGACATCCCAAGGGTTGGAGAGAAGCACAAAAAATCCGTGCTTTTTGTCCAGCCCTTATCTTTTCCCGCCGCAGGAGCAACCGGGCTCACACATGACATCGTATGTATTCATCACCGGCGGGGTGGTGTCGTCTCTCGGCAAGGGCATTACCTCGGCCTGCCTCGGCGCGATACTCGAAGCGCGCGGCCTGTCGATCAGCATGATCAAGCTGGATCCCTACCTGAATGTCGATCCCGGCACCATGAGTCCGTTTCAGCACGGCGAGGTCTTCGTCACGCACGACGGCACCGAGACCGACCTCGATCTCGGCCACTACGAGCGCTTCGTGCGCACGGTTACCGGCCGCAACAGCAACTTCACGACCGGCAGGATCTACGAGAACGTCATCGGCAAGGAACGCCGCGGCGACTATCTGGGTGCGACCGTGCAGGTGATTCCGCACATTACTGACGAGATCAAGGAAAGCGTCAGGCGCGGAGCCGGAGATGCCGACATCTGTCTCGTCGAGATCGGCGGCACGGTCGGTGACATCGAGTCATTGCCGTTTCTCGAGGCGATTCGCCAGATGGGAGTGGAACTCGGTCATGACCGGGTCGTCTATGTGCACCTGACGCTCGTCCCGTACATCGCGACGTCTTCCGAAATCAAGACCAAGCCGACGCAGCATTCGGTCAAGGAGTTGCGCTCGATAGGCATCCAGCCCGACATACTGGTGTGCCGTTCGGAACAGCCGCTCCCCGAGGAGCAGCGCAAGAAGATCGCGCTGTTTACGAACGTGCAGGAAGCCGCCGTAATTTCGGCTTACGATGTCGATGATCTCTACAAGATCCCCCATATGATGCACGACCAGGGCCTCGACGATATCGTCGCCCGGCAGCTCAAGCTGGATCTGCCGCCGGCCGATTTGAGCGAATGGGAGGCGATCGTCGATACCAAACGCAATCCGACGGGCACGGTCGACGTCGCAATGGTTGGCAAGTATGTTGACCTCAAGGACTCCTATATTTCGCTCTCGGAGGCACTGCTACACGGCGGTATTCACACGCAGACGCGCGTCAATATCCATTACATCGAATCGCAGGAAATCCTGGACAACGGGACCGACTGCCTGCGCGACATGGACGGCATCGTCGTGCCGGGAGGTTTCGGTGACCGGGGAATCGAGGGCAAGATCCGCGCGGTGCAGTTCGCGCGCGAAAACGGGATCCCCTATCTCGGGATCTGTCTCGGCATGCAGCTGGCCGTTATCGAAGCGGCGCGCAACCTTGCGGGACTCGAAGGCGCCATGAGCACGGAGTTCGACAAGTCAACGCCGCATCCGGTGGTCGGCCTGATCACGGAATGGCAGACCGCGAGCGGCGATTTGGAACAGCGCGACGAACAGTCGGAGCTGGGCGGAACGATGCGACTAGGCGCGCAGCAGGTACTGCTTGCCGACGGGTCGCTGGCGGCACGAACCTATGGCGCCCATTCGATCCAGGAGCGTCACCGGCACCGCTACGAGGTCAACAACAATTACCGCGAGCAGCTGGAAGAAGCCGGCTTGCGGTTTTCCGGCCTGTCGGTCGACGATCTCGTCGAGATGGTGGAAATCCCCGGGCATCCCTGGTTCCTCGCCAGCCAGTTCCACCCGGAATTCACGTCCAACCCGCGCGACGGCCATCCGCTTTTCAAAGGCTTCATCACTGCGGCGCGGCAGCACCACGAGGGCGAGTTACCCAGGGCCGCCGAAGCATGAGGCTGACCCATTTCGAGGCCGGCAACGACCAGCCGATCTTCCTCATCGCGGGAACCTGTGTCGTCGAAAGCGAAGCCATGGCGATCGATACCGCCGGGACGCTGAAGGAAGTCTGCGCGCGGCTGGGGATGGCATTCATTTACAAGTCGTCGTTCGACAAGGCCAATCGCAGCTCGGCCGGCAGCTTTCGCGGGCCGGGCATCGACGAGGGCCTCCGCATTCTCGGCGAGGTTCGCGAGCAGGTCGGTGTGCCGGTCCTGACGGATGTGCACGAGGACACGCCGATGGATGAGGTCGCGGCAGTCGTCGACGTGCTGCAGACGCCGGCATTCCTGTGCCGGCAGACCAACTTCATCCTGCGCGTCGCGGCGGCCGGCAAGCCGGTCAATATCAAGAAGGGCCAGTTCCTCTCGCCCTGGGAGATGCAAAACGTCGTGGACAAGGCCAGATCGACCGGCAATGACAGCATCATGGTCTGCGAGCGTGGCTTTACCTTCGGTTATAACAATCTCGTCTCCGACATGCGCAGTCTCGCAATAATGCGCGGCACCGGCTGCCCCGTCGTATTCGATGCGACGCACTCCGTGCAGTTGCCCGGAGGCAGGGGATCGGCATCGGGCGGGCAGCGCGAGTTCATCCCGGTGCTGGCTCGAGCGGCGACAGCCGCGGGGATTGCCGGCTTGTTCATGGAGACGCATCCGAATCCGGACGAAGCGCTGTCGGACGGACCGAACGCCATGCCGCTGGCGAACATGGCAGACCTGCTCGAGACCCTGGTGTCGATCGACAAGAGTGTAAAACAGCACGGTTATCTCGAAACGCAGCTCGGGTTGGCCGAGTGATCATCGAAGGAATCAACAATGATCAGGATTAGCGAAATTCGTGGTCGGGAAATTCTCGATTCGCGTGGCAACCCCACGGTCGAGGCGGACGTAACCCTCGAAGACGGCACAATGGGCAGAGCCGCGGTGCCGTCGGGCGCATCGACAGGAACGCGCGAAGCGGTCGAGCTGCGTGACGGCGACAAGTCGAGGTACCTCGGCAAGGGCGTCAGGAAAGCGGTCGCCAACGTGAACGGGGCGATCAGCGACGCCCTCGTGGGCCGGGACTTCGGGGACCAGCGGGAACTCGACGAATGCATGATCGAGCTCGACGGCAGCGACAACAAGGGGCGCCTCGGCGCCAATGCATTGCTCGCCGTTTCGCTGGCGACTGCCAGGGCCACGGCGCAATCGAGCGGCACGCCACTGTTTCGCCACCTGGGCGACGACACGACCATGCCGGTGCCGATGATGAACATCATCAACGGCGGCGCACACGCCGACAACAGCGTGGACATCCAGGAATTCATGATCCTTCCGGTCGGTGCGCCGGGCTTCTCCGAGGCGCTGCGCTATGGCGCCGAGATCTTCCACGCACTCAAAGCCGTGCTGCGCGGCAAGGGACTGAATACCGCGGTAGGCGACGAGGGCGGTTTTGCGCCCGATCTGCCGTCGAACCGGGCTGCGCTCGATACCATCATGGAGGCGATCGAGCAGGCGGGCTTCAGCGCGGGCAGCGACATCCTGCTGGGACTGGACGTCGCCAGCTCCGAGTTTTTCGAAGGCGGCCGGTACAACCTGGCGTCCGAGGGCCGCACGTTCGACGCCGCCGGGTTCAGCGAGTTTCTCACCGAACTCGCCGACAGCTACCCGATCATCAGTATCGAGGACGGGATGGACGAGAGCGACTGGGACGGCTGGCGCGTGCTGACGGATGCGCTCGGCGGGCGCGTGCAGCTGGTCGGAGACGACCTGTTCGTAACCAACACGGCGATACTGTCGCGCGGCATCGACGAGAAAATTGCAAATTCTATATTGATAAAACCTAACCAAATCGGTACCTTATCGGAAACTCTTGACGCAATTAATATGGCAGTGGACGCGGGCTACACGGCGGTAATCTCGCACCGGTCCGGAGAGACCTCGGATAGCACGATCGCCGACATCGCGGTAGGGACCCGGGCGACGCAGATCAAGACCGGCTCGTTGTCGCGGTCGGATCGCATCGCCAAGTACAACCAGCTGCTGCGCATCGAGGAGCAATTGGGCGGGAGCGCGCAGTATGCCGGTCGTGGCGCGTTCTCGGTGAAAGCGCCTTAACGAGAGCCTGGGGACCTCATGTGTCGAATCTTCGCTGGTTGCTGATCGTTCTCGGCACCGTTGCCGTCCTGCTGCAGGCGCAGCTGTGGCTGTCTGACGGCGGCTACCGCAAGACGATGAAGCTGCGTGCCGCGGTCGCGGAACAGCGTGCCATGAACGAGCAGCTGCGCGAGCGCAATGCAGCGCTCGACGCGGAAGTCGTCAATCTCAAGCAGGGACTCGCGGCTGCCGAAGAGCGCGCCCGCACGGACCTCGGCCTGATAGGGCCCCGGGAAACTTTCTACCAGGTCGTCCCCGACGCCGGTAACGGCGACTGAGCCTGCCTTGCAAACCAGCCCAGGCGCGCTTCCGGAGTGGGCCCGTGCGCACGGCGCGCCACTGTTTGCGGCGACCATTCGTGACCGGCCGTCCGATTTCCTGGTGGTCGAGAATCTTGGTTTCGAACCGGCGGGCTCCGGGGAGCACGACTACCTGTGGGTAGAAAAGACTGCCGCGAACACCGAGTGGGTCGCCCGCCAGCTTGCCCGGCATGCCGGCGCCCGGCCTGCCGACGTAGGCTTTTCCGGCATGAAAGACCGTCACGCGATCACGCGCCAGTGGTTCAGCGTGCCGCGGCGAGGGAGTGTTGACTGGTCTGCATTGGCTGTCGACGGCGTAACGGTCGTGGACGTAAGAAGCCATCGCAGGAAGCTTCAGCGCGGCGCCCACAAGAGCAACGCCTTCCGTATCGCCCTGCGCTCGCCCAAAGCTGCAGCGTTGCGGCAGCTTATCGATGAGAGGCTGGAATGCATCGCTGCTCGCGGCGTGCCGAATTACTTCGGGCCGCAGCGCTTCGGCCATCATGGGGCCAACCTGGGCCTGGCGAGAGCGCTGTTTGCGGGGCAGCGCCAGAGGCGCGACAAGCGCAGCATTGCGATCTCTGCCGCCCGGTCATTCCTGTTCAATCAAATCCTGTCCGCGAGGGTCGCCGACGGCAGCTGGGAGCGCATTCTCCGCGGCGAGCGTGTGAATCTCGATGGTTCCGGCAGCGTATTTACCGCCGAGTTAGTGGACACCGAGATCGAACGCCGCGCCGCGAGCATGGATATCCACCCCACCGGCACGCTCTGGGGGCTAGGTAGTGATACTTCCGCGGGGGCTATCGAGGCTTTGCAACGTAAAGCGACGGAAGCCCACCGGGACCTCGCCGCTGGTCTCGAGCGCATGGGGATCAAGGCGTCTTACCGCCCGCTGCGGATGCGCGTCTCCAACCTGTCATGGGAGTTCGCCGACGATGTCCTGTGGCTCGAATTCACGCTGCCGGCTGGCGGATTCGCGACCGCGGTCCTCCGGGAAGTCGCGTCCGTGTAAGAGCGCAATCTGGGGACAGTGACCCTAATTCAGCGCAATCTGGGGACAGTGACCCTAATTCGAAACGAGCCAGTGGGCCTCCTCATCATATCTCGATGCCCGAATTAGGGTCACTGTCCCCGAATCGAAACAGCGGCCCGTCAGGCCTGGCGCAAGAGCACGTAGATTGCGCCGGTACCGCCGTGCACCTGGCGGGTCGAGACAAACGCGAGGACCGCATCCCACTGCCGCAGCCAGCGGTTGACCTTCTGTTTCAGCACCGGTCCCCGTGCGCCGGACCCCAGT